>Ga0315315_10002241_pt1 | contig 17720 bp, 9 predicted proteins | sample M140m3416metaG_FD_203699 | JGI IMG/M metagenome (GOLD analysis project Ga0315315, IMG submission 203699) | Ammonia-oxidizing marine archaeal communities from Monterey Bay, California, United States - M1 40m 3416 | ecosystem: Environmental > Aquatic > Marine > Intertidal zone | place: USA... | reverse complement strand
TTTTTTTAATCCCCCCCCCCCTGTTTCCGTGCATATTTTTGCCATCGTTCCTGAAGTTCACATTCTTTGACTCCGTCTTTGGTTAAGAGGGTCAGTCAGGGCCACGGACGTTTCAACGAGCTTCCTACTACGACCTCTCTTTGTCACCCACCCCGTAAAGTACATGACATGGATCTAAGACGTATAATGTACGATTATGGTGCAATACTTCTTAGTAGTAGTATAATAATAATATTATTTATTATTTATTATACGAGAGTATATTATGATATGCATACACTAGCTAGTAGTATGCATACTACGACTCGTAGCTAGTAAATAATATTATGATGTTAAAAATATGTGCGTATATATACTAGTTAGTAGTACTAGTACTACTCTAGTAGTACTATTTTGCAATAATAATAATACTTAATGAATATACGCTCGTATATGGATAAATACTACCACTACTACTACTCTAGTACTACTACGTACTAATACTGAAAGCTGCCTCCGTCATGGCCGGCTCCCGGCACGAGGGCGGCGGCCCCGCCCATCCGGACAGGGAGGGCGAGGGCGAGGGCGACGAGGGGAGGGGGCTGCCCGCCCCCGTCCTCCAGGCCACTGCCGTGGCCTGCCTGGGCGGGGTCATGTTCGGGTACGACTTGGGGGTGATCAGTGGCGCGCTGCCATCGCTGTCGGCGTCTTTGGCGCTGACTGACGGGCAGTCGGAGACGGTGGTGGCAATGCTCTTCGTTGGGTCGGTGGTCGGCTCAGTCTTCGGGGGGATCGTGTGCGACGCACTGGGCAGGCGGACGTCCGTGCTTGCGTGCGATGGCGTCTTCCTTTTGGCGTCGCTGCTGCTGGCCTTCGCCCCGTCCTATGGCTTCGTCCTCGCAGGCCGCATCATCGTGGGGGTGGCGGTCTCCCTCTCGGCCATCGCCGACGTTTCCTACCTCACCGAGATCGCCCCCGACCACCACCGCGGCGCGCTGGTGTCGTGCCACGAGGCCAGCATTGGCCTGGGATTCCTCATCTCCTACCTCTCCTCTTACGCCATTGCGGCCGTGGACGAGGCCGGGAGCGAGTGGCGTGTCATGTTCGGTCTCAGCGGCCTCATCGCCCTGCTGCAGTTCGCCCTCATGCGGAGTCTGCCCGAGAGCCCCCCCTGGCTCGCCGGCAGGGGGAGGGCACGGGAGGCGGCGGCGGCCCTGTTCGCCATCCGGGGGCCCGAGTACGCGACGAGTTGCCTCGGCCGCGCGGGGGAGAGCCCCCCCGGGGGGCGCTCAGAAGATGGTTTCGACAACGACCCCGACAATGCTGCGGACTTCGATCCCGTCGGCGCATGGGACGTCGTGGCCGGGGATGAACTAGGTCACATCCCCCCACCCTTTGGACAGGGGCCGTCGGAAGGGCTGGGGGAGGTGGAGGAGGGCAAGGGAGAAGGGGGCGCGTTCCCGCCGGGGCCGGGGCCGGGGCCGCGCCCCCCGTCCCGCTACTGGCGCCGGGCCGCCATCGCCCTCTTCCTCGGCGTGGCGCAGCAGCTCACTGGACACGCCAACGTCCTCAACTTTGCCCCCGAGATCTTATCCCAGACCTTGGCCGGAGACCAGAACGGGGACGCGGAGGGGGCAGAGACGAGCCTCCTCATGGCGACGATCGCCCTGGGAGTCGTCAAGTTCCTCCTCACGGCCTTCACCGTCTTCAAGGTGGATCGGATCGGCCGCCGCTTCCTCCTCCTCTCCGGCGTCGCCATCATTGCCGCATCGCTCCTCTGTGTCATCGCAGGGTTCTCTCTGTCCCGGGACTTTTCCTCCATCCAGGACTCCTCCCCCGCCCATCGGTACTTCGTCTTCGTTGGCTGCACTGGAGTCGTAGCCGGCTATTCCTTGAGCTTCGGCCCGCTCACGTGGCTCATCGCGTCCGAGATCTTCCCGCCCCATGTCCGCGGCAGGGCCCTGGGCCTGACCACCGCGGTCAGCAACGCCACCGCCGCAATCATGTCATACACCTTCCTCACAGGCCAGGATCTGCTGGGACCCGCGATTCCCTTCGCCCTCTACTTCGTCTTCACCATTTGCACAATGGCTTTCGCCTGGACCGGAGTCCCGGACACGGGTGACGTCGCGGCCGATGGGAGCGGCGGAGGGGAGGACCTGGACGATCTCATCGACTCCATGGTCCTGTGGAGGCAGCCGTGTTGCCAACCTGGAGGCTGCCTTCAGCGGAGGACGGGAATGCGACTGCCGGGGAAGGGGGACGAGGGCGACGAGGCCGCCGTCGCCCGCTGGCACAGGCGGCGGCAGAAGAAGACGAGGCGAATCCCGCCGGCAGAGGAGGAGGACCACGGGGATGAGAAGGATGGCATATCCTCCGCTCTTCCCGAGATAAGCTGAAAAGAGAACCTTAAAGAATAACGATAGCATGTACTACTATAAGAAAGAAGCCGAATATGCCAAGAGTTAATTTAATGGAAGGTAGATTGCAGCACATTCTCTTTGAACACGCCTTTCTTCTCCCTCACTTGGTTGGCCTACCCTCGATGCTCATGTTCGAGCTGCGCTGATTCTTGGCCATTGGGCGGCCCTTGTCCAGCATTTTCTTGTGCAGGCCCTCTCTGCTGTCCTTGACCGTCACGCCATATGTACGATTGTCCTGCACATTACCCACGCGATCGGACGGGCGGACGGAGTACTGAAATCCCTTGGAGTACGGGACGCGCACCCGGTTGTTCCCTAGGTCGCGGGTCGTCGTGGTTCCCCTCGCAATGATAGAACCCAGATCCCTCCCCCCACTCCCCCCGGCGGGAGCCGCGGCCGTAGCTCCTCGGTCTCCGCCGGCCGCTTTGGTCCTGGCCTGTGCGCGGGCAAAGGCGGCGACGCCCCGGCCTGAGCTAGTCGCGACCCTCCTCTCCTGCGCCCTCTCCAAGTCACGCATGTTGCCGCTCTTATTGAAGATTGGGCGGGACCACTGCTCGATGAGGTCTTTGTGCTGCCTCTTGAGTTCGGGCGTCTCGGACTTGTGCATATAGAGCGACATGATAACCTTGCCGAAATTTGACCGCTTGAGGTCATGCGCTGTCACCCCGTTCTCCCCCTGCATTTTGCCAATGGCCTGGAGCAGCTTGGACCGGACGGTGACATTTCCGAGCTTCCCGTTAGGGAGGGGCTTAGCCCACGTACCAGCCACGACGAGCAGATCGAGATCGAGGAGGGGGCGCATCATATCCTTCCTAGTCAGCATATACACGACCTTGTTCAGCATAGCGAGCTTCTTTGTCGCTGGCTTCCGCGCTTTGATCGCCTCAAGATCCTCCTCAGCGGCTGATTGCATCAGACCGAGGAACTCCTTGGCCTCGTCCTCGAGCTCGCTCAGCTTCTTGGGCTTCTTCTTTTTCTTCTTCATCTTGTGAACAGCCGCCATGATGGGATTGTCGGGAACCTCATCTCCGGAGAGGTCCTCATCGCTGAGATCATCGGGGCCCGGCTTCTTCTTCTTGCCCCCGCGACCCTTCTTCCTCCTATCTCTTTCATCCTCCGAGTCGGTCCCCTCCCCTCTCTCGTCATCAAAGTGCTGTTCTGCGTAGAGCTCCCTAAGGGCATCGGGATCTTCCCCCTCTGCGTCGATGAAATCGTCATCCTCCTTTGTCCGGACGAAGTTCTCGGCCCCGTACGAGTCACCTGAATCATAGCCCTCATCACCACGAGCGGCAGTGCCGTCAGCGGCCTCCTTCTTCTCCCCCTCACTGTCTCCCTGGACCTCGCCGCCTGCTCCGCCGCCTCGCTCGCTCCTCTTGCGGGCGCGAAGGGCTTCCATCCTCTCCCTCTTGGAGAGAGGCCTGCTCCCGCCATCGTCGTCATCGTCGCTGTCAGCGGAGCCGCGCTTACGTTTCTTCTTCTTCTTCTTCTTCTTCTTACCGCCATCGGACTTCTCCTTCCCGCCATCGGACTTCTCCTTCTTCTTCTTGGTCAGCTTCTTCTTCTTCCTCCTCTCCTCCCTGGCCTTCTTCTTCGCCGCCTCCCCGTCGTCGTCGCTGTCGTCGGAATCGAACAGGCCCGCGGCCTCGTCCTCGGAGTCGTCAGCGGGATCCTTCGCCCCGGCGTCAACGAAATCTTCCTCGTCCTCGTCGGACGAGTCAAACATGGCCAAGGAAGCGGCAGCTGGCGTATGGGGCGAAGTGACACAGGTGGAAGAACGGATGCCGGTGGGACCGTGTTTAGTGAGTGAAAGCACAACATAAGAAATATAAAATCCTCTCTCGAGAGTCCGACCGGCCGGCCAACTTAGATATCCAGCAAACTCACTGCTCTTTTTCCCAGCCGCCGCCTTGTTCTCATCCTTCCCCTTCTTGGCGACTGGGGCGAGCTCCTCGTCGGACGAGGATTCCCCGAACAGATCGTCGTCGGCCTTGGACGGCATTATTGTCGGCTTGTGCTGCTGTATTGTGGCGCTAGCCTCTGCTAACCGTCGTTGACGGCAATACGGGCGGGAGATGTGAGAAGAAGGACGGTATCGGCAACGATAAGTTGTTGTCGCTCTCGTTGTTAGTGCCCGTGTAATCGGATACGATCGATTTTGGACTGGACGTTGAGTCGAGGCGGTAGCGGCGGGCTAGCAAGTCGCGCGGCGAGTGGCGAGCGCGTTGACTGTGTGTGCGATTCGCTCGTATATTGTACCCTGGAACATGTAACTACCATGTATACGTACTATAGTAGTACTTGTAATAGAGTAGTAGGTAGTACTCTAGTATGCATACTTGAGTAGTAATACGAGTATATATTATAATACTACTCGTACAGTACTTGTAATAATATACGAGTCGTATTATGCATAATACGAGGTCAGATTCGATCTAACCGATACACTTTTTTTGTCTAACAAAATACGAGCTCGTACGTACTATCAAGTTTACTAGATTAGTGTTACCACTATTATACGTAAAACGGTTGGTCGTGGTGAATTAATATTTTAATTTAATCATCTTTCTTCAGTCTCTCGTATGTATATAAAATACGCTCAGTACAGTATAATATACTACTCTCTAGTAGTTTTTCTAGAGTTATATATAGACTAGCTAGGAGTATATATATTATGCATAATATTATTAATAACATACATACTCTCGTATATTTTACATAATATGCATAGCTAGAGTATATTTTTGTATGTACCTACGGGAGTACCTGCCTGTGTCATGGTACTCTAGAGTATGTACTTGTCTTGTATGCATGTACGGTACGAGCTCGTACACCCCACTCAAAAATTGCTTAATTTCGTTAAAATATTTTCGGCTACCGCAGCACTGCAGTGCGGGATTAATATTCCTTGCGTCTACTTCTTGGCTGCAGGCAACTTCCCACTCTGAACGAAGCTCCGAACACCGTCGATGCCCTCCGACCTACCGACTGAAAGGAAATGAAGTGAAGCAGGAATGTCTCCTCCGAGGTTATCGAGGTCCAGCCCTCCCCCCTTCCTGCAGCCGTCCATGAGGGACAGCCGTCCTGCATCGGGGGCGGTGGATCCGTTGGCAACGAGCTCTTCATCAGGGCTTCTCGAGTCCGGCGCCGTCGGTCCTCCTACCTTTTCCAGCCTCTCGAGCTCGGTCCGGAGCTGGATCTTTATCCTGCGCCAGTTCTTCGCCCTGGGGGCGTCCGACTTCGCACACGCCACGAGAACGGGGACCCTACTGCTAATTTCGCCAGCAGTCTCCTTGACCCACGCCGAGACCACATCGTGATCGGTCAGGATGGAGTGGAGGACGGAGGCGGCCTCGGCGACGGGCCTCGTCGAGTCAAGCGCGAGGACGATCCTTGCCGAGGCAACGACGACCGGACCCATCTTCAGACGGAGGGAGGGGTGGCCTGGGTAGTCGATCACCCTGACGGCGGCGGACGATGCCCCATCTGGTTGTAGGACGCCAGCCGTCGCCTTCATGCTCGTCACCGTGAGGGCCGCCGGCACGCCACCGTCGCCCAAACCGTCGCCTTTGCTGCCGCAGCACAGCGAGCGGAACAGCGTCGTCTTGCCGGAGCCTGAGGGACCTATCAACGCCACCGTGTCCCCGAACGACCCGAGCCGAGTGGGATCGTCCGAGGCTTTCCCCGCTCTTCCCTTCCCCTTCCCGGAGGCACCCGCAAGCACGTCGTAGTTCTCCTCGTCGTCCTCGTGCAGGGTGGACCGTCCCCCGAAGGTGTCCCCGACGGCCCTCACGATCCGCAGAGTAAGGTACGCCATGACGAGAGTGACGACCAAAGCCGTGCTGGGTTCTCCTCCCGTAGCAGGCCCGAGGGCCGACGAGACGGCAGGAATTGAATCGAATCTCCTCGCGGCCAATACAACTGGGGGGGGGAGGTAGGGGCTCGTCCGGAGGCGGAGCACGGTCAGTAGCGACGGTGCCGGGGTGGCGGCGGCGCCGCCCATTGGCGCGCCGCCGCCGGCTGTCCCGCCGTTATCGCGCAGGGCTTTCTCTTCCGTTTCGGAATCCATGGCGGGTTGCCGGATGCTTTTATCGTTGAGGACGAGGGATAAAGGGCAGATGGCGGGCTCCTTCCTGGGCCTCGGTTCTGAGACTATGGCTCATGGTGCCGGGTCACGGCTTAAATGTATGCATACGAGCCGTAGCTAGAGTCTTCTGTACGAGCTCGTAGTGAATTACGTAATTAGCATACGAGCGTACCACAGGAAACCGATGAGGGGAGCGAACGTCGGCGAAAAACCCACAAAGAATTAACCCCGGGTGGTTTTAAGTTCGTAGAGCACATTACTACTACTATCCCCCCGAGTACATATTTACTAGAGTAGCTACTCTACTAGAGTAGTAATATTATTATTTTTATGCATACATAATATTATATTATTATTACTAGCTCGTACTATTCATACTTGTCTTGTAGTAGGAGTATATTATATTTAGCCTTTCCCAGGATCATTCACCCCCAAGAAAGCCAAGATTGGACTATTGGCTCTTAGAGACCTACTACTCTAGTACGGAAACCTTAGTATACCTTAACCGTGAATTCCTTGGAAGTATAGTATAGTTTTTGTTCGATAGTCTGATGCGATTTATTGAGCAGTGCATTGCTGAAAAAAAAGATGTGAAATTACTGATACGGAATATCTCTTGATAGCTCCCTTCTCATCTCCTTTTGGGGTGCACCATGCTTATTGTTGGCCTTGTGTGAATTCAATTGATTTGCAGACTGAAACGCTCGCTGTGCCCTTTCGGCTCGCTCCGTTCGGCCATTGAAGCTCCGTCCCCCTGACGGCACTCCTCGACGGTCGATTTGACCTGGCGTTGACGATCGTGAGTTTATGGCCCATGCCTCATGGTCTGACTCGAGATCCCGCTCTAAAGCACGTTGCTGCCTCTCCGATGGAGTTCGAGTACCAGCCAGCTGCCAAGGTGCCGATCTTATAGAGGCGCTGCTGTTTGACCGGGTGGAATTATTGCGCCAGCTTCGACGAGCTGCAGCTGCACGATCGGATCGAGTCAGTGTGCGAGCCGGTACAGAGTGGTTGGCCTTGCGATCGGCGTGGGACTTCGTCACGCTGCTGTCGGTGACAGTGCCAAGGGACATGTGACTGCTCATCAAACTTTGCTGCGACGACGTCTCCGCCAGCGCCACCTCGGCGTCTATGATACTCTCGCTAATGTTTGACCGGGTGGAATTATTGCGCCAGCTTCGACGAGCTGCAGCTGCACGATCGGATCGAGTCATTGCGCGAGCTGCCGCCGAGTGATTGGAAAGCGATGGCCGAGGCTTGCGATCGGTGTAGGAATTTGCCGCGCTGCTGTCCGTGCAAGCCCCGAGGGACATGTGACTGCTCATCAAACTTTGCTGCGACGACGTCTCCGCCAGCGTCACCTCGGCGTCGATGATGTGGTCCATATTATGTGCATCAGGTGAGTTGACCGCTGTGAATCCATAGTTTTGTTTCTGATTTTGCCTTTTTCCTACCAAGCCGGAATTCTTGAAAGCAAAGGACAGGGCGGTACCAAGCACTAGTACACCGAAACAACCACATACGATAATTGCTATCCTCCCAGTGGACGTGCGACCTCGAGGGGCAATTATAACGGCTTCTGATTCAATCTCCTCAATATTTTCGAAGTAAGCTGGGGGCCGAGACGACTCCACAATCATCCCGAGTTCCTCGTCTAAGATCTGCCGAGATTTTGTCAGCTCTTCCTTGAATTCGTCGGGCTTAGAAGCGATGACATCATCGACTTTGTCCGCACTAAAAGCATTTCCACATCTGCGGCATTCGGCTGTAATTTCCATTACTACTCCAATGCCCACCGAAATCCGTTTTGATGACGCCTGCAGGCGCCGATTAAAAATGACATATTGTTCCACAACTTTAACCTCAAGAATCTTGACTTGTTCCTCATCTGAGAGGGGACGACCATTAGAGATTTGTTGATCGAATTGTCCGTTCAGAAAAGCTTTGGTCGAATCCTCGAAGTGAGTAAGTTCAAGCGCGTCCATCTCCCTCTCAAGACCTGTTAGAGAGATGTCCACCGTGGCATCCGCGGTTTCGTCACCTACGTATTCATTGTTGAAACTTATGCTCTCCTCCACTTCGTCAGTGTGCCTTAGCAACTCAGCGACAACAGCGTCAGTCTCAAGTAATGGATAGTGGCTGACTCTAATAGAAGAGGTGACAGAAGTGCAGACAAAACCGCGTTTCTCCCAACATGCCTCTGTCGTGATTGAAAAATATTCCAAAATGCGAAAGAGACAAGATTAGACTTTAGGCGCATTAATGACAGTCAAAAGGAAAGGGACGATTGAACCAACTTACTTTGTAGCTCGTCATCGCCTGATTTCGTTGATATTATATCGTCAAGCACCAATGCATATCTGCTAACCATCGACTTGAAGCGAGTCTTTGTCAAAAACAATTCTTCAATGATAGAAATAAGAGACTCATCCAAATCCAAATACATCTCCGTTTCGCTCATTTCCAAAGGGCGTTGAATGATGAACTCGAGCAAAAGTTCTGTCTGCTCATAGGATAAATTAGTAGGAGCTGCTGTAGGGCTCATGGAAATGTCACTGGGACATGGAATGCTACCCATAACCTCATAAAGAAGACGGCCGTTCCAGAGGCGAGGGCCGTAAAAGTTTGCACCCAGAGGATAATCGGCAACCCCGACCCCAACCTCAACCTCAACAAGGCCGTCCGAGCTGACCGAGAATATGTCCCCGATACCAAGATCTTGACTCATCCGAGAATCGAGGCTGGGAATGCGAGATGGACTAGCCTGATCGCCTATCTTGGAGTACCGAAGGTCAGGAGTGGTGAGAGTGACATAAAAACCAAGGAGAGCGCTGCTGGGACCGCGACTACCATCTTTGGACAGCTCGATGAGGATGGGTTCGCGCCAAGATTCTTCAGGAATGAGAGTCCCTTTGTGTTTCCCTGCGCCGATAACAGTTCCCGCGGCAACCAGATCCCACGCAGTGTCAATTAGCTCCGGTCGCACGCCGTCTGTGAAAGAGCCACGACGATACCTGATCTCAAAGGCGACTTCCTGGGGAACATCGACATATATCTCCATGGCATTGATTTTGATGGTTGCATGTGGCTGATCGCTGGGGGCACGGAAGCGGATGTTCATCATATTGCCATAAGATCCCATATCATCGTCGAACACAGTCTCGACCTGACGGGGACAGCTCACAATAGGTAACGTAGTTACCTGTGGACTAGAGACGAAATCTTCAACGCCAGCATCGCCGATGCTATCACACTTCAACTGCCACTCGCCCTCAATCCCGTCAAAGAGGCATTCCCAGGAGCAGGCGTCATCCCCGTAAGGGCACAAACAGGCCCTGACAGCCGTTGCGTCGCAAAGAGAGCCCTGATCGGGCTCGTCCGTCGGACATACAGCAGGACATTCAACTTCATCGAATGCTCCCGGTTCTATATCAGGGCCAGCCTCAAAACTTGGACCTGAAGCATCCGACTCAGGATCGGCTACGCCACCACACAGCTGGACCCAGTTACCGCTCTCCCCTTCCTCCAAACATGTCCATGAGCAGTGATCATCCGTCGAAGGACAGAGACAAGTCCCGATAGTCGTCGTATCGCAGAGCGACAAGTGTTCCGGCTCCCTTGCCGGGCACACGTCATTGCATCCCTCGTCAGGAACAGGAACGAGCGGCCCCTCGCTCACCACTGGCTCATCCAGGGCAGGCACTCCCATGGGGAGCATGGGTTCGTCAAGGGCAGGCATTCCCTCAGCGATAATGGATTCCCTTGGAATGAACATCTGTAAGTATCTACTCCTTCGTGCTTCTCCAGGCAGTAGTCGTAGCACAGAGGATAAGTCGCCGGCGAAGGAAGTTTCTATGTCTCGGGCCCTCTGCTGAAATGTATACTTGCCCGATGGGAGAGATTCCTTCGATGTTATCTTCTTGATACGTCTTACACTCTTGAGGGCAACCACCGGCCGCCTGAAATCTCCTCCCCGGCCCTGTTTGGGTACCATCTGGGCCTCAGTGCCGCCACAGACAAGCTGGAACATCGCCACCGCAAGAAGCACCAGTCCTCCACCGCGCCCCTTCGTCTGCGCGCGAGAGCGCCTATGATGACTGCTCGTTTCTGCCCATTTTGGCGGATTCACTGGAGAATGACCCCGGGAAGAAAAGCTCCCGGCGAACTCGACGAGCTCTCCTTCTACGCCTGCGGAGCCCCGGCACCTCGGCCTCTTTCTGCCCTGCTGTACCATATGCATGGGGGTTATCGGCAAGAGATATAAGTCTGTGTGCCCACCTACTAGGTGCTACGAGGGAGGCAATTGTGGGCGTGGAGTCACCCGCTTTCAAGTCTTTGCAATATCTCAGGAACGACGACTTCCTCCAGCATTATTTTCTATTAATTATTGTTCTGCAGAGTGGACAAGCCAATGGATGACATCATTGTTACGTGTTAGCTACATAATTATGCATATTATTTAGATCTAATTTACTACCACTAGGAGCTGTCGTTGTACTCTAGAGTACTAGCTCTAGTATGCATACTAGCTACTAGAGTAGTAGTATGCACATAGTATGCATAATATGATGTAATATTGCACCTCGGTCATTAATAACCCCAACTTAACCCTAAACCTAATATCATATGAATGACTAGTCGTGCTATGGTCATGGCGCGTCTTGCCCTTTGTCGGATAAGGGAAAGCTACTAGAGTACGTACTAACTTTGAATTCCAAGCCGCTAGAGTAGCTCGCACACTTCGATTCAATTGAGTAGGAGCTCGTATTATGCATCCTACTAGACTAGGAGTACATGTTGTACTAGCTACTAGAGTAGTACCAGCTCCTAGAGGACATCATGTACCCAAGCCAGTATGTACTAGAGTAGTATGCATACGAGTCGTATGTACATACATGATGATGTATGTATGTACTGCTAGTAACATGCACTACTTATGCATAGTAGAATTACGCACACATACTAGACTAGTACGACCTCTCTAGATAATATCCATAGCTAGTACTAGGAGTAGTAGTAGCTTTCTTACTACTCTAGTAATATTACTAGAGTATGCATACTATAATATTATTATGCATGATATAGTACTCTACTCTAGAGTATTACTACTCTAGTAGTAGTAGCACGACCACGAGAGACCTTTGTTCGTGTAAGTTTACTACGAGCTCGTAGTAGCTGCAAAACGCCATTCCTCCCCAAATTCCCTCATTCTCATCGGTCCTTCCTCCACCGGCCTTCGTCCAGTCGTCCGCAATTCTTTTGGCAACAAGCTCAACACAAATCAAATATTTTAGCTAGAGTGGCCATGTCGATGCTCTCTCGCCAGGCGCTCCGAGCTCTCACGCCTGCTTGGTTGCTCGTCGGCAGGACATCTGCCGCAGCCTTCGCGGCTGGGGCTGTCTTGCAAGCACCGACTATCCCGGCAGTAACGCGGGACGCCATCGAGGGCCTTGAACCAGCCGCATTGTGGGAGCATTTTGCGGCGTTGAGCTCTATCCCGAGGCCATCTGGGAGGGAGGAAGCCGCGCTTAATTTCATCAAGCGATTCGCAGAATCGAAGAACTTAGTGTGGAAGGAGGACGATGCCGGCAACCTTTGCGTCTTTAGACCTGGAACGGGCGTTGGCGGGTCGGCATCACCTGTGATTATCCAGGGACACGTCGATATGGTGACAGAGAAAAATAGCGACACTGCCCACGATTTTAATTCTGATCCAATCCTCATGCGCCGCTTCGTGAAGGACGACAGGAATTGGATTGGAGCCCAAGGAACGACGCTTGGTGCCGACAATGGAATGGGAGTTGCTGCGGCGCTTTCCTTGCTTGGGATTGATCCAAACGAAGAGGGAGGAAAGCCGCTGCCGCCGATCCAAGCACTCTTCACTGTGGATGAGGAGACTGGACTTCATGGGGCTGCGAAACTGGACGCGGAAGCTCTGGGGCTGACTGGAAAGACGATGTTGAACCTCGATATGGAGGAGTGGGGGGACTTGTTTGTTGGGTGCGCTGGCGGTGGAGACTCGAACGTGGAAATACCTATAAAGCGAAATATCAGCATCCTAGGCGAGGAAGTTTTCGATCTCATGGAGGTTCGTGTAGATGGACTTATGGGAGGTCACTCCGGCCTCAATATTGCAGAGGGCAGAGGCAACGGTGTGCTTCTTTGTGCCACCGCGACTAAGGTGGCACTTGAAGCAGCTGGACCCGGCAAAGCCGCACTTATCTCGATGTCTGGCGGGGACAAGCACAATGCGATTCCAAGAGAAGCATCGGCAATTATAGCGGTGCTCTCTACTGCTGCCACAAAAGAAAGAATAAAGAATTCTATCAGGGCCGCCGCTTCCGCAGCTGTAGATGAGTTTGGGCTACTTGAGAAAGGACTACGGATCCAAGCCAAAGAAATTGACGACTCAGACCTATATGATTCGCCTCCTTTGGACGAGGAGTCAGCCACAAGGCTTTTATCTAGTCTGCTTGCTCTCCCTCACGGCCCGATTAAATTCTCTCACGCGCTCCCTGGTCTGGTCGAGACCTCCAACAATGTCGCATCCGTCTCTGTAGGAGTTGGGAGCGCAAAGGTCCTATGTTCTTCTCGGTCTTCGATTGGAAGTGCGCTGGAAAACACGAGGGACAGAATCAAAGCAGTTGCTTTTCTGGCTGGAGGCAATGTTGCACAGTCCAAGGCATATCCTGGATGGGCGCCAAATCCGAGGTCCTGCATTCTCGACGTGTCGAAGAGATTGCTGGAAGAAAGGCTGGGACACGAAGCGGGTGTGAAAGCCGTCCACGCCGGCCTGGAATGTGGGCTTCTTATCGAGAAGCTAGGAGAAGATATCGACGTCATTAGCTTTGGACCCACGATTGAAGGCGCCCACTCCCCTGACGAGCGCGTTGACTCCAATACCGTTGCTCCGTTCTTTGAGTTCGTTCAAGACATATTGGCTGACTATGCAACGAGAATTTAGTACTATTAGTAAGTAGGTGGCATTACTACGGACAGTTAAATGTCTTGTCCCCGCACAGTGCACCGTGATTTTTCAAAACCAAGTGGAGACTGGATCCCGACAGCACAGAAGCGCTCGGCAAGCCGTTCGGATGCTCCTGAGGAGGACAGTCCGGCAATGATGAAGCAGTAGTGCCTCATGATGAGTACGAACTCCTCCACCTCGTCGAGCATCTCCACCGCGTTAGCCCTGGATCGCTCCCTGGCGGGGACAACAGATTCGTACGCCGACATCATGTCGCACCCCACAGCAATGTCGAATCCGGCAGATGCGAAGAGGTCGAGGTGCGATTCCAGCGTTCGGCTGGCCATGAGGCAGAGCTCGTCTTCAGCCAATCCTTCGTCTGTGTCTGAGTCTCTCTGTCCTCCCCAACGAGAGGGGGCAACGACGCCGGCCTTCGTCAAATGGCGCTCCATGACGCGGCCAAAGCCATCGTCGCAGAGGATGGGATCGTAAAGCACGAGCAGGGCGTTATGTCCGCACTCGGTTGCGATTCCGCCCAGGAGCGCGCGCGCCGACTTCACAGGCATGTACATTTGAACGCATTCCATGACGAATAGGGTCGCGCAGGATGGGTCAAAGCCATGGAGATCTGAGCGCAGAATAGAAAACAAGGTCGACGGGCGGAGACGCAGGTCGTGCCCAATAAGATGGTAGGGAAGGACGCGGCCACAAGAGGAGAGATCGGGTTCACCCTCGAGTCGGACATCAAACGCAAACGCCGGTTGTGCGGATCTCGGCCCCTCCCTCGTCGCCACGACATTAATCTGCGGACAGGATAGGAGCAAATCGGCCTTTTTTGCGATCACTGTAGGATGGTCCACCTCATACCATCGCACGGACTCCCGGCGCGCCTCTGCTCCGGCGCCGCTGCCATCTCCCATCCCAATCAGCAACCCGGAAAGAAACCTGAGATAGGATGTATCCCGCCCCGCTCCGAGCACCACCACCTGCACCGCCCCGCTGCCTCGACCCTGCATGGCGAGGAACGACGACAAGGCCCGATCTACGACAGACACTCTGGCGTGCGTGCCACGGCGGATCAGGGGCTGACCCCGGCGAGGCTGTGAGGGCGGGGTAGCCATGGTCATACCCCAAGGCCTGGCCTGAGATCCGACTCTCCCCCTGAGGGCAGGATGGATCGCCGACAAAGGCACGTCCGCGAGGTACGGAGTCGCGGGACTGGGATATGGGGGAGGCAGAGAAGAGAGGGCGGGGGCAGAGGAGGAATCAGACGAGCCGGTAAGGCCCTCCGCCCCCGAGGCAAGGTGGGCAACGAAGGGATCGGGGTAGTATCCGCAGCTTACGGCATTTACCTTGCTGATGACGGCGTCAGCTGCCGTCGCTGCAATGGAGGCATCCGCCCTCTCATCTGCTTGTGTTTTGGAGTTGGTGTCGGCGTTTGGGGGAGGAATGCGCACCATCTCAATGGATTATGGGTAGGGTGTGACGCGAGATACCGAGTACATGGATCGTTGCATCAATTGTATGCATACTACGAGCTCGTAGCTTGTATGCATAATGTATTAAATCTGATCTTGAGACGCGAGCAGGCATCGCTAAAGGGAAAAAAACAAAGAGCGAAACGGTGAACCGCAACCCGCCGAAACCACAACTAAACAAATAAATGTTTCGCGATGCCGCTGCCCTTGTCACGTGCCTCATCGGTCTTTTGGGACCAAACTGTTTTGTAGCAGGCTGCAGAGTGACTTGCTTCCTTCACGAGAAGAGACACAACAGAGTTGCCCCAAAAGCGATCCTGGGCAAACCAGCTCTCGTAGCCGGTGCTGTCGCTGATGCCGACGCCGATCCGTTCGAGCGGCCCATCCCGACCCACAGCTTTGATACCTCCAACGGTCCACTGAGCGGATCGAGGGGCGAGGTCGTCGGTTCGACAGGCCGAATCGGTTCCCTTCTCCTCCGTTCGGGTGGAGGCCTGCTCGCAGCCTCACCCCGCGGCGTCTCCCCTGGTTCTTTGTCCCCCCCCGGAACGCCTATCTTTGTGGCCGTCCCCGCCTCGGCGGTCGCCGAAGTAGTGCGCCTAACGGTGCCCGGGCGGATGAGAGATCTGGTCCTGATCGCTAACGGTCTACCCTCTCGCCTAGTCGGGGAAGGTCTCGAAATACAGAAGCTCGCCGAGGACGGCCTGACCGTGGCGGTGCCCCACTTCGGAGTGCTTCGAGTAGGAGGGGACGTCGTCACGTCTGCGTCGTCACCACCCACCATCGTAAGCGGCAGGCACAGCGCATCGCTGCGAATCCTTCTAGAGAAACAATGGGGTGTGCAAATGGAGGAGGCGGAGTCGATGGAGCAAGTGGAGGTATCTGCGGTCAAGAAGCTCCTGTGGTCTTCGCTGCTATGGCTGCTGTGTCACGAGGACGAAAATCCGATCGACGTGACGACAGTACATGATACCAAGTCGCCAAAGCTCCGCGAGCTGGTTCAAGAGCTACTGCCGACGGCGAATTTGCTCGCTGAAGGAGATGTCGGAACGGAGGAAGAAATTATGGAGTACCTCGAGAGCTACTCCCGGTCAATGCCGGAAGCGGTACCAAACAAAAAGCTAGCGATTGAAGAGATATCGGGTCGAAACGCATTATTTTTGCAAGCGGGCACTGATCAGCCTCTTCACGAAGAGCTTGTCAAGAGAATCGCGGGCGAGATTGTCATCGAGAAATCTTGTAGTAAATTGCCTCAGGGTTTGAAAACGAGCAATTTGACCCCCCTCTCGGTTCCTCATGTGGTCCTTCCTACCGTTGCATTTGTCGCTCGATCTAACGAGTCGAGGTTATCTTCACAGCCTAATGTCAGCACTGCCATTGTCGTCGGAGCCGGTTTCATTGGTTCTTCCGTGGCTCTTGGCCTCGCGAGGCGAGGAATCAACGTCACTGTCATCGACAGAAGGAATCTTGACGAAGGCGATCCTGGGGAAGCAACAGCGGCATCGTGGGCTTGGATCAATGCAAATGACAAGACTCCGTTGGATTATTTTACCCTCAACAGTGTGGGGATGGCGATTTGGAGGGACGACCCAGCTTTAAAACACCTACCCGTTTGGCGCGGATCCCTCGTTCGGCGAAATTTAGCAGAGGTTGGTGCCGAGACGCATAACGGTGCTCAAGATGGTGCGTATTACTGTACGGGGCCTCTTGATAGAGAAAGTGTGCTAGAGCTAGAGCCAACCGCACAATTTTTAAGCCTGGAAGACTCCACAAGCGAGGAGCAGAGAGGTGCCGTGTTCTTTTACCCCGATGAAGGACATGTAGACCCCATTGATGCAGTGCAAGTATTGAGGGAAGAGGCGACAAAATTCGGAGTATCATTTATTGGCAACTTAGATGTTACTGCTATTGATCTAGATGAGAGTGGGCACGCCCAAAGTGTACGCCTTGAAGATGGTTCCGTAATGGAAGCAGATGTAATCGTTGCTGCAGCAGGCATCGAATTGGCCTCGGATAAATTTGGCAGCGTTCCCATGCTAAAGCAGCCTGGAGCAATTGCATTTGCCCATAGAAACGTCCAACCAGACTTGGGTCGAAGAGATACGGATTCTCTTCACAGAATACTGGTCGATACACTGAACAAATCTCATGTTTTACAAAGGCGAGATGGGCAACTTGTCGTTGGCGGAGGCCACCTACAGGTTGGTGGCATCCAGTCTGTCGCAAACTCCAAGCGTCTCCAAAATACAGACTATGGCACTGCCACTGAGGCAGGGGCGGAACTCATGAAGGCAGCGTGCCGGGTCGCGCCTGCAGCACTCGTCGGAGCCAAACTTGCTTATACGAAGGAGGCCGATCGGCCGATACCCGAGGACGGATATCCTGCCATTGGCTTCGATCGTTCAGGGTGCTATACTGTCGTGACACACTCAGGAATTACGTTGGGACCTCTTCTTGGAGAGCTCGTTGGTGGAGAAATATCCCAGGGCATTCGATACGATCTACTTGAAAATTTCAGACCGACAAGGTTTTCAATAGCAAATAGATCCATCAGAGGAGATTAAAGCTAAGAAATCATTCTATAGCGTATCTAGACGAGCGTATACTACTAGAGTAGTAAAATAAATAATAATAATACGAGCTCGTATTATGATATCACGTGTCGATGTGCTTGGATAATCGAATCGTATTCGAACCTTAACATGAATCGTGTTTTAAGAGTCGCGTACGCAAGTGGACGCGAAGAGGCGGACATGTACTCGAGTATGCATACTGTAATATTAGTAATA
>Ga0315315_10002238_pt1 | contig 17729 bp, 11 predicted proteins | sample M140m3416metaG_FD_203699 | JGI IMG/M metagenome (GOLD analysis project Ga0315315, IMG submission 203699) | Ammonia-oxidizing marine archaeal communities from Monterey Bay, California, United States - M1 40m 3416 | ecosystem: Environmental > Aquatic > Marine > Intertidal zone | place: USA... | reverse complement strand
TGGAGTTGGAGATTTTGACGGTGACGAGCTGAGCTACAGGGTGGAGTGGACCCGTGATGGTGCTCCCTGGGCTTCCATTCCACCACCAATGGATGACGGCGGTGACCCTCCAGACTGGGACACCGGCGACCTCCCTCCAGAGCCGCCACCCGACCCCAGTGAGGTGCCGGCATCGGTCCCTCAGGCGGGTGAGCAGTGGACCTGTCTTGTCACTGCCTTTGATGGGGATGACTACTCCCCGGTGGCCTCTGCCTCGGTCCGGATTCAGGGAGAGTTCACCGGCTGGGATTCACGAACTGTCGATCTGGCTGACTCGGACTACATCTTCTTGGGCGAGAATGATCAAGACGTGGCTGGGGCGAGCTTGACCTTTGTTGGTGATGTGGATGCTGACGGCTTGGGAGACTTTGTCGTGCCAGCCTACTTCAACGACGAGGGCGCGGAGGATGGCGGCAAGGTCTACCTGGTTCGTGGTCAAGACCTCGAGGATGGTCCTGGGACCTATGCCCTCGGAGACATGCCCTTCGCATTTACCGGCCAGACTGACACCGAGGAAGCGGGCCATGCCAATGGGCCTGCTGGTGATGTCGACGGCGATGGGCTCGATGACTTCTTGATCTGTGGCTACCGCAATGATGACCCAGTGACGGACGTCGGTCGCGTGTATCTGATTCTGGGCTCGAGCCTCACAGAGCCGGGTGTACGGTCTACGGCTCAGGCTGACATCAGCTTCATCGGTGAAGCCGAGAACAACCGGCTGGGCCACGCCGTCGGCAGTGCTGGCGACATGGACGGCGATGGGATTCCGGAGCTGTTGATGGGAGCCTACGGGCACGCAGCGATGGGCCTAAACTCGGGCAAGACCTACATCGTGCCTGGATCATCCTTGGTCATGGGCGAGGATGTCGAGGTCGGCGAGTCTCAGTACATGTATCTGGGGGAGTCTGAGGAAGATGCATCTGGACATGCACTCAGGGCTGCCGAGGACGTTGATGGCGATGGCTTGATGGACATCGTGGTGGGCGCACGGCGAAACAACACCGGCGCTATTGAGGGCGGCAAGGGCTACGTGATTCTTGGTGCCAGCTTGGGCCCAGTCGGAGAGGTAGGCTCTCTGGCCGATGCTGACTTTGCCTACTATGGCGAGATCGATGATGGCTGGGTCGGCTATCAGGCTGCGGGTACCGGCGATGTGGATGGCGATGGGCTTGCGGACATTATGTTCGGTGCCCACACCTCAGAGTATGAGCGCGGCCGTGTCTACTTGATCTATGGTTCGAGTCTTGGCCCTCCGCTGCAGTCCGCAGAGGTCTCGGATGTGGTGTTCCAGGGAAACATGTGGGCAGATCAGGCGGGTCGAACTGTCGCTCCAGCAGGGGATGTCGACGGCGATGACCGAGGAGACATATTGATCGGGGCTCGCAATGCCAACGACCGGGTGGGCCGCGCTTATCTAATCCTCGGTGCCAGCATTGATGTGGGCGTGTTTCCGCTCAACGATGCTGACGTCAGGTTCTTAGGAGAGGAGCGCCTCGATGAGGCTGGCTACACGGTGAGCTCTGCGGGGGATGTGAATGGTGACGGACTCGATGATGTACTCATCGGTGCCTGGGAGGGAGACTTCGACGGTGTCTCAGCCGGGCCTGGCCGCGCCTACCTCAACCTGGCGCCCTCAGAGTGAGGTGGCCCCTCCTGATGATACAGGCGCTGTCGGGCTGCGCTGAAGACAGCAAGGTTGACTGTGCTGAGGGTTTTGGTCGTGACAATGACGGACGATGTGTACCGATCACGAGCACTGACGACACAGGTGCGACGGGCAATCAGCTCCCATCTGCACCTGGACTGACGATTCGACCCCTTCAGCCCCGAGCCAAGGGTGCTGATCTCGTGTGCTCAGTTGATGCTGAGTCTGTTGATCTGGATGGCGATCGGGTCAGCTACAGCTTCCGCTGGGAAGGCGCCTCAGGGGAGAGCGTCAGCGGCGCGACTGTGCCCGGTAGTAGCCTTGAGGTCGGGGCTGAGTGGACTTGCCTGGCTACACCTCATGACGGCTCGGGAGCCGGTCCTGACGGAGACGTACGGACGACGATTGGTCCAGAGCCTCAGGTCTGGGACTCCTGGGAGCAGTCGCTGGCGGAGTCGGACTATCTACTCACTGGAGAGGGCGGTAATGATGGCGCTGGCGGCTATGTCTCCCGCGCTGGAGACGTCGATGGTGATGGGAAGAGCGATGTCTTGATCGGTGCATACTGGAATGACGATGGCGGTCGAAATGCTGGAAAGGCCTACCTCGTCTTGGGTGCCAGCCTTGGGGCAACCCGACACATCCCGCTGGCCGACGCGGACTGGCAGTTCATCGGTGAAGAGGGCTTGAGGACCGATGGGACGGAGCCGCCTTGTGAGGATGGCGACCATGGTGCAAACGATGAAACTGACCTTTGTGGCGGTGACTGGGCTGCGCACTCGGTAAATGGTGCTGGAGATGTGGATGGTGATGGGCTGGATGACCTGCTGGTCTGTGGCTACCGCTCTGATGATGCGGGCTACGATGCCGGCAAGGCGTATTTGATTCATGCTTCTCAGTTGGGCTCAGGTGGCGGCTCGATGGATCTCTCGGAGGCCAACGTGCACTTCCTTGGTGAAGCGATCGGTGATCGGCTGAGCCACTCGGTCACAGCTGCGGGTGATGTCGACGGGGATGGGCTGAGTGATGTGATGATGGGCGCTTATGGGAACGGTGATGCTGGGGTCAACGCAGGCAAGGGATACGTGGTCCTCGCAGCATCTATGGAAGCATCGGGAACGTTTGATATTGCTGATGCGGACTACGCTTTCCTGGGTGAGGCTGAGGGAGACCAGGCTGCATACATCACAGCACCCGGTGGAGATGTCGACGGGGATGGGCTCGGTGACTTCTTCTTTGCAGCACTGCGCAACAAAGACGGTGGCTCAGGTGCTGCACCGTCTGGTGAGGACGGAGCGGGCAAGATCTACGCTGTGATGGCCAGTGAGCTGCCCCCGCCAGGTGGAGTCATGAGTCTCGGCGATGTAGAGCGCAGCTGGATCGGAGAGGCTGGAGGGGATGCCGTTGGGTACGGAACTCACGGTCTCGGTGACGTCGATGGAGATGGTCTTGGTGACTTGATTACCGGGGCCTTCGGAAACGACGAGGCCGCAGAGAATGCAGGGAAGGTCTATGTGGTCACATCTGCATCGATGTTGTCTCCTGGTCGTCGGTCTCTGGCTGTTGCGGACTACGCCTTCACCGGAGAGGGGGCTGAGCAGTGGGCAGGCTTTGGAGCCGCACCTGCAGGAGATGTCGATGCCGACGGTATCGCTGATGTGCTGGTGGGTGCATTCCGCTTCAGTATTCCATCCGAGCACAAGATTGATGCGGGCAAGGCATACCTGGTGCGAATGGGGGCACTTGAGGGTCCCGGAACCTACAGTCTCGCTGATGCGCACGCGAGTTGGCTTGGCGATCGCGATGGGGATGTCGCTGGCTACAAGGTGAGCCCAGCAGGCGACGTCAATGGCGATGGGCTCGATGACCTGCTCATTGGTGGCTGGCAGGGAGATCAGCGTGATGCACCAGGCCAGGCTTGGATATTGCTGAATCCTTAGGTCAGCTTGCGACCACGACACCCTCGTGATCAAGCAGCCAAAGCTTGCGATCAAGCCCGCAAGAGAACCCGCCGATACTCCCGTCTGCAGCGATCACCCTGTGGCAGGGAATGATCAGTGGGATTGGGTTGGCACCGTTGGCTTGGGCGACCGCACGGAATGCACGGGGTCGACCGACAGCCTCGGCGAGCTGCTTGTAGGACCAGGTCTGGCCTGGCGGTATTGTCCTGAGTGTGCTCCATACCTGCCGCTGAAATGGTGTCCCAGGTGGATGAACGTCCAGGCCGCTCAGGGCATGTATGTCGCCGCTGAAGTAATCGGTCAGCGCCCCGAGGATGACTGGGGGAGTTTGGGATCCATCGGGTGTCCACTGCCCGAGGTGGCGGTTGATGTGTGCTGTGATCCGTCCGAAGTCATTGGCCCAGCCCAAGGCAACGATCTGGTCCCCTTGTGTCATGGCCACGAGATCACCCATCGGGGAGGGCACCACTGCTTGCCTGATGAGGGGCGATCTGGTCACAGGGATACAGGGAGCCTGTGCTCGATGCGCATGGACTCGGGTGAGATGTGGAGTCGGTAGGCAAGGACCTCGACCCCAGCGTCCACAGCATCTCGAAGTGCCTGAGCATAGGTCGGATCGATCTCCGATGCGGGTCTCATAGATTCTGCTCCGTCCCTCGAGACGAGAAAGAAGACCACGGCCCTGTGACCAGCCTGCACCATCGCTGTGAGCTCGTGCATGTGCTTGGCTGCGCGCTTGGAGACGGAGTCAGGAAAGGCGACAACTCCAGGCTCGGCAGCCATCGTGGCGTTCTTTACCTCCACGTAGCAGTCTGGCTGGCCGGGCTCGCTGAGCAGCAGATCTATTCGGCTGTTCTCCCCATACTTGACCTCACTCCTCATGGCTGAGTACCCGAGCAGCTCCGAGACAAGTCCATTGCTGATGGCCTCGGAGACGATGTGGTTGGGACGAGCGGTGTTCACCATGATCTGGACGCCGTCGGCATCCACGATCTCGAGTGTCCACTTGAGCTTTCGCTTGGGGTTGGTTGATGGACTCAGCCATACACCCCAGCCGGGCTCAGCACAGGTCTTCATCGATCCTGGGTTGGCACAGTGGGCTGTGACCTCAACGCCGTCGTCGAGTCGCACGTCTGCCAAAAACCGCTTGTAGCGCTTGATGAGGGTGCCGCGTACCAGTGGTGGGTCGAAGTTCATGGGGGACCTTCACAGATTTCACCTGGCTCAGCAAGCCATTTGGCCCAAAGGTTCGTTATTGTGAGTGCATGACTACGCTTGAGCCTCAATTCGACTTCCAGGGTGCCCGTTTTGACCTGCACGATGACGCTGACCGTGCGCTTGTGGGCTTTTTGCTCTCCCAAGCACTGTACGGAGAGGCCACCGGCGTGTTCTGTGGCAAGTCGCTGTACACGGCGTACAGCCTGGAGGCGGCCAAATTCTATGTTCGACAGGCTCGGCAAGAGTTGAACCATCTCGAGATGTTTGCAGACATCTTCCGCAAGCTCGAGATGCAGCCAGATCCACCTCACTGGGGCATCAAGCTGCTCGCCAGCCACAATAATTACTACCCGCTGAAGGTCTTGATGGAGCATGCCGTGGGCGAGGGGATGGTGCTCGATATCTTCCGAGATGTTCTGCTTCAGACCCTTCCTGATGACGACCCACGGGTCCCCGACGTCAAGAAGCGCCTGCGGGTGGTCTGCCGTGAAGAGGAGGAGCACGTCGCCTGGGGTGAGCAAGAGACCGTGCGCCTGCTGGCCGAGCGCCCATGGCTCAAGACACCGTTTTATGGGTTGGTCGAGCTTCAGTTGCTCCTGGCCCCCGTGATCACCCGTGCATTCTCAAAGCGCTTCAGTGGCCATCCCGTACTCTCGCATGTGCCTCGCTTTGTTGACCATGTTCGGGAACGCGTGATGGCTCAAGGGCGACGGCTGGGCTTTGTCCCCGAGCAGCGCCCTGGGGTGCTGGGCCGCACATGGGCAATGACGTGGGGCATTGCGCTGTACGTGAGAAGTCAGTTTTCACGGAGTCAATCCAAGCTCGACAAGCGCTATCTCGAGGAGCTTGGCTTCTCAGCATCATAAAACCTGTCTTCTGGGGGTGTACACCTGTCGCTTAGGTGCCTATGCTTTCAGAGATGTCTGACTACTCCACACGAAATACCTCGACTTCAACGTCCGAGACCAGTGCTGCGCAGAGCTCAGAGCCTGAGGTCCTTCAGGACATGGGCAACGGTGCGGCGCTTGAGATGATGAAGGTGCAGGGTGCACTCGGCCGTGCTTTCAATCGGATTGCCGGTGTGTCAGAGAGTAATACCTCAGCTGAGGGACTGGCATTCACGAACAGTGACCTCACCCGATACCTCGAAGATCACCTCAAGTTTGCTGAAGGTGAGTGGTTCAGGGGAACGAAGATCGCTGGTGTCGCAGACAAGATTATGGCCCAGCTGGATGCAGACAAGGACGGTGACGTCACTTGGATAGAATTTCAGACCATGGTCGATGAGATGCGTGGGCACCTGATCGGAGAGGTCGGTGCGAACGCCTCGCAGGCAGATCTTCAGGCCAAAGCCAGCGAGCTGTTCTCAGAGATGAGCGGTGGAGCCGGTGCGATGGGTTTTGACACCATAGAGGCACAGTCTGCAGACAAGCTGCCTGCGGACCAGGAACACAAGTCGCTTGTGGCTCAACTGGCCGCGCTGATGGTGATCGACATCGTCGATCTGGATGAAGCTGAGAAAGAAGTACGGGACCGCCACATCGACCAGAGCGAGTGGATGAGTGCCGTCAATGACTTCACATCAGGCGGCTAAAGGCGCGTTCGCTTTCGAATCGCCGCGACCACCTCAGACAAGCGCTCGGCAGCAGCTGTGGAGTCTGCACCCACGACCTCAACGTAGAGCTTTATCTTGGGCTCTGTTCCGCTTGGCCTCGCTAAAATCCGACTTCCATCCTCGAGCGTAAATTCGAGAACATTACTCGGGGGTAGGGGGACAGAGCTTGATGCACCGGTCTTACAGTCCAGTGCTATCGAGGTGGAGAGATCTCGCAGCAGGACGACGTCGCTACCGGCGAGCTCGGCTGGCGGATCCTTTCGCAGTGCGGTCATCGCACCGCTGATTGCTGCCGCGCCATCTGCACCATCCATCTTGATGGCGACCTGCTCGCTGCGGTGCGCGCCATACTTGCGGTCGAGTCTGTCGAGCGCATCCCAGAGGGTCTGACCACGTGCCTTGAGGTTGCTGGCCAGGTCGAGGAAAAGAAGTGTGGCTGATATGCCGTCCTTGTCGCGGACGACCTCGCCGATGCTGTAGCCGAGGGCTTCCTCAAACCCCATTACAAAGGGCCCATCATGGGCCAGGGCGAGGTTTGCCAGCCACTTGAAGCCAGTGAGTGTCTCGCCGGCGAGCGCGCCGTGAGATTTAGCGATCTTCCGAAGTAAGATGGTCGAGACGATGGTGGTCGCGACCAGCCGTCCTGGCGTAGCCGGACCGTGGCTGAGCAACTCATCGGCCAGCAGCACGCCAACTTGGTTTCCCGTCAATCGCGTCCACCTGCCGTCTTTGTCCTGGAGGGCGACTGCAAGCCTGTCTGCATCTGGGTCATTGGCCACAATCAGGTCTGCACCGATGCGTCCAGCGTCTGCAATCGCAAGATCGAGAGCTCCGGGCTCCTCTGGGTTCGGGAATGCCACAGTCGGGAAGTCCCCATCAGGGTCTCGCTGCGCAGCGACGGGGTGAATGTCTGTGTGGCCAGCGGCCGTCAGGACACGCTCAAGTGGTGCCCAGCCGACCCCGTGCATGGCTGTATAGACGGCGCGAACCCCTGTGCTCGGACGGACTCGAAGCGCCATCACGCGGTCAAGGTAGTCAGACCACACACCTTCAGGAATCGGGAGCGGGTCGGCATTCATCGGGGAGGGGCAGCCTTCGATCTGCTCGATGGCCTCGCTTATGCCGCGATCATGTGGCGGAATGATCTGTGCACCGTTGCTCCAGTAGACCTTGTACCCATTGTCCTGGGGAGGATTGTGGCTGGCGGTCACCATGATGCCGGCAGCCGTACCCAAGAAGGGGATGGCATGAGCGAGCTCAGGTGTCGAACAGACCGTGTTGAAGGCGTAGACCTTGAAGCCGAGCGCCATCAGAACCCCTGCGGAGTCGGCTGCAAACTCTGCCGATCCATGGCGCCCATCAAAGCCGATCACGACACCCTTCTCTGGTGCGCCTGGCTGTGTGTTTCGTAGGTACAGACCGAGTCCGGCCGCCACACGGCGGACGAGCGCGCGATTCATACGGTTTGGCCCTGGACCGAGCTTTCCGCGGAGGCCTGCAGTACCGAAGCGCAGTCGCTGACCAAAATGATCGGCGAGCACGCTGGGATCATTCTCGGCAATCAGTGCCGCCCCTGCTTCTCGAGTTTTCGGGTCCGGATCGGTGTCGACCCAGGCTTGAGCGATGGCCACGATATCAGTCATGGCCGTTGCTTAACGAGGCTGGGCTAGTAGTCGACGGTATACAGCCCAGTTGAGCCCACGTAGGCTCCCGCGACAGCGCTTCCGGTGTGTGTAGCGTCGCTCTTAAAGCCACCGATCACTGCGGAATAGTCGCCGTCTGCATCGTTATCAAAGCCGGAGAGTATGCCGGCATAGGGCGATCCTGTGCGATTGGTCCAGCCTGCGAGGATCGCAGAGGTGTTGCCGTTGGTTGTATTCTCTGTACCTGCGACGATTGCGCTGGAGCGGGCATTGGCCAGGTTGAACTGTCCACTGAGGACGACCGACGCTTGTCCGGCAGCTTCGTTTCCATCCCCACCGACCACTGCTGCATACAGCCCACTCGTGTCGTTGGAGCTTCCGGCAGTGACGGTGCTGAAGATTCCACTGGCCACATTTGATTGGCCTGTGATGGTCACGGCGCCCTGAGCCTCAGCCTCATTGGTGCTACCCGCGATGGCGACGGAGTTCTCACCCGATGCGATGTTGCTCTGACCGCTCACGATGACGGCACGTGAGCCCGTCACGAGGTTGTCGGTTCCGCCAAGGATGGAACTGTACTCTCCCCGCTGGACGTTATCGTAGCCGGCAATGATGCCGCCAAAACTCGAATAAGAGTTGGCCATTCCGAGCACCATATTGTGAGACCCAACCCTGGCAGAGTCGTCATCGATTTCGTTGTATCCAATGACGAGGTTGCCCTTGCCGTTGGTCTCACCGTCTGTTGTTCCTGTTCCGTTTCGGAGCACAATGTTCGTGTCGTCGAAGACAATGTCTCCTGTCGATGAGACGGAGACGTAGGTGAGCAGGTTGTCTGCGACGTCTCGACTGTTGTCGAGGTCTTCGATGCTCTCCCAGATCTCGGTGTCTTCCGACTTGAGGTCTTCGACATCGGGCTGCAGTGTGGAGATGGCGAGCTGTGCAACTGCGATACCCACGCTGAGGCTGTCCATTTCATCTTCAGTTCCGAGGGCTGCATCTTCGAGATCGCCGACGCTTCGTTCAACAGATGAGATTCGGTCCTCATTGTCGGCGATGTCCTCGCTGATGTCATCGCCGAGGTCCTCGATGAAGTCCTCGAGCGTCTGGATACTGTCGTTCATGGTGTCGATCGGTGCGATGGCAAATGCCTCGCTCGCTTCCGATGATGAGCCACCGATTGCTGTTGCGTGAGACGCTGAGGCCGAGTTGCCGTAGCCGCCTACGATCACGCTCTGGTCACCGGTCGCTGTATTCGAGTGACCGCCGATGACGGTGCTGTTGATGGCGTCGGCTGTGCTGTATGCACCGCCGAGGACTGCGGCCCAGCCTCCAGAGACTGTGCTGAATTGGCCGCCGACTGATGCGGCACCGGTCTGAGAGACATTGTTGCCCAGACCGCCCATGGCAATGGCACCACTCGCAGAGATAGTGTTGGCCTCACCACCGATAGCGGCAGGACTCTCACCGCTGATCGTGTGACCCTCACCGGCCACAATACCTCCAGTTGCACTGTAGGCGTTGAGGTCACCGATGACGATGTTGTGTGACCCTGTGCGGTCCTCATCGTAAGTCTCTGAGTTGTTGTACCCGATCACGAGATTGCCCTTGGCGTTCGCGCTGTGGGTATCGCCGGCTCCGTTTACCAGGTGGATGTTGGTATCGGAGAAGATGATGTCTCCGTCATCCTCCACCGATACAAAGTTCAGGAAACGCTCGGCACGGGCCTGATGAAGTGCGATCGAGTCGAGCGCCTCAGTGTTGGTCGCACTCTGTGATTCGAGGGTGTCGATGGCTGAAGTGGCTGCGGCGAGTCCCGACTCGAGAGACTCGGCGTCGGTGTCGAGGGCGTCCATTCGGACGGCGTGGGCTGCATACTCAGTATCGATGCTCTCGAGATGTGTGGCGACCGCGGCGAGTGTGACTGTGTTGTCCGTTAGCGATGTCGATAGCTCGGTGTCTGCGGTCGATAGCGCGGCCAGCGAGACTGAAATCTCAGCCGTATCGGCGTTACACTCAGCCAGGACTGCGCTGATCTCGTCAGCGAGTAATTCTCTCGCACTGGAGGCTGCTGCAAGTTCATCTATGGTGACTGCTGTTGCTGACTCGAGGGCTGTGCTCGTGGTCTCTATAGCGCTGATGTGGTCCTCGACTGTGTCGAAGCGTCCACTGAGTTCGTCGGTATCGTCGATCAGCACAGAGAGTGCAGCAACAGTGTCGCTCAAGCGGCCTGACTCAGCCGTCATGGTGAAGTCCAGATCTGAGACTGTGCCCATATCAAAGGTCTCCTCAGCCCTGTCCGCATACCCACCCGTTGTGGTCGATGAGTCGCCACTCGCTGTGTTGAGCGCGCCACCTAGAGCGGCCGAGTAGGGCCCACTGGCGACATTCTCACGTCCAGGCCCGGCAGTAGATAGGTAGCCGGACGCGAGGTTGGCGTAGCCACCAATGACTGTGGCAAGTGTTCCGCTGACCTGATTGTGTGCTCCGCCGAGAGCGCTTGCCTGCGTGCCGGAGACATCATTGGAGTAGCCACCAATGGTGACAGATCCATCACCATGCACAGTGTTCAGATCACCGCCGATAATTGCGGAACCATGTCCCGATAGGAGGTGATGACTACCCACGATGAGGCCGGATGTGCCGGTCACAGCGTTGTGGTCACCCACAACGATATTGTGTGACCCGGAGCGGTCCTCACCATCATAGGCGTTGTAGCCCACGAAGAGGTTTCCCTTTCCATTGGGTGCTGCCGTATCGCCGGCACCATTGGTGACCAGGATATTTGTATCTGTAAACACCACGTCACCGCGGGCATCGATGCTGATGTACTGCATGAGCGAGTCGGCTTCTGTGACCCGTGTCTCCAGATCGTCGAGCTGTGCAGCATGCTCCGCTGCGGCGGTATCGCTCAGGTGTGCTGAGGAAAGTGCGGCATCGACATCGAGACGGATTGCGGAGATCTCCGAGGTCTGTGCAAGCAGTGTTGCTGAGGTCTCATCGAGGCCTGTCTGGATGGCCACCGTGGAGTACGCCAGTGCTTCAATGGCCTCATCTTGAGCCGTGTTTGTGATCTCCACCACGTCACTGATGGCATCCAAGCTGGAGGTCAGGTCACCAACGATGCTGTCCAGCTCGTCAACCATGGCGACACTGAAGGAGTCAGCGACATCGAGAGCGTGACCGCCAGCAATGGTCGAGGACTCTCCGTCGATGGTATTCATCGAGCCGCCTGCAGCCATAGAGTAGCTACCGCTGACCGTGTTGCTCTGCCCACCAGAGGCGGTGGCATAGTGTCCATCCGCAGTGTTTGCTGACCCGCCGATGGCAGTGCTGCTCTCGCCGTCTGCTGTGTTGAAAGAGCCGCCTACGGTTGCTGCGTGGCGTCCGGAGAGCTGATTGTAGCGGCCACCGAGTGCGGTAGTGTACTCAGCCTCAAGCTGACTGCCGATACCGCCAATGGCCGCGCTATGTGGGGCGAGCAAGCTGTGTTGTTCGCCTGCAATCAGGCCGGAGTGTGCGCTGTAGACGTGTCCATCTCCGATGATGAGATTGTGAGATCCAGTCCGGTCGAGATCGCCTGTGGTCTCGTTATATCCAATGATCAGATTGCCCTTGGCATTGAGCGATCCCGATGCTCCCGTACCGTTCTGAATGACCACATTTGTGTCTCTAAAGATGACATCACCATCGCCGTTGACATGGACCTTCTCCACGATCGCAGCTGTGGCTGTGATGGCCGTTGCAGCATCCGTGTAGCTGTGCTCCATGTTTGCGACTCGACTGGCGAGCTCACCGAGGCTTCCGCTACCTGTGGCGATAGCGGTCTCGACTGTATCTTCGGTCAAGACACCAGCACGGTTGAGCAGGAGGAGTTCATTCTGGTTCTCGATGACTGCAGCCCAGAGCGATGTGGTCTCGGCACTCCACCCACTCACAGCACTGTGATTTGCGGCGATATTAGCTTGTGCTGCGGCCAACCTCTGACTGAGTGTGTCGATCTGAGCGCGCAGCGCGCGGATCTCAGTCTCTTCGTGGTTTTGGTCCTGGCACCCGAGGAGTGCAAGGGTAGTCGTGATCAGAAGTTGTCGTTTCATTTGGCCCTCAACTGGGTCTCGGCATCTGCCACTATTGGCGCCGAGCGTTCATCAGCTGACCCTGGCTGACCATCACGGAGATGGTCGACACAGGTCGGTCAGCCTCCACTCAACGGTCACGGGACCGAAGAATTGAGGCGAACTTTAGGCTTTATCTCTGGGCTTCAGAGAACGACGACTGTGAAGGCATCGCCGCCTTCATCAGGATCGCCCACACGCCACCCCTTGCCGAAACGACTGCTCCGAAGCCATGTCCTCAGGGCGGACTTGAGGGCACCGGTCCCGTGTCCATGGAGGAGATATCCACAGCCGTGATCGGTCAGTGTCAGGCCATCCAAGAAGTCCTCGACGGCCTCAATGGCCTCGAGTACGCGCATACCGCGCAGATCAATCGTGTTGCTGTCGGTCCTGACGCCATCAGGGCTCTTGCTTGCTTGGCCCTGTGGGATCGCGCGCACCCGGGGCTGCTTGCCGCTCGGTGCGTATCGGAGCTCGGCGCGCTTTAGGCGCATGTGCTTACCGCGAACCTCGACACCTACTTGGTCCCCTTTGACATCGATGACGACACCAGCGAGGTTGAGCCGCTGAAGCTTGACCCGATCGCCGGGGGCGAGTGGGTGGTCATCAGCTGGCGGGAGCGGAGGCAGGCTTGGCTTGGCCTGTGCTCGATGCTGCTTGACCTCATCAAGGAGACTTGATGCCGTGCGCATATCGGGTGCTGCCTGGAGCGCCTTCATCGAGGCCTTGAGCTCTCTCTCGACTTCCTTGAGCCGAGCCCGGAAGCGGTCGCGGTCGACGGCGTCTTCTCGGTCTCGCCGCGCATTCAGGCGGTGCTCGCGCTCGTCGAGTCGCTTTGTCTCGAAGGCGCTCGCTCGCTGCTGCTCCTCGAGTGAGATGCGCAGCTCGCGGACCTGCTCTCGCTCAGATTCAACCTGTGTCATCAGATCGTCCATGCGGCGGGACTCGGAGTCCAGCAACACACGCGCGCGGTCGACCACCGTGTCTGGAAGTCCCATATGACGAGCGACAGCGAGAGCGTGCGAGCGACCAACGCGGCCCTCCTCCATACGGAATGTCGGCCGTCCGTCTGCAAAGACCGCACCCATTAGCGCCATCTCTGGGTGCTCCGCTGCCAGCTCTTTCACCTCGGTGTAGTGAGTGGTGACGATGGTTCGGGCGCCTGCGGCGACGATGTGCTCGATGACAGCCGTTGCCAGTGCTGCGCCTTGAGCAGGGTCTGTACCAATTCCAATCTCATCGAGGAGGATGAGACCGCTGGGTGCTGCCGTCTCGACCGCAGACTTGAGGGCGACCAGGTGGGACGAGAAGGTAGACAGGTCATCCGAGACGTCCTGCTGATCTCCAACAACAGCGATGATGGGTGAGAACCAATCTACGCGCGCGCCGTCTGCAGCAGGAATGGGTATGCCGGCCTGGACCATGAGCGCCATGAGGCCAACGGTCTTGAGTGTGATGGTCTTGCCTCCCGCATTTGGTCCAGTCAGGACGACACCGCTGTGGGTGCTGTTGACGGTCAGGGTGTTGGGAACGACCTCAAGCCCACGCAGGCTTAGCACAGGATGTCTGGCATCTGTGACCCGAACTTCACCGTTGTCACCGATGTCAGGGACACTGCCCATCAGGGTTCGGCCAAGCTCGGCACGGGCGTGCGCCAGATCAATCTCGGTGGCTGCAGCCAGGCTGCTCACGATGGCTGGGTGGGCCTCTGCGACCTCGCGTGAGAGCTCCGCTAAGATTTTCGCTACGGTGCGCCTGAGTTCAGCCTCGAGCTGCTTGAGTTCATTCTGCTGATCGATAACGATGGTCGGCTCGACGAAGGCAGTCTCACCAGATTGGGAGGTGTCGTGGACAATTCCCAGCTTCTTCCTGGCCTGGACCCGCACAGGTATGACGAGACGTCCGCCTCTGTCTGTGATGTAGCGGTCGTGAAAAGCATCATCCATGCCGGGGTCATTGAGCAGCTGATTTAGCAGTGTCCGGACCTGTTCACGGAGATGCTCCATGCGACTTCGAAGCTGCCTCAGCTCTGGGTAGTAGTCGTCAGAGAGCTCGCCGGCTGGCGTGAAACTGTCCTCGAGATTCCGGAGCAGAAAGAGGTCGATCTCGATGGGCTCAGCGAGGGTGATGAGAAGCGGGATGTTCTCAGTGCGGTTGTTTAGCCACTGAGACAGCGCGGACATCGCACCGAGTGATGCCCCAATCTCAACGAGCTCATGGGGCTCGAGGACCTCGCCTTTGGTGCTTCGGTATGAGAGATTCTCGACATCATGAATCGCTGAGATGGGTGGGTGCTCACCCTCATCGTCGAGAATCCAAAGCTCTTGTACTTGGCTGAACCACATGAGCGCGAGATCTCTGTCTGTCGCGAACGTGTCGGCCATGGCCAGACCCTGACCCCTGGGGGTCAAGCACCTAGAGACGAGGGCTTCTCGGATGACCGGCCAGTCGAGCGCGTCGAGGGTGTGCGCCAGGGTGGTCGGGTTCATGCCTACAGGGCCCGGACGATGCGAAAGCCAATCAACTCTGTCTGTGTGTCGGGCGTGCGGTGCCCACGTGAGCCACAACTGAGGCTTGTGATTGCGTCTTGGATGGAGCCGCCACGGATGACTCGGCTGCCCTCAGCGTCGGCGTCGTCGCGGCCATCGCCGCTGACGATGGGGTAGGGCTGGTACAGGGACGAGGTCCACTCCCAGACATTCCCGATCATTCCATGCAGGCCTGACTTGCTGGGCTTTGGAGTGTCGACGGGATGACATTGGCCTTCACTGTTCGCTGCTGTCCAGGCGAATGGAGCAGAAGCTGCAGGGTCGTCTCCCCACGGATAGCGTGCGCTGCCCATTGCCCTTGCAGCAAACTCCCACTCGGCCTCTGTTGGTAGTCGAAAATCTTTCTTGGCCAACGCGGCGTACCAGTCGGCATAGGCGGTGGACTGAATGAAGCTCAGCCCCGCAGCGGGGTCGTCATCACCCAGACTGAGAGGGTGCCGCATAAAGTCGGAATCGAAGGCTTCGTATTGAATGTTCGATATCGGCCCACGGCTGATGTAGAAGGGGCCCACATCGATCTCGTGAGCAGGCTCAGTGTCGCCGCCCTCGCCACCGATCTGAGCGATATCACCCTTGAGCAGCCAGAGGACGGCTCGCGGGACCTGTGTGTACATTGTCGCCATCGGCGTTGGTTAACGCGTGGGGTAGTGGGACTCCATCGCCCGTCTCCGCTCGGCGTCGATTCTGGCGATCTCAATCTGCCGTGTCATCACATAATTGGTGATGTACTTGTACTGTGCCCGCTCAATCTTGGGATCATTGTCAGCGAACCGCATTCCGACTCGAGAGCGATCGCCGACCTCTTGAACGTAGCGAACCTCAACGGCCAGCCTGACGTTGGACGTGTCGTCTGGAAGGGTGAGGTCTACAGAGATCTGTGGATCTGTGCATGCCTTGGAGTCCTCGTCGTCATTGAGCCAGACACCCACACCAGAGACCGAGATGTCCCGAAGGAGACCACGGACAATCCGCTCCTCACCGTTGACGACGAGGTGTACGTCGATTTCCTCATCTTCTCGAGGCTCAACGCGTACGGCCTCACGCTCATTGAAGAGGCTTCGCAGTTTTGGGGTCAGGTTTAGCCGCTTGTCGGTCCAAGTATCGAACAAGACACCGTACATGATGCTCTTCTTGTCAGATGAGAACTTGATGCGGCGAATATGGCTGGAGATCTGCAGCGGGGTTCCCAGTCGGTCAGACTCGAATTTCACGGTGACCTTGTCGCCGTTTGCCACACTCAATGGGCTGTCTGCGCTGACTGCGACGGCTACACCTCCGGCGCTGATGTCGATCAGGCCGACCGTGTTGTCAGTACCATCGTCCAGGCAGATCATTACACGGACCTCGCGCTCGGTTGTCGGAGAGACACGGTAATGTTGGCGGCGTTCATTTGACACGCAGCGACCCCCTTAGTCGACTCAGTGTACATCGGAGAGAGACACCTGTGCAATGCAGGGTGGTTCAGGTGCTCTCAGTTTCAGCATCCTGAGCCGCGTGGAAGGCCTCACATTCGCTCAGCGCATCATGTGCGACATCGAATGCGTCTTCGATGTTCAGCTTTACACCTCGCATGCTCGCGAGGACCTCTCTGCCATCAGAATCCAGGCCCTCCGCTTCAGCGCTCGCAGTGCACGCAATAATGTTGGCGAGATGGACCAGCCAAGCTGTCTTCTTGCCGGAGTCTGGAGCGGTCGATGGTGCGTTGTGGAAGCCGATAGCCGTGACGATACCTGGCTCGATATCCCAAGTGCGTGCGATCAATACACCGATGGTCGGGTACATCTCATCGGAGAGACTCGAGACAAAGCCAGCCTCAGGAGCGGGCCCTCTGCGGTGTCGAACCGCCGCTCGATAGATGCTGAGACGACCGATTCCGTGGAGCAGTCCTGCGACATACGCATCACAGCGGCGTGAGCCGGCGAGGTGAGAGGCCACCTCTGCGACGGTGACCCCGTGCATTCTTTGCTTGTTCACCCAGGGCTGCATGTGGGGAACGTGCCACACTGCGGACTCGATGCCGACACGTGTGATGAGCCTCCACATATTGTCCTGGCTCAGTCTCGCGATCGCTCCCCTTAGGCTGCCCGCAGGCCGACTGTATTCCACCGAATTTGCTTGGTACCAGACGGCCTGTTCCAGGGCAGCGTCTGTCTCCAAGAGCTGGGAGAACTTGAAGGCATCAGCGTTGTCTCGCTTCATCATGTGATCGACGGTCTTGACTGAGGCTGGGTACGCCGGGAGCTTCATGTCGGTCTCATTGAGATCCTTGCTGAGTCGATGGATGAATTGCCTGTTTCCGATGTGTCCGGCAGCGTGTTCGAGTGATCTGAGCTTGTCCAGTGTGCCCTTGAGTATCTCAGCCCACTTCCCATCACGACAGACACCGCCGACCGCCCAAGGGCGTGAATCCTCGCCTTGGATGGGGGTTAGTGGGTGAAGGTCTTCGTCAGTGATCATGATTCTTTGTGACAGGTATTGATGAGTGAGGCGCCTACCTTACCGCATTGTTTGAGCAGGTCGGATATGGGAGTTGCGATGGCCCGATCACTCACTATTGATGAAGCCGCCTGGACCGAGCGGAAACGCTCGCTTTCAGAGGCTTCAGGCGGTACCGCAGCGATTCCTCATGTTGTTGCATGGAATCTGACCAAGCGGTGCAACCTCGCGTGTGACCACTGCTACATATCTGCAGGTCCTTGGCAGCCCACAGAGGGTGAGCTGACGCTCGATGAGATCAAGCGAATCACCGATGAGATCCTGGAGATCAATCCAGGTCCGATGTTTGTGCTGACCGGCGGTGAGCCGTTGCTCAGGACAGACCTCGAGGACATCGCAGACTACGCATCCAGCCGCGGAGCGACGGTTGTTGTGGGTACCAATGGCACGGGCTTGACGTACTCGCGCATACGTTCTCTGAAGGATGCGGGGGTGACTGGAGTCGCGGTCA
>Ga0315315_10002232_pt1 | contig 17764 bp, 5 predicted proteins | sample M140m3416metaG_FD_203699 | JGI IMG/M metagenome (GOLD analysis project Ga0315315, IMG submission 203699) | Ammonia-oxidizing marine archaeal communities from Monterey Bay, California, United States - M1 40m 3416 | ecosystem: Environmental > Aquatic > Marine > Intertidal zone | place: USA... | reverse complement strand
CTAAAACTCCATTAAAAGGTGCTTTAATCTCATAAAAAGTTAAAGTCTTTTCTAAATTTTGCAGTGAGTAATAAGAAGAAATAATTCCCCGGCCAGAGATAAATAGCCTAACTTTTTCTTGCATAGCAGGTAACCTAGGAACAGGTTTTTCTAGGTCAAATCCCATCAGATAATTATTCCATTGGTTGTAAGCACTTGGGAAATCCAGTTGCAAATCTGGTAATATAGAGGTTATTAAATTATAAAGTGAGGCGCGCTTAGAGATAACATTTGCTCGATACTCAGAAGGTTCAATTTTGGTTAATGTTTGACCTGATCTGTATTCTTGGCCTGATTTAAAAAGTGGGTTTATAGTTTGCATTATTCCTTGAACTCGAGCTGTAATTCTAACACGTTTATATGCTTGAAGCACTCCTTTCGATGGAATTTGTACTTGATAAGGTCCATTTTTTACACTAATTGTGTAGACATCTTTTATTGTACTTTTTGCTTTTTTTCTTGGTGGAGGATTGCTATCAATAATTGTTTTAGACAATTGAAATGATATAGCTATAATAGCAAATCCTAAAATAAACAAGACCCATTTTCTTGCATTCTTTTTATTAGTTTTTTCAGCCATTAATAATTAAATTATGGTCTTTTCAATTAAAAATTGTCTTAAAAAAATTTTGCTTTAAGATTAGTATTTAATGAATAGACTTTTATGGTTAATGATTTTTTTGCGAAGCTAAAATATAATTTCATTTATACCTAGTCTAAGGTTATCTTGTTTTGATATTTTTTTAGAAATTAGACAGAAACTAATTTCAAAAGTTTAAATTATTTTATCTTTCTAAATAAAAAATTTAAAAATGTCATTTTTCAATTCATTGTGGAATGAGATATTAGGGTTTTTTGGGGTAAACCAATTTGTTGAAATACTCGAAAAACAAGATTACTCATTATTGCTGAGTTATGATGGAATTGTAGCGCTAATATTGCCAATTATACCCTTACTTCTATTCATTGAAGTCTTTATGGGTCTTATTCATAAAAAACCTCAAACTAAAGTTTATAAGGTCATTTTTTTAATTTATCTGTTTAATAGAATCATAGGGCGATTTATTGCTATTGGGATGGTAGCATTTTGTATAGGAGCTCTTAAACCTTTAGCTATTATTAAAACATCTATGACCTGGTATTGGTTTATTTATGGATATTTAGTTTGGGAATTTGCCCATTTTATATACCATTTTCTAGCTCATAAAGTACGTTTATTCTGGTGTCTTCATGCTACACATCATAGCCCAGAAGAAATGAATCTGAGTGTTTCTCATGCGCATTTTTTTCTAGAGGCCCCTTATGCTGACTTTATCCGTACTTCCATATGTATTTTAATGGGAATTGATCCCATTATGCTGTTTACAATTATGTTTATAGATGGAACCTACGGTGCTTTTATCCATGTTGGTGAAAATTTAATAAAAGATGCACGTTTTGGTTTTTTAAATAAAATTATGCTCACCCCTTCACATCATAGAGTTCATCACGCTAGAAATCCATTATACTTAGACACTAATTATTGTAATCTTTTGAATATTTGGGATCGGATCTTTGGAACCTATCAAGAAGAAAATCCAAATTTAGATATTGATTATGGAATTACTAGGCCAATCAATTCTGGGAATTTTGTTCATGTCTATTTTGGAGAAATTATTCACCTTACTCGTGATGTGATAAACGCTCCAGGTATTTTAAATAAATTGCGTTATATTTTTTATCCTCCTGGGTGGAGTCATATATCTGGATATCAAACAGCAAAAATGATTAGACAATCTTATTTAAAATCATTGTAATTATTTTAAAATATTTAAAAAAGTAAACTGTAAAAAAAGATACAAGATTAAGTTATCTGTATTTTGTATTATCTTTATAAAATAAATTTAGATTTATGAATCTTGTTTTACAAATATTTTTAACATTTAGCATTTTAATAGCTTCTTTTACATCTGCTGAGTCAGGTTCGAAAAATACTATAAGTGAAGATTTTGTTTATATATGTAATAAACCTGGTCAGAAATGTTATTATTTGCTCCCATGTAATGATTTAAGAGTGGAATGCAACAAGGTCCAAGGAAAACTATTCAAAGTTCCTTTAAGTAGAGCAATTCAAATGAAACGCTCTAAATGCGACTGTAAAGAAAGTAATTGATACTTCTAATCTAAGTAACTATTCCTCAGGAGCTGTTTCTTCTGTGTTAGGATTTGATCCAAATTTGAATCTTAATGAAATCTCGTGGGTACTAATACTTAGTCCCGATAAACCGATCTCTAATGGTGTTTCATAGGCGTACCCGATATCTAGAAAGCTTTTTAAAGAAAAATAAGATATAAGTCCTAACGAATTATTTGTCCTGTAAGAAGCCCCAACATCAAAAGTGTTTTTATAACTAACGAGTGCTAAAAAATCTGCTGTAGTACTGAGATCACTTACTGTTCTAATCAATATGCTTGGTTTTAAAAAGAAACTATCATTGACCTTCAGATTAACCCCACTTCCAAAATATGTATGTACCCGATCAGTACTGGTAATTGAAAATTCAGAATTTCCCCCACTATTAAATAATCTTGGAACAGAAAATGAGAACCAAAAAACAGGAGATTGAATTAACATACCAATACCTAAATTAGGATTAACTCTTGAAAATAGTCCCTGAGCAGGGTCAATACTTAAGCTTGAGCTTGTTAATCCTAAAAGATTTTCTTTATAAAATGTTGCTCCTGCTTTTAGTCCTAAATAAAGAGCAGTTTCATTTGTAAAATTGAGTTTATAAGAAAAGTCAATATAGGAAGCGGTATTTCTTTCAACAAAAAAATTATTTGCAATAAATGATAATCCTAAACCAACATTTTTACCCCTTTCAGATGAAAATGTCATTACTTGAGTTTTAGGAGAATTTTCTAATGACACCCATTGGTTTCTTGAAGTTAAGGCAATCATATTTTCAGCTTCCGAGCCTGCATATGCAGGATTGATTAGGCTCATTTGAAGCCTATAATTAGCTAAGAAAGATTCTTGTTGGGAATTACTAAAAAGTGGAAATAGAAGGGGAAATAAAAACCAATACTTCACATTTATCGTGTTAAAAATATCCATCCTTGATAATCAATAGATCCATTAGAATCGGCATCTACTCGATATAAATAACTTGCTTTGGGTAATGGGTTTCCATTTACATTGCCTTGCCAATCGTTTGTATATTCTTTTTTATTAAATACTAGGTTACCCCCACTATCGTAAATCCAAACTTCGTTGTTAGGGTAACGCTGGATCTCTCCAATTTCAAAATAATCATTTACTCCATCTCCATTAGGAGAAAAGAATTCTTGGAAAGTAAGACCGTAATGATTACCATCCTCAACAAATTCTTGATCTGGATTGTACAGATCGGGCGCATTATCAAAATCATTTGAAACACCATCCCCATCTCTATCTGAATCGATAATGTCAGGAACAAAATCTCCATCGAGATCTGAAGGATAATCATTGGGGTCTAAAGGATTTGTGCCTACGGATGTTTCATCAAAATCTGAATAACCGTCATTATCATCATCCAAATCTGCATTATCTCCTGTAGAATCATTGTCTGAATCAAGCCACTCATAAGGATTCAAAGGAAAGGTATCCTCATTATCATTTACTCCGTCATTATCATCATCTGGATCACTATTATCTCCAACCCCATCTCTATCAAAGTCTGTTGACTCATTTGGGTCATTAGGGAATAAATCCTGAATTAAATAGTCTTCTCTCCAATTCACTGATATATCAGGAACTCCATCGTTATCATCGTCCTGATCAGCATTATCAGGTATTCCATCACCATCTGCATCAATCCATTCTAGTGGATCTAACGGAAACTCGTCGTCCTCATTTAGATATCCGTCATTATCAATGTCCCCATCATAAAAGTCTAAAATTCCATCTCTATCAATATCAGTTGGATAACTCCTAAAGTCAAATTGGTCGGTACCAATAGCAATTTCGTCTGCATCTACAAAACCATCACCATCTGAATCTATAAATCTAGCATCATAAGATTCAACTCCTCCTGAATTAATTTCCTCTACTGAAAGATTTCCGTCATCGTCAGCCATGACCTCAAACTGTTTCTCTAGGCTTAATCCCTCCCAATCTGTTGCTCGAATTATTACTTGATAGGGGACAGTCGCTTTACTAGAAGATGAATCAAAATAAAGTTTTTGATTTTTAACTTCAAACTTACTTACATTAGGAGAATTTGATGGAACAGTAACCGTTAGAATATCATCAAAATCTGGATCAGTTACTGTGATATTAGCAATAAATTGTTCCCCCTTTTTACTTATCTTACTAGAAATACCCTCCAAAATTATATTTGATGGTTTTTCATTAACATCAACAATATCAAAAGAATATGGTGTTTCTTGGGTCATTAGACTTGAAGTTTCCCCGATTGCTGATTTTCCGGAATAACCTGATTTGGATTTTTTAATTTTCCATTTACCTACATTTTTTCTACTATCTGGCCTACCTTTACTGAGTTTTAGGCTAGATGTGTTAACGCTCTCAGGAGCTTTTTGAACAGTCCCATTTGAATTTGCATTATTTTTTGCTGAAGAACTTGCAGTCCCAGAATATTCGAAATTGTAAACAGTATTTAGGTAATTTACAAATTCGTTAGTAGCAATAAGATATTCTCCCCCATTTAAAGATTCAATAGTTCCCTGAGATTCACTTAAATTTGTTGCCCAAACAATATCATCTCCTTTCACTTTCCCAAGTGCTCCGAGTTGGCCAAATTTTCTGTAACCCCATCCATAGGGAGTATCATTTTGGGCCAAAGCAACCTGGAATCTAAAACCTCCTAAATTTGATTTCCAACTTATATTTCCCTTTACAAGTGTTGGCTGGTTTTTATCTGAATAATCTCCAACAGCCAGGGTCCCTAGATCATTATCTCCCCATGCATACATTGTATTGCTTGTTGTGATTGCAAAACTTACCTCGGCAGATGCGTCCACAGCTCTGAATGTCTGGGTTACAGAACTTGATTTTACTGTTGGTATCAGTGTAGGTGTTCTTTTTATATCCCATCTTCCTACATTATTTCCTAATCCCAATTGATTTTGATCATTTCTCCCCCAACTATAAAGTTGTCCTGAATTTGTGAGCCCAATTACATGTTTATAACCCATTGAAATCTTGTCCCAAGTGTTACTTGAATCAAAAATTTCAACTAAGTCATCAACAAAGTTTGGATTACAATCAACACTTAACTTGGACTGAGTTGATGTAACAGTAAAGGAGCTAGATGAAGTATTTGAATTTTGTAACTCCGTAGTTATAAAGAAACTATTATTCCAAATATTTTCAATTAAAATAGAATTTGTATTCGTTACCGTTAAGCTATAAGACGAACCATCGATTTTATTCGAAGTTTCTATTGCATTTTTGATATTAGCAACTGCATCAGTAAGGTTGCTAGCCGAGGCTTCAATTCTACTTCCACTTAGGTTGACTGTGTAAGTAACTACCCCTGAAATATTTTTAACTGTATCACTAAAACTTACAGGAACTGTTGGGGATCCTGTTGAAGTAGGTCCAGAAAAAAGAGTTGTTGTTGATTTATCTGTAATTGAAAAAGAATATTTGTTTTGTTGATAAGCTTTTGATTTAAAATGTAAAGTAGAGCTTCCCGATCCAGTTGGCGTTACAGTGATAGTAAGTGCATTTGTAAGGGTAGTATTTGCATCGAATAGAGTCTTTATATCAGTTACAAAACTTGCTGAACTTGAAACATTTGATACCGTTAGACTAATGTCATTTATTTTAATTGTTATAGTTGCATTACCTGTTATCTGCGCAACTTCAAAAACTGTTTCTTGATATTGGTTTGGATGTGTAATAGTAAGTTTTTCAATCTGATTTTTTGGATCAGGGCAAGGATCCTCTGTTAAAACACTATTCCAGTTTGCACCAGCGCCCCAAATTGATCCATTTGTTTTTTCTATAAGTATGTTTAGCTCACTATTCATAAAGTCATGAAAATGTGACCAATCACTATATCTTCCAATTTTTCTAGGCGAACTCAAAGGAAACCATGATCCAGTATAGAAATTAGCACCGGCACCCCATAATTCACCATTATTTTTTATATAAACAAACCCTCCATTGACAGGAGAGAAGTCTTTCATTTCACTTTTATTTACCCCTGTAACCTGTGTTGGAGTTGCTACAAATTCGCTTTTAAATCCAAGACCTAAATCAAAGTTCTTGTTTTTCCCCCAAGCCCAAAGAGTACCATCTGATTTAAAAGCATAAACATGCTCGGTTATAGCATATACTTCACTCCATCCGGAAACATCAATTTTTTTAGCTTCAAAATTTTCTGCTTTAGTGTCACGAGTACCTCTTCCTAATTGAGCGTATAAATTATCCCCGTAAGCCCAAATTTCATTTTGATCCGTAATTATTTGGGTTTCAGTTTCTGTAACCTTTACTTCTTTAATATTGCCTGTTATATCATCCCAATCTAACTCTTTAGGGGTATTATCATTAGTTGCACCGGTTCCTAATTGCCCCTGGTCATTAGAACCAATCATTCTCATTTTTCCATCTTGATTGATTATACCAGCTTGTTGCTCACCAGCAGTTATCTGTGTGATTTTACCTAGATATATTTTAGGTTGGGAGAAGGTTTCATATGTTGTAGGCTTACCTTTTCCAAGTTGACTACTTAAATTTCTACCCCAACTATAAAAAGTTCCATCGGTGGCATATCCGAGTCCAAACTTGTATCCAAGTGTAATATTATCCCAAGACTCTTCCGGCCTAACTCTTGTTGGTGAAGAAATTACAAAACCGTATTCTTCACCATTTTCCCAAGCATTTAGTGATTTACTATCATGAACAGGAAGAGAACCGTAATTTACTCCCCATACATAAAGCTCATTACTTGTATTTATCGCAGCATAAGATGCTCCTGATTGACCATAATTCCAGGTGCTTATTCTTTTCCAATTAGCCAGACTGCCAATCTGAGTTGGGGCAAACATATTATTAAATTGAGATTGACTCTGAACTCTCTCGTCAAATGGAACATAATCGTATGGATCGATTGTTCCATCGTTATCAGAGTCAGTATCGAATTGATCAGTTCCATAATAACGTTCCCACCAATTAAGAAGTTTATCTCCGTCTCTGTCAACATCTACATTATCTGATAAGTAATCTAAATCAAAATCCTGATTTCCCCTTTGATCAAAAATTGCCATATCCCAGCCATCTGGTGTACCATCATTATCAGAATCATGATCTTCATGGTTAGGTGTTCCGTCTCCATCTACATCATTGAAATCAATTGTTTCAAGATGGTCTTGTGTTCCATTATTGTCAGAGTCTAAATCGTATTGAACATGTGTCCTTCCTGATCCATCCCAAAAGTCTCCAGGCCATATATCGCCGTCCCAACCATACCCTGGCCTCCATAATCCCTTGGTCCCTCTATATAGTTCTCTTTTAATCTGGTTACTTGAAGAATTATATTTATTCTGAAAAGATTGTTTTAATGCATTCTCTAAAACATCAGGAACACCATCCCAATCCTCATCATTTGGTAGTGATGTATCATGGTTATAAATCAAGGGGTTTAAGTTCCATAAATTTAAATCATTTCCTAGCTTTTCAATAAAGTCACTTAAATGATCATTATCATCATTATTGTCTTGATTATTACCTTCCCCGTCATTATCTGAATCAAGCCATTCATTTTCATTTAGTGGGAAAAAATCTATTCCATCTTTATATGTGTCACCGTCTGTATCAGCTTTTGAAGTTGAAGTACCAATTTTAGCCTCATAAGCGTCAGATAAGAAATCTTGATCTTGATCTTCACTTGGTTTTTTTGATGCATCTAATGGATCTGTTTGATTAAAAGCTTCATCCAAATCACTAAAACCATCTCCATCATCATCATGGTCAGCATTGTTTCCTATACCATCCGAATCAGTGTCATACCATTCTTCATGCCAAACAGGAAATACATCTACTCCATCATTATATCCATCCCAATCAGAATCAGGTTGATATCTGTCTGTTACACCATTGTCCTCATCTGTGTTTGATATTCCGTCTCCATCAACATCTGGATCTACATATGTTGTTGCATCTGGTCCTCCCCAAATATCAGGATCATAAAAACCATCATTATTGGTGTCCACAACTGTAAAATCGGGAATTCCATCTCCGTCCATGTCTTCAAAAGAGGTAATGTCCAATGGCATTTGATCCCAATCATCTCCTCTATAATCTCCATCTGTATCCCAATAATAGGGGTTTGTTCCTAGAGCTATCTCTTTAGCATCTGAGAGACCGTCATTATCATCATCTAAGTCCTCATTATCGCCAATATCATCCCAATCACGATCATACCATTCCGTTTTATCATCTGGGAATCTGTCTTCGTTTTGCCAAGAACAGAAACTTGTTGCTATATTAATTACACCTCTCCATTCCCAAGTTTGAATATTAAGCTGGGGTCTTGAATCAACTCCTTTAATTATTAAGGATGTCCCTGAAACTGATGCAGAAATTTGTTCTACACCTGGTCTTTCCTGTCCATTGTAACAACAATCTTTAAAATTAATTGAACTATGATTTGAATTAATCTCATTAGCAAATTGAGAAAGAAGCGAAGTTGCAGAAGTTGGAGATGCAGTCGTTATTTTTATTTCTTTTCTATTTGACCAATCATTCCAACCTTCAATAAAAATAGAATATGATTCCCCAGCAATTGTTTGTGATACAGTTCCAACTACTTTAATTGTTTCTATCCAATTTCCATTAGCATCGTGAGAATCAAATCCAATCCCTTCGCAGCCGTCTGAAAAACCGTCCCCATCAGAATCTTTATTATTAGTATTAAGACCTAAATTTATTTCCTGAAGATCTGACAAACCATCGTTATCATCGTCATCGTCATCATTTTCATCCCCTCTAAAATCACCATCAAAATCTACAGATTCTCTGTCATTCCAAGGAATACCATCTGATTTATCATCAACTCCATCAAAGTCTGAATCTACCAAATAAGGGTTTGATTTTGAATGTAAATAGAATCCAGATCCTGAATGCTTAGGTTCTCTTGGGGTTAACTCGTATACATTTGTAAGTCCATCGCCGTCTATATCAGTGTCAGCATTATCTCCTATACCGTCCCCATCTGTATCCCAATACTCATTTGGATCATTTGGGAATGCATCTATAAAAAGTTCACCTTTTAGTTGGCTCTGAGTCCTTCCTTCTCCGTAAAAATAAAAGTTTCCATGGCCTTTATTTGGGTCTCTTTGGGCAAAGAAATTACTCTTCCAATTCCAATCACCATAATCGTCTGATAGTATTAATTTTGTGCCGTTTACTATTGTGCTAAAGGCGTTAATATTAATATCTCTATCAAAATCATTTCCACTAATAATTAATTTAGTTGAAGAAACAACTGAAGAAATCGATTCATTATATGTAGTACCATTTTCAATGTATTGTACATTACCCAAACTATTGATTTGACTATTAAAATATTGTAATATTTCACTAGCTGTAGTTGTCGTGCTTACAGTAAGGCTTAATTCTGTTCTATTATTCCAATTATTATATCCCTCAATTTCTAATTTATATTCATCTCCAAACTGAGGCTTTGCGGATGTGGAGAGTATATCAATTGTCACATTCCAGTTAACAGATTCGTCTCTTTGAGGGTATTGCCAACCATCACTTACACCGTCATTATCGGAGTCCCAATCGTTTGGATCCGTACCAATACTTCTTTCATACCCGTCAGAAAAACCGTCATTATCTGCATCTTGTCCTCCATCAGCTGGAGTAAAGACGGTTGGGTTTGGATCATCAAAATCTAGGAAATTATCTCCATCTTTGTTGTCATCTAAACTATCTCCAATCCCATCATTATCAGTATCTAAATGATCTCTTGGGTCGAAAGGCATCTTATCATTTACGTTTGTATAGCCATCTCCATCGATATCTGTATCAGAATTATCCCCTATACCATCTCCATCTGTATCCCAAAATTCATTAGGGTCATTAGGGAATGCATCCATCAAAAATAAATGCCGCTTATTTACAATAGCGTCATATTTATCTGACCCACAGCAAGCATTTTCATCTTTTTGTTGAAGCACATCTGATTTCCACCAATGGTATCTCCAATCATGATTAACTAAAACTAGTTTGTTGTTAGCTCCTGGTATTGTAACAAATGCTTCAAAGTGAAAATTTCTTGATGTATCATTACCAGCTATAGTTAATCTAGTCCCAGAAACCGAAGCTGTAAAAGTTTCTTGAGTCCCACTATCATGAAGTACCTTACCAACGTTATTTAAGGCAGCTGCAAAATAATTTAGTAATTGGGTCCCAGTTTTTGAAGTTTGACCATCAAATGTTACTAATAATCTATCGTCATAATCTTGATTATGACCATTTAAAGTTATGAAATACTCGTCCCCGATAATAGTCGAGAAACCTGCATTTGGAATATCTATTCGAACATTCCAATTTTGACTACTAGCAATTGATTTTCTTAAAGGGCCATCACTAATTCCATCGTTGTCACTATCCCAATCATTAGGGTTTGATCCTATTGATGTTTCATAACTATCAGAAAGACCATCACCGTCAGCATCCGCTGATGCCCTAGAATTACTATCAAGAGGATCTGTAGAATTATACGCTTCATCTGCATCTATTCTCCAATCATTGTCATCATCTTGATCGATATTATCTAAATATCCATCTGAATCAGTATCAAGACTTTGGGTAGAGTTATATGGCATTGGATCAACGGAATTTAAAATTCCATCTCCATCAATATCAGTGTCAGACTTATCACCTGTTCCATCTCCATCTGTATCCCAAAATTCATTAGGGTCATTAGGGAATGCATCTCTGAGTAAATCAAACTCCGAATTAGATTGATCTTTATATCCTCCATATCCATATCTCATATTCCATCCTTCACACATGTCATTGATATTATTCCCTGTAGCTGGAAGAACATAAAAATCTGATTTCCAAAAATGGGAATCGTGATCATGTTTATCAAGGTAAATAGTATTATTTGGTCCTATTACGGTGTTAAATGCATCATAATGAAATTTTCTTTGGGGATTATCTAGAGAAATAATTAATAGGTTGTCACTTACAGTAGCTGAGTATGTTTGAGTTTGGTTAGTATTGTGAGTGATTTGTCCAATTTTATTTAGCTCGGTCGCAAAATGATTTAATAATTGAGTTCCGTTTATGCTTGTTGAAACAGTATAAGAAACGGTTGTTCTATTATCGTAATTTTCATTATATCCAATCATCATAATATAATATGTGTCTGGATTTACTGTTGCAGAGGCTTTTGGTATTTCGATAAATATTTTATGATTAGAGCTACCCCAAGTGCCACACTTATGTGGGTATTTCCAACCATCACTAACTCCGTCTCCATCTGAATCCCAGTTTTTTGGATCTGTATTGTTGTTTATTTCATAGCCGTCTGATAGACCGTCTTTATCTTGATCTCTAAAAGTAGACCCTGGAAAATCGTCTGGGTCTAATGGATCTGTACCACTCGCTATTTCGTCAACATCTAAATACAAATCACCATCATCATCTAAATCTTGATTATTTCCAATGAAGTCAAATCTTCTTCTATCACCACTTGTCTCTTCAACCCATCCATCATTATTGTAATCCTCTCCATAAACCCCGTCATTATCATCATCTGTCAGGTATCCATTTGCTATGGTTGGTTTGTCTGTATTTTTCTGTTCAGCAGGATTATTAGGGAAATCATCTTGTGTATCTATAGTGCCATCATTGTCATCATCTGTGTCTGAGTTGTCTCCAGTGCCGTCACCATCATTGTCTGCCCATTCATTGGCATTAGTAGGGAATTTATCTTCTACCCAAGAACTAGGATAATACTGCCAATTATTATTATTATTTGGATTTTGAGCCCAATATCCATCGCACTCTCTCCAATTATCAGTCCACCAAGAATATCCCGTATCAGGATCCGTATAATAAACTTCTTTATTTCGATCACAAGGAGCATCATAATAACCGTCTCCATCAGAATCTTTGCTGTTTGGGTTCATCCCCTGAGCATTTTCATAACTATCAGAAAGTCCATCACCATCAGTATCACTAGATTGAGTTGCATCTAATGGAAAAAGATCATCTTTATCGTTTACTCCATCACCATCAGTATCAGCCTTTTGAGGATCAGTTCCAAGTCTATTTTCTTCAATCCAATTTTCTAATCGATCTTTATCATCATCCCATGCAATAGTTGGATCTAATGGCCATGAATCCCAACCATCTCCAGAACCGTCACCATCTGTATCCCAATTATTTGGATCAGAACCAATAGAGATTTCAATTGCATCTGCTAACCAGTCTCCATCCATATCCTCAGGCTGACTTTCCCAGTCTTTCGGATCAGTGTTAACATTCGAATCTAGTTCAACGACATCTTTGAAGCCATCATTATCATCGTCGTCATCTATTTCATCAGGATCACCATCGCGATCTGTATCTGCGGTATAGTTAGGATCATTGGGAAACTCATCCCTTGGTTTTAAATTTTGACATGCAGGACTTATACCTTCCCACTCTTCCCAAGATACCCAACCATCACCATTACAGTCATATTTTATATCCCAAAATCTCCAGAAATAAAGCCATTGATCACATCGTTCCCAGCCTAAAGAACAGTCTAAATTATTTGCAGCTTCTCTGAAGGTGTCAAATTTCGAAGCTGCAATTGCATCAAGATATGTGTCTCCATCAGTGTCAGGGTTATTTGGGTCTGTTCCATTTACTGTCTCAAGTGCATCAGGAAGTCCGTCATTATCACTATCATACTTGTAAAAGTAAGATCTTGGATATTTATCATCTTTATCTTCAACACCGTCTCCGTCAGTATCTAATAAACATGGGTCTGCATTTCGTTCCCATTCTTCTTCATCACTTACTCCATCTTTATCACAATCCCAACGCTTTGAGCTATCCGCTGGGTCAGCATCTTCCCCGTCGGGAACTCCATCTCCATCACTATCCCAGTTGTCATCGTTAGGGTCTAATTCGTCAGGTAATCCGTCAAAGTCTGCATCTTGAGAATAACTAGAGTTTAAAGGAAGTTGATCTTCAGCATCTAAAACACCATCTCCATCTGTATCTGGATTATTTTTATCGGTTCCAACCTGATCTTCTATTTTATTAGGGAATCCATCATCATCATTATCGTACTGAAATGCAGGATCCCACTCAAAAGCGTCGTCTACATCTGGAACACCGTCATTATCCCTGTCTAATGTAGACGCATTAGCAGCTGTTGGAATTTCCATCCCTATCTCATGAATAGTTCCATCTGTGGCTAGGGCAATTATTGCATCTCCCACTTTAACATCTTTCCAAGTTTTTCCATTACTAACATTTACATAATTGGGAAGCATAAGTCCATCAATAACACCCCATACATAAAGCGCTCCATCCTCTGTTATTCCAGCTGCAGTGGTATCAAAAACAGTTCCTAAATTATTTAGGTTTGGTATTTTTGGAGTATCATAATTATTGGATATTGCTACCTTATCCCATCTTAGTAATGTGTCAATAACAACTGGGAAATCATTTAAAACCTGCTCTCCAGAAAGCAACTCCCCCAAGGCATAATTTATGGGTAAAATGTTTGAATCAGGGTTGTCAACTAAATGTTTACTGTTTTGAAGGTGAGAATTGTGATATCTAGAATTAAGATGAATATTCCCATTTCCATCACCCCAATAATATAATTTTTTTGAGGTTTTTTCAATACCAAGAACTGCTGTTCTTGAAACAGCAAAATCGTGAAATAATAACTGATTACTTGAACTAACAAGGTTCGTAATGTAGTAGTTATAAATTTTTTGATCGTCCTCCCAAGTGATTTCACCATCATTTGGATCTGTACCTATTAGGGTTTCAAAGGCATCAGAAAAACCATCCCCGTCGGAATCAGTCGGAGTACTATCAGAATCTGTTTTGTCTGATTGACTATTTAAATCTTCATCAGCATCAAAATAGCCGTCTCCATCTTGATCAAACTCTTCAGGTTCAGGGGGCATAATTACTTGAAGAGGCTCATATACAACCTCTGATTCACTAGCTGGATTTATTACAAGTCGCTTGGCATTCCTTCCCCATGCCCAAAGTGTACCGTCTGTTTTTAATCCTAGGGTTGTTTTGTAATATGTTTGGACCTTTTGCCAGGTGCCAGCTGTATCTTCATACTTTATAAAACCAATGGTGTCTCCTTGTTTCATTCCTTCCTCGGGTATTTGGAATTTTTGATAAGGCAAAACGTCGAAGCTACTGGGCGTTGTGAAACTTACTGGATCAAGCTCAATCGTTCCTATTGCAGATGAATTTGTTTCCACCCACCATTTATACATGTAATTTGTTCCTGGAGAAAGCGCATCTTTATCAAAACTATAGGTCTTTAAATTAAAGCTTTCTGAATCGGAAATAGTCCCAACAGTGTAAGTTGTTAGAGTACTAGAATTAGTGCCAAATGCAACTTTAACAGTCCCGTTAAAATAAAGATCTTTCTTTTTATTTACTTCCAAAGCTAGTTTAACTCTCTTTGATCTTATTTCAGTAGATATATCAACATTAATGTTAATTTCTTGAGAAAACACAATGTGCGCTATCAAAGAAAAAACAATAAAAATTATATTTCTTTTTAAGTTACTGATAATGAATAATTTTAACTATCAGTAAATTTAATAATTTACTTGCAAATATTTAGCATTAAAGTAGCGATTCAGTAGGAATAAAGTAAAAAGTTAAACAAAAAAAGCCTCCCATAAGTTGGAAAGCTTCTCATTAGTTGCTAATAAAAGGTAGTTTTTACCTTAACTAACAACACACAACATTTTAAAGAGCGGTCTGGACGGGACTCGAACCCGCGACCCCATGCGTGACAGGCATGTATTCTAACCAACTGAACTACCAGACCTCATTTGGCGATTGCAAATATACGCTGCATTTTGAATATGCCAAACAATTAATACTAAAAAGCTAATACTTATAAAACTGCGTCTATCGCTTCTGCGTAGGTGTTTTTTGGAGAAACTCCAACGTGTCTTCCAACTAATTCTCCCTTATCAAAAACTAATACAGTAGGTATGTTTCTAACCCCATATTTCGCTGCAAACTCTTGATTTGCGTCAACGTCAACTTTCCCGACTACAGCCTTGCCCTCATAATCCTTACTCAAATCTTCGATAATAGGCCCTACCATTCTGCAAGGTCCACACCATGCGGCCCAAAAGTCAACTAAAACAGGTTTGCTTGATTTTAAAACAACTTGGTCAAAAGTTGCATCTGTAATTTCTAATGCCATTTTATTTTTAATTAAAAATCAAATTTAATTGTTTTAACTAAAGAATCTATATTCTTTAAATCAAATTTCTTTATTTGGTGATGGTTTTTTACAATAGCTTTAATTCAACTTATAAAACCAGTCATGATCTTCTAGCTGATTCAATAATTCTGGTATAATCTTTACTTTAATTTTTTTACTGTTAAGCGTAAGCTTGACTTTTTTTTCTGAATCATATACATTGAAAAAAATTGGCTTATCTCCTTTAAAAGATTTAAGATGATCCTTTAAAGCATTTATTTTTTCACTTTTCAATTGATGTATATCAAGCTGAATAGTTAACTTTTTAGAATTGTTTTCAATTGTGTTTTGAAGCATTTCAAAACTTAAAAAATGCACCCTAGGTGATCCAACTTTTCCAGTATCTTTATTAGTCCAACCTTGGCGAATGATAACTCGAACTCTAATAAATTGGTTGGCTACCAAAAAATGTCTGTATTTCAAATAATCCTCTCCAAAAATTCTAAACTCATACTGATCAGAAAAATCCTCCATCAAAAAACGAGCCCATCCCTTTCCATTCCGAGTTTCTAAGTGTTCAACTTCATTAACTATTCCCCCAATATTTAATTCACGATTTATCAAATGATCTAAATCTCCTAAGTCCGCCAAAGAAATATTTGTATAATGGTCCATCTCATGAGAAAAGTCATCTAATGGGTGAGCAGAAATATATATCCCAACTACCTCTTTTTCCTTTTTTAATTTGACTAAATTATTCCATGGTTCACTATATGGTATCGTTAGGTCTTGATAGATTTGATCCGTTTCCTTTCCAAAAAGACTTATTTGAGAAGAGTTTAAATTCTCTTGATATTTAGCACCAAAACGCATAATTTTTTCCAAAAAAGTAATCCCATCTCCATCTGGGTTTAAATATTGAGCCCGGTTGGTTTCCCCAAAAGAATCCATCCCCCCGGCCAGGACTAAATTTTCAAAAGCTTTTTTATTGGCAGCTCTTAGATCAATTCGTTTTGCTAAATCGAAAATTGAATTGAATTTCCCATCTTTTCTATGTTCTATAATTGTCTCTACAGCAGCTCTCCCAACACCTTTAACAGCTCCCATTCCGAAACGAATTGCTTTTTGGTCATTTACTGCAAACTTGTAAAAAGATTCATTGACATCAGGTCCTAAAACTCTTAGCCCCATGCGACGACACTCTTCCATGAAAAATGTGACCTGCTTAATATCATTCATATTATTTGATAGTACGGAAGCCATATATTCTGCAGGATAATGGGCTTTTAAAAAAGCTGTTTGGTATCCAATCCACGCATAGCAAGTTGAATGAGATTTATTAAATGCATAAGCTGCGAATGCTTCCCAATCCTTCCAAATTTTTTCAAGTACATCTTCAGGGTGTCCATTAGACTTGCCTCCGTTTATAAATTGTGGTTTCAATTTTTCTAGTAATGCAAAAATCTTTTTACCCATAGCCTTTCTTAAAACATCAGCATCACCTTTTGAAAAGCCGGCTAATTTTTGAGACAACAACATAACTTGCTCTTGATAAACGGTAATCCCATAAGTTTCTTTTAAATACTCACCCATAACTGGGAGGTCATATGCTATATCTTCCTTTCCGTTTTTTCTATCGACAAAACTGGGAATATATTCTAAAGGACCAGGTCTATACAATGCATTCATGGCTATTAGATCGTCAAAAACTGTTGGTTTCAAATCTTTAAGATATTTTTGCATCCCTGCAGATTCATACTGAAAGACCCCAACCGTTTCTCCACGTTGAAAAAGTTCATATGTCTTTAAATCGTCTAATGGAAAGCTATCCGGATCTAGATCAATATTATACTTATATTTGACTTGTTTAACTGTATCCTTTATTAAAGTTAGAGTTTTGAGTCCTAAAAAGTCCATTTTCAGTAATCCAGCATCTTCTACCACTGAATTGTCAAACTGAGTTACGTATAAATCGGAATCCTTTGCAGTAGACACTGGAACAAATTGTGTAATATCATCTGGAGTAATAATAACTCCGCAGGCATGAATTCCTATGTTTCGCAAAGAGCCCTCTAAGATTTTTGCTTGTTGTATAGTCTGTCCAGAAATAGAATCTTCATCTGCTATACTTTTGATTTCATTAACCCTTGAAATTTCCTCTGAGCGGAGTTTTTCTTTAAGCTCTTGATCAGAGTAGCTAAAAATGTTATCAAGTTTGATATTCGGCATTAACTTAGCTATTCTATCTGCCTCCCCCAATGGTAAATCTAGTACTCTTGCGGTATCACGTATAGAAG
>Ga0315315_10002229_pt1 | contig 17771 bp, 8 predicted proteins | sample M140m3416metaG_FD_203699 | JGI IMG/M metagenome (GOLD analysis project Ga0315315, IMG submission 203699) | Ammonia-oxidizing marine archaeal communities from Monterey Bay, California, United States - M1 40m 3416 | ecosystem: Environmental > Aquatic > Marine > Intertidal zone | place: USA... | reverse complement strand
ATGTTGCTTAGAGTACCTGCGGCAACACTTAAAACCCTAGGCCAATACGGTAGCCAACTGGCTAAGCGTGGCGTAGAACCTCAGTATGTAGTTACTAGAGTTGGTTTCGACTACAATGTGGCACACCCTGCACTAACTTTCAAAGCAATGCGTTTTGTTGAGGAAGCAGAGTTAGCTACAGTTGAAAGTACTCTTACCGACGAAGCTGATATTATTGACCAAATCACTGGCGTAGTTGATAAACCTAGTATCAGCGTTGAGTCAGTAGCAGAATCTACACCTACTCCTGCACCTGTAGAAGAGACTGTAGAGAAGCCTGTAGAGGCTAAAAAACCTAAACCTGCACCTAAGAAAGAAGTTAAGGAAGTAGAGGCAGATGAAGTGGACGACGCTTTAGCTAACCTCGATTTCGACGATTAGAAACAACAAACTATAGCCGGGGTTCGCCCCGGTTTTCTTTTCTTATGTACTTACTAGGTAGGCGGGATGGCGACTCAAAATTTTTTAAGATTAATACTGCCCGACAAAGGCACAAAAGTAATAGCACTGGCTACCCCAACAAAGAATGGTGGAGCATGGTTCAAATACAAGACCTACGATAGCACCGACGAAGCTGCTGCTGCAGCCAAGGTGTTCGACGACGAAGGCGAAACTGTTTACTTTGCGGTTAACTCATTTAACGATTGGTACTTAGATGAGGCTAAAGACAAGAAGCGTATAAGAACTCAAGAGAACGTTCACTCATGCCGGTCGTTGTTTGATGATTTCGATGTCGGCTCTGACGACGACAAGAAGTATGAAACGCGCGACGAAGCATTAGCAGACATAATTAGACTTGCTACTGCACTAAAACTAACACCTACTATTACATCATCTGGCGGAGGGTATCACTGTTACTTCTCGTTAGACCAGGATGTAGACAAGAAAACATGGCTAGAACTATCAACATTAAAACGCGACGTCACGACTCATCTAGGTATAAAAGCCGACAGAGCCGTAGACTTAGATAGTGCTAGAATACTAAGACCTGTTGGCACACACAACAGAAAAACAAATCCACCGAAAGCAGTAGAACTTGTTAAAGAAGGCAAGCAATACCCTATGGAAGTACTTAAAGGTAAGCTTGAGAGATACATAAAAGAAAACAAAGTCAAACCTGCACCAGTAAATAACCGTAAAGCAATACCTAACCCGTTCGCAGCCGCACTAGGAGATTACCCAACGGCAGATGCAGAAGTAATAGCTGAGCATTGTTTTGCGATACGAGAGTTTAGAGATAAGCAAGGGGATATACCAGAGCCACACTGGCACAGAGCGATTGGAGTTGTTAAGCACTGTGACAACGGCGAGCAGATTATCCACGATTGGAGTAAAGGTTATAAGGGATATAACAAGGGAGAAACCCAAGCTAAGATTGACGAATGGGCAGTCGGGCCGACTTCATGCGTAGAGATGGACTCCATCTTAGGGTGTATGAAAGATTGTCCTGTGGCTAGTAAATGTAAGTTCCCAATCCAGTTAGGTCATAAAGAAGAAGTTGAGTCAGTAGTAGAAGAGACGCAACCCGAGGAGGAAGTTCCACAAAATAATGCCCCTGTAATAGAAGGGCAAACAATACCTTACTGGCCTAGCAGTGGCTACAGATGGAACGGTAAATCATTATCCAGGTCAATTAAGGATGACGACGGCGTCGTTCACTGGAGATCCTTTTGTCGGTCGTTCATCTACCCTGTCAACAGAATAAAAGATAAAGAAGGTACATGGGTGGTACACTGGAGAGCCAAGGAGAAGAACGGTAGTTGGCGAGAGTTCTTTATGCCTACATCTGAGTTAGCATCTACAGATTTAATGGCTAAGACCTTAGCCGCACATGAAGTATTTTTAGTTAGAGCTCAAAAAGCGAGGAACGATATGGCTGAATTTGCAGAAGGTTTGATTGAAACATTACAAGCATGGAAGATAGAAACAAAAACATATAGTCAATTTGGTTGGACAGACGACAGGAAAGGTTTCGTCATAGGAACTAAGATGATAAAGCTTAAGGATGAGGAAGAAGTACTCTGCGACCCAGACATGCCTGGGGATATTGCTATGGACTTCGGTACATCTGGAACTATAGAAGATTGGATTGACAACATAGATACTTTATACAATAGGCCAGGGGCAGAGCCATTTCAATTTGCATTGTGCCATTCTATGGGTTCTGTTCTGGTAGAATTAATGGGTTCATCTAACTGGCATGGACTACCTCTCGCCTTCACAGGACACGGCGGTACCGGTAAATCGACGGCGGCGAAGATAGCTTGTGGATTCTATGGCAACCCAGAGTTTATGGAACGCCAAACAGGAGAGCAAGGTTCTACACTCAACGCTGCAATCAAACGAATAGCTATAATGGGTTCACTACCTATGCTTCTCGATGAGTTTTCGGGTAGGCAGCCAGATGAACTGACGCGAACAGGATACGCACTAGCCAACGGTAGAGACAAGGAGAGACTTGGTTCTAATGGTAAGTTTGCTACAGTAGGTGGTCAATGGTTTAAGAACAGTTTTATAACTTCCAACGATTCACTGCACGAAAGCATAAGCAAGCTACCAGCAGGCTATCGCGTTGAAGCGACGCAGTTGCGATTCTTTGAGGTACAACTACCAGAGAACTTTAGAACTGAAACATTCCCCGACATAACACAGTCATTCATTGAAAATCACATGGACAATGTGTACGGAGAAGCATGCAGGCCATTTATTAGGTTCATCATTAAGAACCATGAGTGGGTACGCAGACAGATTACGGCGGCAAGGGGTAAGTTTAACCCCGAGTCCAACGAAGATAACAAAGAGCGTTTCTATAGAGATACTATTGTTACTGCTTTGGTAGCCGGTAAGATAGCTGAGAAGCTTGGCTTGATTATGTTTGACCTAAAAGGCATGAAGAAGTGGGCGATGGCAGAAGTAGAGCGCATGCGTGAGAGCCGTAAGGAAACTAATACGGACATTGGAGAGCATATCGCTCAGTTCATCTCTACATTGCCAGGCAGGCTCATCATTACTAAACACTTTAACGATGCTAGAGCCAAGACGAAAGAGACGCCGATGGAGATTCTAAGAGCGCCCGCTGTAGGACGAGTCTGTATAGACGACAAGAAAGTATACATCACGGCTAAAACCGTTAACGACTGGTGTAAGGATCACGGAGTCGCACCAACGACGATGAAGGATGAGCTAGATAAAGGCGGGTACATAATCTATGCTGCTGATGGTTCACCTAGTATTAAGTGCTACATTGGCTCTGGTTCAACAGTTCCAAGTGGACAGGCAAGGTGTTATGAGTTTAAGTATAGCAAGTTGTTTGGTGACAGTGCGCCGTTGCACTTAGTTAAAACAGAAGACGGAGTAGAGACGGAGACGGTTCTCGAAGGGTAAGACCCAGAGAAAAAGAGGGAAAACTCTGGGTCTTGTGGTACTTTAAGCCAGTACCGGGCGAGCGACTAGTACCTTAATTGTTGCCTATATTCTTCTTCTCTTTCTTGTTGCCTAGTAGGAGCTTTAAGTAAACTAGATATAGGGGTTTTTCTAAGAGCACCTCTAGTGTCATTAAAAAACGGTCTCACTCTATCTTTGGCTTTTTGTAATGCTTTCCAATCATCCATTGCTTCTCTTGCAGCCGCACTATTACCGTCTTTTTTAGCTTTTACATACTCTTTTCTTATCTTAGACTGTTGTTCTGAGAAGTATTTATTTAATTCATACTGTTCACCCCTTCTCCATTTTAACTGGTTAAGGTCTGTTGCAGGTATTCCTAGTGCGTTTATTGCCAACTGCCAACCGCTAAAGTCATCAGGAGAGGCAACAATGTCTCCATTTCTTAAAGAGTAACCTTCAGTGCTAAGCCTGTAAGATTCCATTGCAGTTCTTATACCTTTAGGTAGTGCGTATTCAATAGAACGCCAAGCGTTACCTTCTTTGGCGTAGTTGTAAGACCTAATAACATTAGACGCCGTCGCTGCTGACGGGCCGGCAACAAGCTCGAAGAACGCAGCTTTAAGTGCATCTTCCGACATCTCAAAATCTGTATAAGGAGTTGGAGAGAAAATCTTAGCCTGGCTTAACTTAGTTGACATGTCTATTCCAAACACGGAAGGTAGACCTCTACTTATCATAGAGGCAAGAGTTTTATCCTGCACATTTTCTTGTATCCATCTTTCTAAATCTTCTGGTTCTTCGCCCTCTCCTATGCCCATAAACAATGGAGCTATAAGGTGTGAGAAAGGAATACCAGCAGCTCCAGAGAATAACCCTGCGTGGCCAAGTAACATTCCTAGTGTTCTTCTACCCGCAGCTTTTTCTTGAGCTGAAGCACCGCTAAACGATTTTTTGGCTGCATTTGTGTAAGCCCAAGCCATCATAATTTGATACTTACGGTACTGACCCATTAGTTTAGGAGCTTTTTTAAGAACTAACGGCGCGTCTATTGAGGAGAAGTTACCTTGCGTGTCCTCGACCATACTAATTGCATATTGAACAGACCCATCGGCTCCATACCCCATTCGTTTTACTGCACTTTTATTAGCTTCTGCCATTTCAAAAGCTGCTGTAGCAGTAGACACACGGTTATAAGCTTCAACCAAACGTGCCACTTGGTATAGTCTGTGTGAGAAAGTACTTGCTGCCTTGTTACCTTTATCAACTAAATCAAAACCTGTGTCAGTTTTTCCATACTCAGCTAGGTCTTGTTCTATACCAACATCAAGCAACTGCCTTAACTGTAGCTCTTCTAGCAACGGTTTGTACTTCATTTGTTCTTTAGTCAGCTTGTTCAGGTCTATTTTTGTTTGGAACTTAAACTTTTTAAAGTTAAACTCTACTATGTCCGACGCAATTCCTAAACCTTTAACATAAAGACCTATAGCCTTGCTATAGTTTCCAAGCCCAAAGTCACCTACTAACTTAGGAATAGTAACCATCATTACCTGAGTTGCGTTCGTTACATGGTATCCAATACTTGAAGTTAGCATGTACACAGTATTTACAGCAGCTAGTCTATCTTGTATAGCAGTTAACACCCCTTGTTTGTTATCCAAGTCGGCTGTATGGTGAGACACCATCATGTTGTACACGCGTTCTAGTTTAGCATCGTCTTTCGACTCAACTTTAGCAGCTGCCAGTGCAGTATATATAGACTTACCATGTTCCATATTAGCAATTAAGTTAGCTTCAGCTGTGGCATTTACTTGAAAGGACTTTAACATATCGCCGTCATAACCAGCAAAACCCTTACGTTTCATTTGCGACCGCCTGGCGTTATCTTCGTCTAGAGAGTCAAAGTACATCTCACTAACCATTTTTTCAATAGCTTTATACTCAACAGATGTAGGGTCTAAACCAGTAGCGTTTAGATTAACTAATACTTTTTGTAGTACCTTGTATTCAGGGGAACGAGACTCTACAACGTTTTTACTTTTCGGCATAGACTTAGCACTAGCGTACTTGTCTCCATTCTCATCTACATCTTTTCTTGCCGCACCTGGAGTTCCGTGAAAAGTTATGCGATAGTTTTCTTCTTTGGCTTTTATTCTTTCTAGTTTTCTTAAGTTACTAGGGCTATCTTTTTCTTTGTAAGCCGCTTCTGCATCTAACAAATCTTGGGATTTAAACTCAGCTATGTAATTACCAAAACGTCTTAGAGGAGCATATGGCCCAGTTAACCCTGCCGCTCCAAAGAAAGCAACATCTACTCCTAGCACTTTACTAATAGCTTGTTTACGAACACGCATTGCTTCTCCATGAGCAAATACTTCAGTAACTATTTCTTTTTGTTTATCGTCTAGTTTTGCAAAAGATTTCTGCATGAAAGGATCAATCTTAACTTTACTGTGTCTTTCATCAGATTCATTGTATGGGTTGTATCCCCATAGCTGCTCAACAGTAGACTTCTCAATAAATTTATTTACTTGTGCTAGTTTTGCTTTTGGTAAGTCACGAGCAAGTACAACAATTTCTTCTACATGCTGCTTAATCCTGTTACGTGTTTTTTCTGCCAACAAAACATTGTTGTACCAGTCTTTAGCGGCTTTCATTTTATCAGAGACTTCATTTATCAATTGATGCACAAACTTAGTTGAATTACTACTAAAAGTAAACACCGATGAAATATTATCAAACATTTGTACTACAGTTGAGTTAGTGTTTTTACGTAACCAATTTCTAAACCTTTCTACTTCTTGCTTACTTTCTTTTTTCTCGGGAACACTAAGTTCGTTTTTGGTAACTGTCTGGATTGTGTCAGAGTCATTTATAGAGTCTGCGTGTTTTTGCGCTTCTCTCTGTCGCTGTTCTACTATACTTTTAAGTCCAGCTCGCATTGCTTTTTCTCTCCTGCCTTGCTCTCTCTGGAACTCACTCCATTTTGACGCTTCTAAAAACTCTCCGTTTGGAACTATATATTTTCTTTTGCTATTTTTTGGAAGTTTTTTAGCGACATAATCATCTATTTTCTTTTGCCAATAGTCATTGACTGAGAATCTTAATTTGTCGTTTGCTTTATTAAGAGGTGCTGAGGTAGATGTTTGAGCTAGATTTCCGCCTAATGGCCCTTCGCCACCCATTTTTTGGCTAAATAAGGCGTTTCTATTAACGTTTGCGATGTTAATCTCGTAAAAATCTTTTACATCTTCAGGACTAACTTGGTCTCTTTGCATTTCCATAAAAGCCATAGTGCTTCTATAATGACCGAACCTACTTTTTATGCCAACATCTTGAGCATCAAGGTTTTCTTCCCTGAAGTATCTTTCATACCCTCCAGTTTCAAGTTCTATCCTAGCTGCGCCAAAAGCCATATCTATAATATTTTGAGCAGTTAAGTTATCTGTTTCTCCTTTTTGGTACCCAATAAGTTCTCTAAAAGCGTTTCTAAATTTGTTTAGAATTTTTCCAAGAAAACTGGTTTGTCCAAACTTCCTTGAATTTTTAGGTAATTTTATTTTGGACTCTGTGAAAAACGGTGTTGCAGGGTCTTGCGACAAATTAATTACTTCTGTAATAAAGTAAGCTATTGTTTCTTGTGCTTCGTTAGTAGAGTCTCTAGTAGCTATTTGCGATAGCGGGTTCACTGCAAAATCTTTTGATAACCTACCTTTACTCTTTAGGAAAGCTACTTTGTCAACTGCTCTCGTTGCAGCTTCTTGCTCGATATACTTATTAGGGTTCATTCTTTGATTAGCCCACTCCCTAATTTTTGCAACAAGGGCAGTTTGTTCACTTGGCGATAATATGTTGTCTAAACCTATATGAGAGCCAATTTCGTGCATAAATACTGCGAGCTCATCTCCTTTCGCTATGTTTTCCAAAATAAAATACATTTTGTCATTTTCTTTGGACTTACCTCTTTCCCTGTAGTTGCTGACGCCATCCATTTGATTTACGTCTACATCGCTACCAACTCCTAATTGCACAAGAACACTACCCCTGGTGTCCTTCATGTCCCTGTTTAGAGCTTTTTCTGCTTCTGCTACAGTATCAAAAACTGTTACTCGCTTTGCAACTCTGTTGTAAACTTTCTGTCCAAGTAAATTCTTAAACATAGTTTCTATAGATTTTCTAGTTGCTCTATCTTCTGTTCTAGGCTTTCTGAGCGATTCAGCTATTTGTTGGAGGGTAGGTTCTTGGGCTTTCTTTTCAACCTCAATAGTTTCTTTTTTTGCAATGTACTTAACAGCTTTTGCGTAGTCTTTATTTTTTAAGTGGGTAAGAATTATTTTATCTGTTTGTCTCCACGTCCTACCAATAACAGTTTTAGCGTAGTCTTCAACCGACTTTCTAGTTATTTTTTTGCTTGGCTTAGTATCTTTTTTTCTGCTGGTGTCAGTGGTAGTCCCTGATCCTTTTTTTGTTGTACTCTCGGTGCTTGATCCTGTATCCACTTTTTTATCTTTAGTCTCTGCGACACTGTCACTTTTTTCATTTCTTATCCTCCTCTCAATAGCCTTTTGTAAAGTTTCTAAATTACCGTAGTTTTGTTCGTTTATGGCAGTAGTGATTGTAGATACCCACTCAAATTGATAAGTTGTGTCTAAGTCGTCAAATGATTTTATATCATTAGATTTTATTGTGTCCCACTCGCCAGCAACGTCATCTTTAGCTCCTTTGTTGGCTAAAATTTGTTTAGCTTGCTTGATTGCTTTTTCATCTTCTTTTTTCTGTTGTGCTAAAAATTCTGGAGTAGGCTCTCCCTCTGGCAATAGCCCTTCTTTTTTATCTTCTAAATTTTTTCGGCGTTGAACTTTGAGTTGTTCTTTGGCTTCTGGAGACTTAAGTACGTCTTTTGCTTTTTTTGCAACGTCAAATGCGTTTTGCCTAGTATTTACTTCCGCTTCTAATGTTGTAAGTATAGATTTTTTAGCTCCCCTTTGCCTAGCTTTACTAAGGTTGGTTTTTGCTTTTTTAAGTAAATTCCTTGCATTGTTTTGTTTTGTTACAAGATCTGCTCGTTGTGTCTCGAAATCTTTTTTGGCTTGAAACCTAAGTAACCCTTGTAATTCTTCTTCTGCTTTATCCGCTCTTTCTCTTGCCTTTTTTGCACTTGGAAGTTTATTTTTTTCTGCCAAAGTTGCTTTGCGTTTTAGTTTCGGAACTCTAGTTTTTAGGTCCTTAAGCTTGTTATTAATTGTTTTTTGAGGGCTAATAACAGGCTCTTTAACTCCAGCTTTAATTTCGCTAGCACTTCTCGGGGCAAACTCAGCTTTATTGCTAAGTTTATTATCGCTTGGTCGGTCTAGAATGTTTATCCCTGAAGTATTTGGGTCGCCTCTTTTGAAATCTTCGTTTGCTGATGCTTCATCTAAAGCTTGCTGAGTAGCATCTATAGACTGTTCAGTAGAGGTTTGTGGTTGTTTCAGCGCTTTCTTCATTTTTTTGAAGGTACGATTTAAAAACTCTCCAACTGTTTCTCTTTCTTCAGACAATTCACCGTACTTAGTTTGTTTACGTCTGTAAGCGTTTAATGCTTTTTCTACAGCTTTACGGTCATTTCCACTATAGTCTATCTTTTTACCAGTGATAGCTTTGGCTATATCTGTCATAGCAAATTTGTATTTACCATTTTCAAAATATAAGTATTCTTCTAAAGAGTCTCTATTAGCAGCGTCTAGTAGCAACTCAATTGTTTTAGCTTGCCAATCACCTTCAAGCCCAACCTGACCCATCACTCTCATTTCTTTACCAAAGATACCTCCGACAATTTCTCTATCTTCTTTTAACTGTCTAGCCTCATCTAATTTATTTTGGTATGTTGTATCTGAAGAACCCTTAAATATTGCTGTTCTTAAGTTTTCATATTGTGTTTCAAAGTCTTGACCAAATTCTTCCGCGGCGTCTTCAAAGCGTTGCCAACTTTTAGTTATTGTGTCTTTGCCTTTTACTTTTCTAGTTCTTCGGAATGGATTGACAGAAAACAACTGTCCTTGGTCTTTATTAATTTCAGTTGAATCTTCTTCTGCTAGTTCTTCTGCTTTCTTTGCAGCGTCAAATTCTTTTTGTGTTGGAACTTCTGGAGGTGTTAACTCAAAAGGTGTTTCTTCCGCAGCTGTGTCTTCTTCTACCGGAGGAGTTTCTTCTTCTACAGTTGTGTCTTCATCTACTGCAGCGGCTTCGGTGGTGTCTGCTGTGTCTGTAGTTTCTTCATCTAGGACTGTGTCAGCTTCTACTAGTATTCTTTTTGCTTCGTTCCATTCGGCTAAAAATAAAGGATAGTCTGGGTCACTAGCTATCTGTTCAGCCTCACTCTCAACTCTTACAATCTCAACAGGGTCACCATTTTTAATAGCTTCCCTTCTTCTTTGCATTAGCGACTTTATTTGAGCATCAATTCGTGCTTGCTCTTCTTCTGTTCTATTTGCTTTTTCTTCTTGTAAAGAAGCATGCTCGTCTAAAGCTTCTACATGAGCGTCACGCAAAGCTTGTTTTTGTTGAGTACCAGTTGTGTCTTTAAGAAATCTATCTTTAATCTTTTCGTTAGATGCTTCGTCGTTACTAAGGTAAATTTGATTTTCTTTACGCCATTGTTTAAAAGCAATACTAAGTTCTGAATTTGGGTCAGTAAGTTGAGCTTTTTGAACTAACTCTTGCTCCTCTTTTTGTTCTTGTATCCAAGCTTTTTCACTTGGGAATGTTATTGAATGTAAGTCTCGTCTTTCTTCTATGTCTAGTAGTTCTTGTTCCTCAAGCGCTTCTTGTTCTTCTCTAGCCGCATTTTGTCTATTTTGTTCTTCAGCTTCTTCAGTAGCTTCAGATTCTTCTGCTGTATCTTCTGCTGCTTGGTCTAACAATTCTTGTGGAGTTTTCTTTTTAACAGTAGCACCGCCTACTGTTCCTACCATACCGCCACCAACAAAACCAGCGAAAGCAGAAGTAGGGTCACTGAAGTCCGCTTCCTCAAAAGTTTTACCAGCTCCCATTTCTTCAAGACCTGTTTGCAGTACTTCTGTACCAGCCTCGGCGCTACCACCTATAAGACCTCTTGAGGTTGCGTTTATAGTACGACTTGTGCTTGTAAGAGCACCGTCTTTACCTAATAAATTACGCATCTTAGAGCCTTTCGGGCCTAATCTAGCAAGGCCTAGAGTAAGCGTGTCAGTTAAACCTTCAGCAGCACCAGCAGCTAAACCATACCCAGTAGCACGGTCGTAGTTTACGTCATCTATAGTTCCGCCTTCAGCTATTTTTTCATCTATGGCTCCGCCGTAAGTATGACCTAATTCAGTGCCAACAGCTTGTCCATATATACCTGCGTACTCTCCTGTTTTAACTGCTCCTGGTATTCTATCAAGTTGAGCTTTGACTGCTTTAGAGTTCATGATTGCGGCACGAGCACCGGGGTTTAAATCTTTGCCGTATTTCTTGACTATGGCTTTTTCAACACCGCGTTCTAAAGATTTTCTTGTTAGAAAACCAGCACCCTTACTGCCTATTATTGCTTCTGCAATTTGAGGGATAGCATAACCTGCCCAATACTGAGTAGCGTCAACATAGTCACCAAAGGTCTCAGCATTCTCGATATTGTCAGTGGCTTTACTGCGAAGTTGTACTTCGCCCATGTTACGTTTGAATCCTTCGTAACCCCAGTCACGTACTTTTTCTAGTACACCACCTTGTTTAGGACTTGATCCTGCAGCCCAGGAAGCCAGACCATACAGACCTGCCTGCATAGAATCGACTGAGCTAGATATACCACGAGAGAAATCACCTTGATTAGATGCTATAACACCGTACTTTTCTGCAAGACCTCTAGGGTCTTTTCCAGTTAACTCAGCAATTTTATAAATTGCATCAGCATCATTTAACCCTGCTAAGGCATTAGGATATTTTCTCCTTACCTCTTCTAGCGAGTACGCCATGACTTACCCTCCTAGGCCTTTACTCATACTTTCTAAACTAGCTTTCATATCTTCTAGTAGTTTTACTTTAGCATCTATCGCTTTTTTCTTAGTTCCAGACCCTGCAACGCCTAACTTACCAAGCTCAAAATCACCATTAGCTTTTCGTGGTAAAGCGTCAATTTCTGCTTGTAGTGTAGCAATAGATGCTGTTAAACCTTCTACAGTACTAAGTTTTGCAAGTTCAGCTTGAGCAGCTTTTGATTCTTCACTGTTAGCAGCAAAAGAACTTATTCTACTATTTAGTGTAGCTATTTGGTCTTGTAAACTACCTGATGCAACTACACTTTCTGTTTCTGTTTTTGCTTCTTTCTTTTTACTTGCACCGAGACCGTCTTTATCTCTATCTGGGCCACCTTGACTAGCTTGTACTCTTTCGTCTTCTTTTCTGACCGCTTCCATCTCTACCATGTCGTCAATCTCTTCTCTAGTCATATCCATTCCTAGTAACCCGTATAGCGCTACTTTATCGTTTGGATCTGCTTGCAACCTAGCCACAAAATATTGTTTTTCATCTAGCGCTCCTGGTTTTCCTATTTCGCCAGTTTCTTTATCAATTTTTTTAGTTGCCGCTTCAGTATATTCTTTTTGAGCTTCAGTGTATTCCAGGTCGGCTTGAGCTTTTAGATTATCAAAATGTTCTTTGGAGATTTCCATAGCACGAGCCGGGTCTAAAGTTTGACGCAAGCTCATTAAAAAACTACCCCCCTTTAAATCACTTGGGTCACCACTTGCAATTGGCCTTAGTAAGTTACCTTCTTCATCTTTTTCATAAAGCGTTGCTATCCTTCCTTGTTTAGTATCTTCATAAACAATCTCGGTTCCGTTTAGACCGTTTAGCTCGTCAATTGTTTTAGCCAGGGCATCAATACCGCCTTGTTGAAAAGAAGATAAAGCTTTCTCTGTAAACAATGTACTTTCTTGAGTTACTTGAGCTAATTCGTTTGCTCCATAGTTTGCTTCCATTTCCTGAGCTAAATCAATATTAATCTTGCTCATTTCATTGACCATCCACGCTTTAGCTGCTTTGTTATCTTTGAAACCGCCCATAGTAGGAGCTTTTGCTGCTCTATTTCTAAACTTTGCCATCATGTCATTGACTGCTATCTGTTGATCCAACTGCCCCATTTCGACTTGATTGCTTTTTGTAGTAAGGCCAGAAGTACTTTCGCTGGCTTGATTAGCTGCTATATCGGCAGCAACTCTGCTTCCAGAAGTTAATCTTTTTTCTTGTTCTGTAATTTTATCTATTTCAGATTGCGATTTAGCACTAGAAGTTATTGCCCCTTGTTCGTCTACTCTAAACTGGAATGTCTCTTCGTCGTATTTATTGTTCCACTCTAACCCTAGCGCTTCTGCTACCATCTTACGTTTTTCCACAGGGTAAGTAGCCAATACTCTTTCTTTATTAGCGTTTGTAAGTCCTATATTTGCTTCTGTTTGTTGGTTTGACAAACCGAAGGAAGCCACTCTATCCTGAAAAGTTTTCGCAAATAACTCATTCTGTTGTCTTGTTGCTTCTGTGCTTGCTAAAGTCGCATCTATACCAGCTTGCGTTTGCTGTAATTTCATAGCACCTTCAGTGTCTCCATACTTAATCATAGAGTCAATAAGTCTTTGGTTACGCAAACCTCTAAGTTTTTCTGGGCTAAGTGGCTCGTTGTAAATTTTACCGCCATACTGCATTTGGTACTGACTTTGAGGCCCAGGGCCTATACCACTTTGTAGCTCTTCTGGCTCTTCAGCCATAATTGCAGCGGACTCCCTATCTCTTGCAAAATCTTGAAACGTTCCGTATACGGATGCAAAATTATCAGAAAATTGTTGCCATGGTGATTTACGTGCCATTAGTGCACCTCCTTCATTTCGATACCTAACATATCGTAGTAAACAGCCATCCAACCTGCACCAGACGTGTAAACAGCTTCTGGGTACATTTCTTTAACTTCTTGCGCCATTACACCTCTAAAGCGTTTAGGGTTCCACTTATAATTAAAGTCATAAAGGTTTAACCCTGTGTCTTTATCGACGCCAGCAAACTCGATGTTGTCTTTAAGTCTTATGTCAGAACCTATAAGTGCGGTTCCAATCTTACCCAAGCCAGCTCCAAACGTAGGGAAAGCTTTACCCATCCCAGCAACACCTCCCATAATACCACCGACGTTTCCTAGGAAACTATTGTCCGCTGCGTTTACAGCCATCTTAGTTTGAGCATTAAGCACATTGCCAAGTCCTCCCAACTGCATTCCAATACCTGAGCCTATTGTGTTTGCCCCTTGCCCCATACCTTGCATGTACTGTTGTCCAGCCATACCGTAATTACCTACTGCTGAGTTACCTGCGCCCATAGCACTACCGTATGCTGCGGTTGATGCACCTGATAGTCCTCTACCAAGTCCAGCTGCGTCAAGTTTTCTAGCGTATCCTGTCTGTTGTGCTCGTTCTCTAGCACCGGTCATCGCACCAGCTCTGTTTGCTGCCTGCATAAGTCCTGTTTGATTTGCCATTCCTTGAAATCTACCTGAGTTAGGATTCACTCCCATACTCGCCATAGCTCTTTCGTTGGCTTGTCTCGTTCGATTAAATGCAATTCCCGAGTCAGCTGCGGCTTTTGTAGCTAACTGGTTTCTGTAGGCATCTGTATCAAATGCCATAGCGTCAGCAACAATACCTTGCTCTACTGGCCGGTAGGTGTTTTTAAGATAATCGTAATAATCTTTACCTTGTGCCAACTGCTGATCCATCGCTAAGCCTTGCTTTTGAGCGATTTCTTGCATTATTGGATTGTTTTCGTCGTATTGTTTTTTTGCGAAATCTAGTTGTTCTTGACCAAGTGCGGTCATTTTTTCATTGGCTGCTGCACTAGCGTTGGCTAACGGGGTGTAGTCAGGTGCGTCGTTACTTTTTTTACCCATTCTTCTTTCCTCTGCGGTAGTTTTGAGGCCATAGAACTAGAACTACCATGTCTTGTCCCTCTGACCCTGCTTCTTGCATAATAGATTCTTGCAAAAATCCAATATGCTTATCTAATTTTAATGCTTTGGAGTTGTCAGCTTCTACTAACCCAGTAAGCCGTCTCAATCCGCACGTCTCGAAAGCATACAAAAATGCGTGGTCGAGAAGCTCCAAAAACAGTTTATTGGGTTTGCTGCAAGCGATATGTGCAGTGGCGTTGGATTCGTTAAAATTATTAAAAACAATACCACTTACTATTTGACCGTCTACTTCAGCGCCCATTGCGTAGTACGAACCCCACTCGGCTTCTTGTACTACTTCCTTGGCAACCCATGCCCCTACTCGTTCTTTATCGTCAAAGATTAAAGGCATGTACACCTACTTCAAGCTTATTATATATCATAGTTATTATCTAAATGTATCTTTATTCAGAATGTTTATACTCCCTAGTATAAATTAAAACGTTGTCTTTAAAATGAGAGCCTAAATAAGGTTTATCGACTAGCGCGGGATCAACTTCGTCTCCCAATGTTTTAGGGTAATACAAAGTAAAAGCGTTATCGTCAAGATATATGCCTGTACCTATTATTGGTTTTTCACCGATAACTTCTCTATGTTCTGCTAAATTTAGAGGATTGTTCCTAAAATACCCTTTCCTTTTTACCTCACTAGTACTTTCATGGATTCTAACTGAGTACAATTGATAAGTTTCAGACTCACTAAAAAACTGTGTAGGTTTATGTGTTTCTGGGTAATATATGTAAAGCCAGGAACCTTTTTTACTTATAGAGTACGGAGTAGTGTCTAAAGTTATAGGAACTAGCGATAGCATATTATCAAACTCAACTTTATGTGTTTTACAACTCCACTCAGTAGTATCGTCTTCCCCTTCTGTTATTGATAAAATAGGCGAATTGTTATAGACACTTCCATCTTTTAAAGTAGCTCTCTCTATAGTAAAGTCATGGTCGTATTCCGCAGCTTTGGCAAGTATGTCTTCGTGGGTTGGGTCATGGTCAAACACCATATGCTGGTTTGTTGATGAAGAAAAACTATAATCTTTATCCGATGCGTCTCCTACTATTTTTGTGTGCAAGTTTATAGAAATAAAAAACTGTCCGTCTATTTCTTTTTTACTGCCAATTTCGTATAAATCAGTCATAATAAGATGCCTTTGAAATTATAAAAGCGTTAGCGGAATTATTTCTATAACTATTTTCATAAGGAAGATAGTTACCCCCGTCAAGCCCAGCACTAGTAAAAGCTCCTGAGTTTACTGCAAGAGCTACAGCAGCAACAAAATAAGCTCCACCTGTTATTGCTCCAAGGACAATGCCAAATAGTAAGTTAGTACTGTCTACTTTATGTTCATATACATGCCCTCTAGCGTAAACACCGTAGTTAGCTTCAAAAGAACTTGTACTTGCTATCCTAAAACAACTTCTATAAAAACACCACCACAAGTCCCCTCTTGCCCAAGCATAGTAAGTGTATGAATACCAGCCTTGGTCTGCTTCAATATGGGTATATTGTTGGCAAGCACTAGCAATAGAAGGACAATAATAAATTAAGTCACTTGCGCTAGACTGGTTAGTAAAAGAAGCAGAAACACTAGAAGCATTTACACCCAAAGAAGCTGTCCAACTGCTACCTGTTGAGCCTGTATGTGCTAATGTTGGGGAAGTTATATTACCCCCTCCTACAACTCGTAAAGGTTTAAACCGTGAATCAAAAGTAGCAGTACCCCCATTGTCAAATGTTTTTAACCCATAAGTGTCAGAGGTAGAAGTACTAACTTGGCTTAAAGGGGCAAAACAATAAAGCACTGGATTTGCCGATGTAACGACGCTTTGAAAAACCCATATTTCCCAGTTAGTACCTGATTGTTTTGTTAAAATTATACCCGTAAATGGAGCGCTTGACCCAGTGCTAGTAGGTTTTATAAAACACATTGGAGGTTTAGCTCCATTAACCGGTACTGAAAACTTATATATCTCACCTCTAGCCGGCATGTTTTGCATGCCTTTATAGTCATTAGACCCTTGCGCTGCATTTGCTACACCACCTTCGTTAATGTCAGGGACTTGTGTTACGCTAGTATGAGTGTATTTACCAAGAAAATGGTAGTGCGGAAAATCACTGTCAATAAGAACGTCGCCGTCTTCGTTTTTAACTAGTAAGCCATGCGCCATAATTATTTCCCAAATACCATAAATATGGTTTTAACTGTTTCTGATGACGACGGTGCTGTTGTTGTTAAGGTTGAACCAGACAAACTAAAAGTATGTACATACGACTCATCATCCCCAGAAATTTGATCTACCATAATCCTAGTTACTAGCCTTGTAGGCATTACCGGTACGCCGGTGTGTGTAGTACTTGTATCGGCGTTAGAAGTATAAACTCCTAATAAAGTCCAAGTAGAATCAGTTGTCGAAAAAGTTTTGTTCCCTGAAGAATCAAAAATCTCTAATCCATAACTCACGACAAGTCGCCTAGCTTAACCCTAAGATTTCCAGAATTATAAATTTCTATTTTAGTACTTGATATATTCATTCTACTACTAGCACTTCCTCCCACATCAAGCGTGCCTCTAAACGTTGCATTGTTCATCTCCATCGCACCTGTTTTGTCTATTTTCCAACCAGCACTACCAGCTGAGTAAGCCGCTGACTGAATAGTGTTGCCTATCTTGGCATTAGTTATAGCAGCATCATTTATCTTAGCTGTGGTTATAGCAGCGTCATTTATCTTAGCTGTCGTAATGTTAGCGTCTTTTATCTTCGCAGTCTCTATCGTGCCATCTGCTATCTTAGCATTTACTATCGTTGCGTTAGCTATCTTAGCTGCGTCAACTGCCAAAGCGCCTATCTTAGCATTTGTTATTTCACCATTATGTATCTTAGCTTCTTTTATATAAGTACCAGCAGCAACAGTTACTCCATTAATAGTTGTAGGATTATCTAATTGAAAGAAGGGTGCATCAGATGTAGCTCCATAAGCAGAAGACAACTGAGAAAGAACATACGCTAAGTCTGGAGATGTAGCACCTGCGACGCCCGACGTTGCGTTAAATGGGCCCTTATCGTCGAGGACGTTAACAAATCTAACCCAGTAGTAATGTGACGCATCAGAGCCTACGGCATCTGCATACATGCCAGAAGTAGTAGTTCCTATAAGCACAGCTGCACCTAGATTGTCAGCACTTGCTCTCCACACTTCTGTATAAGCGTACCCTGAGTTATAGTTAATACCGCTCCAAGTCAAAGTTATTGAGGTCATAGCGCCAGTAGCAGCTAGGTTTAGAGGGGCAGGGGGTGCAATGTAGGACTGTTCTTCGCCAGGCTCAACATACTGTAAGTTACCAGCGTTGCTATTTTTAAATGC
>Ga0315315_10002228_pt1 | contig 17777 bp, 26 predicted proteins | sample M140m3416metaG_FD_203699 | JGI IMG/M metagenome (GOLD analysis project Ga0315315, IMG submission 203699) | Ammonia-oxidizing marine archaeal communities from Monterey Bay, California, United States - M1 40m 3416 | ecosystem: Environmental > Aquatic > Marine > Intertidal zone | place: USA... | reverse complement strand
GGGGGGAGAGGGCTACAAGAAGATCATCCAAGCCATGACGCCCGACAAGGACGGTCGCGTCAAGATGACTCTTAACGACTTCAAGAAGATCTTGCGAGATGTTCGTCAAGGTAGCGACGACCGAGACAACTTCATGTCTCGGAATGTTTGGTCGTACGTTGAAACTGAGGGCGGCAAGCCCCTTAAGCGTAGGACTGATAGCGTTCGGGTCAGCAAGTCTGACCGAAGTTCTAACTTGACGGGTCGAGTACAAGAAAGAAGTACTTCAGACCCGGTCATTGACTCAGATGATTTGAAGATTCTAAAAGACGATTACGATCGTCGCGGTTTGTCTTCTGATCGGTTGAGTGAAGAGTACAAAAAGAGTGTAAACCACGAACTTACGGGGCCTTCAAAAGCGGAGGCTGGCCGTACTCAAGTCATGAATCTTGATTACGGCGTCTCCTTCAATCGTTACCTGAAGCAGACACGAAACGACGTTGTTCTCCATGTAGACAATGCAGAGAATGATCAGTTTGTTCGAAGGTTGATTGACACCGATGATCCTTCTTATACGCAGATGGTTGCTTCTGCTCCTCCCTCTCCTCGTCGTATCCAAGAGTCGAGAGTTCTTGGGGGCGGCGAACTTGGTGTCTCTCGTTATCGCCTTCTTGAGTACGCTTCGAATGTCATGGCGGGAGACCCTGACGCTGTCGGCCGCTTTGGTGGAGAGAACGCCAGAGAGTATGTGATGGGTACTTTGGTCAACCGGATGCGAGGCGACATGCCTCTCCGAGATATGATCAGCGAGTACGCCACCTTGCAAGCCACGCAGATGGCTAAGTCGATGTCTGGAAGCAAGGCTTTCCAAGCCATCAAGAAGATGGGAGGCATTCCCGCCAAGTTTGTTGGGAGCCTTGAGAATTACGGAGACATGAATCTCTCCGAAGCCCAAGGCGGCAAACTCGGTCGCCTCTTGACTGAAACTTTTTACGCGTCCCACCTCGGTGTCAACCTTGGCTCTGCCATGTTGAATCTGATGCAGCCGCTTATGTATGCGGCTACTTGGATGGACCCGGACGTAATGATTAAGGCGTACGGCCAAGCCTTCAAGCAATACTTTGGGTATCTTCGAGAGCGTGTGAAGATGCCTTTTAAGGCTGATCCTCTTTTGGTTGATCAGTTGAGAGCCAAGCATTTCCGTCTTTCTAATGTTGCCACGAAGGACCGCCCAATGGGTATGGACCTTCTGGATATCCGAGCGACTGATTATGAGTTGATGGACTCTCAGGCTTTTGCAGCCGAGAGCGCTCTTCGCAAGAGCGGCAAGGCAGGCTTTGAGTTCTGGAGAACGGAAGCCCCTCTTAAGTTGTTCACTCATACTGAGATCTTCAACCGCACAGTGACGGGTGAAGCCATGCTTGGTCAGATGATGAAGAACGGTCGAATCAGAAGCCTTGATTCGGACGGCAGCGTCTACCGAGTAGTGGGGGGAAAGGACGGATTCGGAGATGTTGAGACAGTAGAAAACGTGCGGGAGATGGTTCAGAACACTCAGTTTGGTTCTGACCTCATTAACAGTCCTGCTCTATTCCAGAAGACAGGTTTTGGCATTCCGTGGGTCCGCCAGTTCTTTACGTTCCCGGTAAGAACGCTAACCGCGTGGACTGACACTGCCCCGATGGTGAATCAAGGGCGTCGTACATGGGGTGTAACCAACTTTGAAACGCAGGGCCGTTTCCCTGCGATGATGCACGACATGTTCCGGATGATGGGTACGGGTGCCATTGTCTATGAAGTCGGCAAGAACTTGGCGGGCATTGATTTGTCTCGGGGCTTGGCGGGCCAGACTCTTTATGAGTCCACTATTGTTGGGCCGTTGATGGTTGAGCCTGATAGTGATGCGGCTTACAACCTCCCGTTGTCTCCTGCTTTCAGCACGATTAGAGACGCGGCTCAAGCCTTGATGGAGGATGACGTAAGCCTGATTGGCACGCTAGCCCCCCGCTTTGTTCCGGGCGGTATTGCGGCGTCTCGTTTCTTGAACTCTGCACCCCGGATCTTCGAGCCTCGGGGCTTTGCGGGTGGTCTCCAGAGAGAGTCGGCTGATTGGTCGGCAATGAACGAGCAAGGCCAGATCCCTATCTACCGTGGTGACGGCAGCATTCTGGAATATCGAAGTGCTGCCAAGACGGTGTTGGGATCGCTGGGTTTCAATTCCTATATGTTCCAGAACGACAAGGCATTGAACGGGTTTCTTGTCAAGAACAGGCAAGCGGTTATTGCAGAGCGTCGTAAGTATGTTGACGCTCTCCTCGCCAATAACCTTGGCAAAGCCAACCAGATCAAAGCGGGATTTGAAAAGCGATTCAAGTTTCCGCTGTCTGTTAGCAAGCAACAAATGGACAGTGCTATCCAGTTGAGGGAAGTGCCTCTTAAGGAACGGATGTACCAGAGGCTTCAGCCTCAGATGCGTCCGATTGTCCGGCCTTACCTAGAAGAAAGACTTGATAGTCTTAAGTCTCGTACCCCGGAAGAGTTAGATCTCAGCACGGCGGAGAAGGCAAGGAATCTACCTTCTTCATTCGAGACATTCAATCCGTTCTCTCCAACAGAATAAAAGCCCCCGCCTCCCCCCAAGCCAACAAGGGGAAGACGAGGACTAGAAAGGTTCAAGATCCAGCGGCGGCAAGTGCCAACTTGAACGCTTTGCTGGTGTTTTCTGATGCAAGGCCCATGACCTTGTTGACGGTGGCGTGATCTCCGCCCTTGCGTCCGCGAGCCTGAAGCCAACGACTGGTCGCATTGAATGCATTCCAATAGGTGGCACCAGCGATCGACGACTCGTAATCAAAGTTCGCCGAGATCTCGTAGATGTTGCTGAAAGCGTTGTTGTAACGACGATCGGACTCGTCTGCCTTCTGCCGATCGGTGGCGTCCATCTTGACGATGGGGTCCACGACCTTTGCGTACATGTCGAGGAAGAAGTCTTGAACCTGATCTCGCGTCATGGTGACATTGCGAAGATGCTGGCACGCATCCACGAAGTCCTGCTTACCAACGAGTGCCTTACGCATGGCAATCTTAGCAGCGGGCAACTTGCCCCAGATGCCAGAGGAGTGCTTGTAAGAGAAGACCTTGCCGCTACCCTGCATGGCCCACGACAGCGTGTTGTTGCAGACAACGCGGACGGAGGTCGTCATTCCCGTAAACGCCATTGAACCGTCGTGTCCGTTGGCAACGAGGATGTAGGGGGTGACCGGGTCGTCGTTTGGTCCGACGTTGAAGGTGTCTGACTTCAGTAGGAACCAGACCTTGCGTCCCCCCATCAGGCTGCCTGCGGACTCGACCTTCACCACGGAGTCCATCGACAGTTCCGTGCAGAAGTTGGCGAGTTCCCTGTTCTGGATGGGGCTGAAGTTCTCGGACACGCATCCCAGCACATCACTGGTATCGCTGCGGACATTGAGAACCCACTTGTCGGAGTGGAAGGTGTCGCCGTTGGAGGTTCCGCCTCTGACGCCCATGGTCCTGTTGACCACCCAGTCCATGTCGGCAATCTTCAGGGCTTCTTCTGGGGTGGGTGCTTCCTCGACGACGGTGCCGAGGCCATGCCACGCCATCTCCTTGTGGAGAACGATGTTGTCGGTACTGGTGATTTCATGCATCTTCAATACTCCGCGATTTGGGTGTGAATGGTAACTTGAACAACGACTTCCGCGTCGATGATGTCTGAGCCCGGGGCAAGATTCTCTGCGATCTCGGTGTCAATCGCATTGTTGACTGTGGTGATGATTTGCTCTTGGGTTGCTTGCGGGAGATTCTCCCAATGAAAAACCCGACTTGTTACGATCGGGCCTCGGTGGACATCTTCGCATGTGATGTTGTCAGTGTGCATCTGAAACCTCTAAGTCTCTGGTGATTACGATCCAACCTACTTCTTCTCCTGCATCTTCAAGGGCTTCAATCTTATTGGTGTAGACCTTCTCTACAAGATTAGGCTGAAGATGGTGATGGACCACAATATAGACCTGGGGTTGCTCTGGTGTGTGATCAATCTTGATTGCTTTCTTTTTCATCGGTGCCTCCAAGAGGGATCCAGACTTCGTAATTGTCTGGATAGTTGTATCGAATGCCTGTTTTGTTTCTTCCGGGCAACAGCATCGCGTGTTGTTGGGGGGACAGCAACGACCGCATTTCTGCTTTGTGGTCGCCGGTTACGGTGAAGTCAATGAATTTGAGAGAGCCCCGAACCTGACGAAAGGTCATCACGAGTGGACGGTGAAGACGTTCAACAGGCCCGGGGCTATCTCCGACATGAGCGATTAGCCAATCACTCACTACCGAGAGGGAGCCAGTCTGCCTCCAGAACCCCCGGGGAGTGAGGTTCTGCCGGTCCAATGGCGGCAGCGGCAGGGCATCGAGTCCTTGCGTGATGCGAATCCTGACAGGTGCATCAATCCCTTCCCGCTCTCGGGCTCGGGAAAGAGTAGCCCACGCTGGCAGTTCAGTCAAGGTCATACGCATAACATAACCCCACACCCTCGAAAGAGTGCAGGGCTAAGAGAAAGAGCAAAGGCTTGGGGTCCGTAGCAACGGTATCCCCAAGCCGGAAGTGGGGGGACTAGTTTGGAACTTACATTATCTCATGTCCCAAGAGATACTGCAAGATAAAACCCCCTACCCCCTGCGGTCGATGAGGGGGTAAGGGGCGGAGGGGGAGGGCCGAGTTGTATCAGGACTCTTCGAGGCGACGGAGGACCTGCTCCTCGCCGTAGACCTTGCCGTTACCACCCTCACGGGACTTGCAACGGACGAGAACCGGAATCTCCTCGGTACCGAGGAGTTCCGAAATCTGCATGAGACCGGCACCCATGGAGGGCACATCGCCGAGGGCCACGGTGAGCGTCTGCTTCATCCGCTTGAGGGCGATGTCCACACGGATGTTACCACCGTCAGTCTTGAGTCCCGCCTTGCCGCAGTCAGGGAAGACCATGGGACCACCCTCGAAGGAGCGGGGGTTGTCGGGCTGGTCGTCGTCCTGAAGGAGACGGTAGTTGAACTTGATGAGGGTGCCGTCGTGGGTGGTGCCGTCCTTCTCCTTGAAAGGGCAGTCCACCTGTACGACGCTGGTCATCAGGCACTCGTAGGTCCCGTCCTCGGGGAACCAGTCGTTGTAGCCTTGGGAGACTTCGGTCTCGCTGAAGTCGGACTCGAAGTTGTCGAACACTGCTCGCTTGATACTCATGTCAGGATTCCTTGTTTGCGTCATTGAACGCGGACTCGAATGAACCCCACGGATCGACGGGATCCAGAGGGATGTTGGGCATACGGTTGGTTGTGCGGGTACGAATGATACGAGAGAAACGTGAATCATCGAACGCCAACTTACGGTCGTAGACAATCTGTTCTGTGGGGATCTTCCGCTCGATCTCCTTCGTGCCAGATTTCACAATCTTTTTCTCCATCACGGTGGTGGAGCGTCGATCGCAGCACACGGGTGCAATCATCTCGACGGCGGGAGTCAGACGTCTGACCATGCCTGCCGAGAGATTGAGAGTCAACTCTTCTTGTTTGGCTCCGTCGTCGGAGATCTGCAAGAACTCACGGCTGAGGTGAGCAATGAACCACACGCCGTAGCCAACTTGACGCAGGTCGAACGCGAACGACAGAATCTCGTCGAAGAGTTTGTCGTAAGCGGCTGGGCCATGAGCCTGATCGAAGGACGACTTGCCCATCTTCTTGGCGATGTAAGGCTTGAGGAGTCGAACGCAGGGCGTGATGGTGTCAAGCACCACGCACTTAGGACGAGGCTCGTCAGTCTTAGCCATGTCGATGAGTTGCTGCTTCTTCTCCAGCACCTTCTCCCATGTAAGCACGATGTGCTTGTCGTCGATATCGACTGGGAGACCCTGCTCATTGACGCCGGGCCAGATGGTGGCCCTGCACTCTGGCGTCACGGTGGACGAGAGGTCGAGGTTGATGATGAAGGCGTCTGGGTTGGATTGGAACAGATAGGACTTGCCTGTGTTCTGTTCTCCAACCACCATGCCGAACAGTGCGTTGAGCGGATACTTCATCCGCTGTCCTGAGAAACCGAGTTTGGTAAAGCCCATCGGTTCTCCCTTCATAAGAGTGGTGTGGTTCATGCCTGATTAAACATGTCGTTACGTCTCTGCTGGCTTCGGAAATTGTGGGAGGGAATGTCTTCATTATCGAAGACGACTTCTTCTTCCGAGGCATCCGCCCCGGCCGCCGCCGGGGGCGGTGCATCGGGGAACAGTCCCTTGATCTCAACTGTCTTTACAAATGTGATGTCCAACATCGTGAGGTAACCCTCAAACTTTGCGGCGGACATTGCCACGCCTTCTTGCTCAATAAACTTCTTGCGGAGTTCCGCCTTGTTTTGGATGGGGCCGAGGGTCTTGCAGACCTTCTGCAACTTAGGACGGATCACTGCTTCTGCAATGTCCTTCTCGAACTTGATTGTTGCTAGTGAGTCTTCAGTCATTTTCGCTTCCTTTGTTTGTAGCCCGGTAGGGGCTTGGCCTTCGCTTTGGTGCGGTCCTTGGGCGTGTGCTTCTTGTCCACGGCCATGCGGTCTGCCTTGTTCTTCTTGCCTTTGTCGGTGAGGGGGTTGAACTTTCCAAATGTCATTGCTCGAACTCCGAACCGGGTTCCGTGATCACGTCGAACTCCACCTCCTCGGGGATGGGGTCATCCCGACGACGAAGCATCAGACCCTCGCTCTGTATCAGCGACGGCCAATCCCCTACAGGCGACAGCATGAAGGGGGAGTATGTCGAGAACCTACCCATGTGGGCCACCCGATCTGACATCGGGAAGTTCTCGGGGTATGGATTGCAGAGGGCGTAGTGTTGGACCAGCCTTACGCGGTCACGATACCGCTTGTTGATCGTGGGGTCAACAAGCATGGAGGCTTTAGTGACGGAAATGTTTACGGGGGGGTCTTCCGCCCACTCCGGCTCCTTGTCTTCGTAGTCCCCCCGGGCTTCGTACCACTGCTTGCATCTGTCGAGGTAGTTGTCGAATCGGGGTTCGCCTTCGTAGATCTTTGTGTTGCGGGGCAGTCCCTTCCGGGGGCCTGATTTCAATGGAGACATGTCGATTGTGAAGTCTCGGTCCTTCATACCAAAGTCGATAGTTGGCTTCCGGATAGCCAAGTGCATCATGCCGCCGAGGGTTGCGTCTTTAGGAATTCTGAAGGCTGCTTGAATCTGCCCTGTCTTGAGAAGTTCATTGACAGAGAACATGTAGTGTTCGCATTGGAACTCAATAGGTACACTTGCCAGCCGCATCTTGGGGGAGATAGCGGTGGTCTTTAGGTCTACGATCCAGACTGTGTTGTCTTCCTTGTTGTAGAGGAGAAGGTCTGGCTGGCAGATACACCGAATAGGCCGAGACCGGTCGTCGGTCTTGATAGACGTAACGAGCCGATACTCGGTACCCATTCGGTGCCAGCGGGGGCTGAGAAGTACATCTTCAAACGTCTGGCCGTCTAAGCAGGGGAGTTTTCGTGCTGCTTCATACCAAGCCAAAGAGGAACGCATGTCACGTTCCTCGCGTTCAAGGATTTTGACCAACCCAGAACCCATGATCCCAGAGTCTTTGCAACTTTCAGTAAGTTCTGAAAGCCTTTCGGCTAACGCTTGCTCCATTCGATGTCGAGCATCTACTAGGGAGCGGTGATAGTGCTGGAACCTGAGGTGCATCCATGTGCCTCGGTTCATGGCCTTTGACCATTTAACAGCAGGGACAATGCCAAGCCTTCGTGCCATGTAATAGGCGAAGGGATCGCTCAAGCAGGTGCCGTAATCACTAGAACGGAGGGGTGGAATTATCGCGTTGACCCCGTGAGCCTGAAGGTACTCGTAGGCTTCCCGAGACATGGTCTTCGGCCATGGTGCCCCGCTTGGTATTGGGGGAGGAGTGTTGTTCCAGTCCGTCTCTAAGTCCATGGATCTGCCTCAGTAGTGCGTAGGTGATTGTGTCGATCTCGTCTAGCAGAGTAGCAAGAGAAGACAGTTCCATCTTGATGGCTTCAATGTTTCCTTGCTTGGCGGCTTCCCACTGGGGGTCAGGGTCATCAGTGGGGGGATCAACGCTTTCTGTATCCCATGTCATTCGTCGTCCTCCTTGTTTGCTTCGGCTTCTTCGTCTGCTTCCTTCAACTTGTCTTCCAACTTCTCACGACCTTCGTCTTGCCAGTGGGAATGACGTTCGAAGTAGTCGGTGACGATGGCTTCGATGTCGCCATGGAACTCTTCCGCCATGTCAGATGCGGTTTCTTCTACGGCAAGTTCCGTAGCGTAGTCACCACCAAACTCATGGGCGTGCAACTTTTCGTAAGTCTCGCTTTCGTAGTGACTGAGATGGTCACGGACAAACTCTTCCAACGCAGAAGAGATTGAATTTAGTGAACTACCACTGAGTGAAATGTACATGTGGATCTCCTGAAAGGAATGTGACAACCCCGGCCTCGCGTAGCGAGAGGCCGGGGGTGGCATGTCTTTTAAGTTGTGACTACTTCTTGGAAATAAGAGCGGTGACCTTGCTTACCGGAAACACATGGCCTCCGACATAACCGATCATCAGGCAGAGTCCGCCGAACCAGATTGATCCGATGAAGGATTCGATTGATGCGAGTGGCAGCATTGATTTTTCCTTATATGAGCAACAAGAATGGTGAGTAGTTTAGACGCTTTAACAATCCAGATATCTGACCCCGGAAGAGGATCTGACATTTTAGCAAATCGTTCTATCTCTTTTAGTTGTTGCTCGCTCATAGGCTCTATCGAACTCCCGATCTGAAGCCCTACGAGCAGCGATAAACTCTCGCATCGTAGCAGGACTGGAATCATTTAAAACTGACGCGGCTAGATCTGCTTCTTTTACTTTGGCTCTGGGGACAAAACCAACAATCCCTTTTATTAGAGTCCCAATCCCTGTATGCCATAGAAGCCAACAGACTGCCAGTATACCTAGCACGATCAATCCGTAACTAGTAAGTGTCATCCAGTAGGGTATTTTATCTTCGACAGAAGTAAGCGAATGTTGGATATCAAAGACATGAGACAAGATGTAATCTTGTTCTTTCTGCCCTTCGATTGATTGTTCTTTTATTAAGGCCGCATCGGGCGTCGGGGACGACGCCTCTGACTCAATGAAGGTGAAGCGATTCTTCGATGAGGATGCGGCCTCGTTAATTGATGTCGCGGCCTTTGCGATTCTCCCTGTCGGAGAACAGCCTTGAGCAAAGAATAGAAGGACTGCAATGAGCAGACATGCCAATGCCCAGCATCGTCTTTCCATATAATTGAATTCATCAGTTGCTTTCTTCGAGACGTTCGACTCTCCGAAGAATATCCCGAAGTACTCGCTCATGCTCTCCATCCTTTGCAGTAGATAGGATTTGAGCCTTAACAAGATCCGCTGAGATCCCTTTAAGATCTGATACTTCTTGTTGTACACCATTGAGTGATTCCTCTCTTTGGCCTACCGCAAAAAATAATCCCCCCACCCCCACAACGAGAACAGCGAGTTGAAGGACCGCAGTAATTGCGGTCACACGTTGGGTTGATTGATCATTCATCTTCATCGGAGTCTTCTGCTAGTTCAGGAAAAGGAGTTTCAAATGATTCATATGCGTAATCAATGAGAGCCCCGCAAGTGTGGGCATTCCCATAAGGCACAACAAAAGTTTCAGTCTTAGTCTTCTTTACCTTGCTGTAGATAACCACGACGGCATCTGCTCCAGACTCTTCAATGAAATGCGCAATGATGTTCCTTGCACTTTTAAATTCATCCTTGTCCATCACAGCACCTCCAAGTAAGGGGCTCCGTCAATAACTACACCGCAAGAGATTATTGGTTTTGTGGGATGCTTCTCAGCATAAGCCATATAAGGATGATCAACATCCACCCCACACCCCACCGCCATCCCAAAGTGTTTGCCGCCCGGTCGATTAAACCATTGTATTCCAGACACCCCATGGATGTGGCCCATGACTGTGGACTTCATAGAGTTCATGGCGGCATTAAGGTGAGGGCATTTACCTGAGTAACCTTCCCCGTGAAAGTATCGGATACTGTCGATCTCGACATTGTTCACCCACTCCCATGACGGTGTTCCCCAAGCATCCGCGTATGTCTTCACCATGTTGTCGGGGATACCGACTGTGCGTGCTTGCTTTACTGACCGCATGTCGTGGTTACCGATGGTGACATGGGCATTCGGGAAGTTGTTGTGCCACCACTCCACTCGCTTCAATGTTTTCTTGTATTCGGTGGGGGGAGAGTCGGACTCGTGATGCGGATCCCATCTACCCCATCGGTGTGCATCCACGATGTCGCCAATGAAGACTGTCTTCGTAGTCTTGTACTTATCACGGATACGTTGACAGTGCTGCCGGTACCTTGTGAGGTCGGCAGGGCAGTGCAAGTCTCCGATAACAAGTACTTTACTCATGGCAATGTAGAGGAAAAAGCAGAGTACGTCACACTACCATGAGGGTTTTGAGGGATAAACCCAATTAGGATTGCGTCCCCAGCAGAACCGGCAAAGTCAGCGGGTAGGTTTATTGTCAAAACTCTTGTCGTAGGAGAGTAAATACTACTTGGAACTAATACGCCAGCGGCAATTATTTGGGCACTCAAATTAGGAGGGGGGTCAGGAGTATTTCCATAGTTGACAGTAAGACTAAGTGTGCCCCCCGCCTCAGTTGTCCCAGAAAGACTCCCGTATGAAATACCTGTGGGGCTTACGACTGCTGTTGCATTGGCAGTAATAACTAATGTTGAATCTGAATTTCTTCCGGGAAAACGATGAGTGACAGTTGTCTCAACGCTGTCGCCAGAAGTAATGCTATCAACTTCAGACAAAGCACTTATGTTCAAACTTGCAGGGTTGTGCCCTTTGATTTCAACAAGGTTAGAACCACTTCTTTTGTATTTAACCACACAAGAAAGTCTAAAAGTATCGTTAAGAAGAGCCGCTTGATTTGGAATTACATTGCTTGTGCCCGACTGTTGATAACCTGAAGTCAAAACAATAGGTGCTGCATTCTGACCGATGTATATCTTGTTATCCGCCCCAACAAATTGCTGGATAGGGGGCGCGCCGTACCCAGAAGTGAATGTCGTATCTTCAACTGAAGTTCTGATTGGAACAGACTTCGCAATGGTAGAAGAAGTCGTTCCTTGAGTGGCCTTTACTTCACAAACAAGATCACTAATCACACCCTTTGAACTTAGAACTGGGCCTTGGGGTTTATTGGGGTGGTTGTGAATGGGTAGATATCTTGTAAGAGTGTTGAGATTTGTTACCTTTCTCGCAAGACACGCTTGGCAAACGGCCACCAATTCTGAGTCCGTTCCGTTTGCAACGTAGTCAGTTAGGACCAAAAATATATCTCGCGATGACGTGGCAGCGCCATGAGTAGGCCCAATAACTGCTTCGTTATTGTCTCCTTTAAACATTAAATTAGACGCGGAATCTCCTAGGCATTGCAAAAAACCAGAGGCTGCCACTTTTTGGTTTTGATAAACCGCCGGACTGCTAGTCCCTCCAATCTGAGGTTGGTCTGCGCGTGACAAAACGTTTGCGTAGTCATTGGAACCAGAGACAGGGGGAAAATTACAAAGAATTGGAGGCATCTCACCCTGTTGGGTTAGACGTACTGCCCCCAAATCTACTCGTCCAGAAGGACCAGTAGTATTGGAAACATTTCTATCGTAAGTCCTTAGAAATGAAATGCCTTCCGGGAAATCTTCTTCCCCGTCTGCCATCTTCATTATAAAAGTACCTTCATGCCCTCCCGACCCGTCAAAAGTTGCATCAAATCTATCAGCGTCAGCAGCAACCCCAGAAAAAAGACGGCTAATCAACTCGCCGTCACGAGTAATGAAGTAGCACTTCTTAAATACTTTTTGCATCCAACCTTGACGATTTGCTTGAGTGACACCTTCAATGCCACCAATAAAAATATGCCTTGGTCCCAAGGCATAAGCACAAGCAGCACCGGGACTCCAAAGACTTTGTTGCCCCAGTTTGATTCCTTGGTCAGAAACAAAACTATCGTTTTCTGCATCTGTTCCGGGGGCGAAAGGCATTTTTCCGGTGTCTCTATTCCTCAAAAGTTCTAGGCCATGAGTAACTGAATACTCGGCTTCGTTCCACCTAACACTATTGGTTGAACTCTGTACATCAGTAGTAACAGTAGTGCTTAAATTGTTTTTTCTGATTGGAACATATGCCACACAACTGTAATCAAGTTCGCCCCAAGAACCTTTGACATTCCGCAACCAGAAGTTGGGGTTTACATCTCTAACGTCAAAAGATGCTGTGTTTGGATCTGCAAGGAATGCTTCCGTCTTATAAAAAAGGGGATAACCTTCATCGCCATACGTGTATGTAAAATTTGTATGAGCCATCAGATACTCCCCATACACCAAGTGAATTCAAGCGTTGTGTAATTGCCGTAAACTTTTACTTCTGGGATTTCTCCCGTGTGGCAATCAAAGTTAGCGGCAGTTGTGACAGGAAGAATTTCTACGGCCCTGTCTTTCATGTTGTAAACATTTGCATTGGGATCTTTAATCACAGCAAACTTAACAGTGCATAGAGGATTAGAGTCTGGACTTCCTTCTGTATTCCTAAATCCAAAACGCCAAAAGTTTCCTCGGATAGATCCAAAGTCCAATGTTCCAGTCGCAGTCAATGTTGTCCCTGATCCTGCCACGAGAGAAAAGTTTTCTCCGTCTAGACTTCTATAAAGTCTAAGTTCAGAAGCATCGCTTCCTGAAATCGTAGCGTGGATCAACGGTCCATTTTCTGCTTCAATGCGATAGGTATTAGATAGGAACTCATTGTTACTATCGTCATACCCAAACAAAGTTTGCTCAAATGAATTGTCCCAAATCATAGGTGGTTTACTCCACCATGATCGGCATCAACCCAAGTAGAAATGGTGACAGTTGCAGTTGCGGTTTCAGAACCATCAACTGCATTGTTACCTGCAAATACGACGTTCAAATACGGAGCCCCCGAAGGTTTACCGCTAACAGTAGAAAGATCTACGATTCCGTAAGTACCGTTATTCGTAAGAGCGCTTGAGGTCTCAATGTCTGTCCATGGGCCTTCTTCTTCCACCGCAAATTGAGTCTTGATGGTGAAAGTTTCATTGTCTGCTGACTCAGAAACAGAAGCACGAATCAACGGAAACTTTTCGCTGATCAATCTAAATGAAGTGCTTGTTGAGGTAGCATTTCCTGACGCTACGCTAAGCGTCAGATTGTTTGTCTTTGTGTCCCAAGGCATTGGTGAGGGCTCCGTTGATAAGCAGGCGGGCGACCCATTCACCTACTGCTTTTCGTGCTGACATGGTGGCCGCAGGTAGCAGTATAAGGGGTACATCTTTTTCATACAGGATTCTTTGGAAAGAATCCATAGCCAAGCCTGGACTTGGGACATATTTACTTGCCCTAAGCATGTCCATCGGGGTGCCTTCAAGCATCAAATACGGCAGCGATGATTCTTCTTTCAGTCGATCTACTTGCGACTTAAATCTACGGCATCCGTCTTTTGTAAGACAGTACCCCGCGACTTCTCGCAATGAGCCTTTTCGCTCAACCAAGGCTACCTTTTCGTGCCCTAGCAAACAGTAATCACCTGTTTTCAGTGCGTACTTTTCTACTCGGATCCTTACCCGAACGGCTTTTCTAAACCACGCAGGCTTGGTTGGGTCAAGGAACGACAGCGTCTCAGGGAAGATCAGTGGCTTCTTCTCACGGCTGTCTTGAAGGATGACCCATTCTCTTTTAATCCCAAACCTCCACGTCGTGCTTCAGTGGCACCTTGTTGCCATAGATGTCTTGAAGCAGCGACCAATAACCGTGGTTCTCAACGTACTCAACGGCGTTGTCGATGCAACGCTTTGCATCATGCACCATGCCGGGAGGACAGTCAAGGTACACAGCATCATAAATCTGGAGGAACATCTTCATGTCTTTGGGCAACACCGCCAAAAGGTAATGCTGAATAGCAAGAGTCACGTTCCCTGCTGTAGTTTGCACGGGGAAGTTCACAACTTCTGAACGCGACTTACCAAGATCACCAAGGAACGTGCGTGATTGTCCGGTAAGAGGAAGCATAATTCTGTGGTCACGCTTCACCTTTGCCAGTAGACCCTTCTGCCAACTGGTAAGTTGGGGTCGGACTTCTTCTCTCTTACTCACGACTTCTTGATAGAACTCCAAGGGAAGTGAGATGTCTCCCCCGGATTGTGCATACACCTGTTCACGCATGGTATTGGCAGAGGACAGAAAGAGGTCGGCGAAGTTCATCATCTTGCCTACCTGCCTGCGTTGGTGCTGAGAAGCAGTGTCGTCTTCGTAGTCCCCCCACAACGAGCGGGCTCTCTCTGAGTGTAGGTCTCGGTCGTTCTGGTAGGCGTTGATCATGCTGGTCTCGCCCGAAAGAAGGGCGGCTACCCGTAGTTCTGCCTGCGACAGATCCATCCCCACGATCTTGCCGTGTTGCCATCTACTCTTGATGCAGGCTTTCACTGGCTTGGGGAATGTCTGGGCACTGGGTTGCTTGCATGTAATGCGGCCTTGGATTGTGCCGCCTTCACTGCCCGTGTCGTTCTTGATGTGGGACGGTGTGACGTACCACGTTGGGTAGGCGATGGCATCTCCCATCCATGTGCTAGATCTTTCGCCACTGAATCTACCCCCCATCAGTCGTCGCTTCTCTGCACCGAGATCCTTTGCCGCTGCGTCCAAGCGATCAGCAGGCAATTTGTAGACAGGGACAGGCATGGTCATGTGAGTTGCCATCTTCATTCCCGGAGGGATCACGATGGACGACATGTTTTCTGGTTTGTTGCGTCGGTGGAAAAGGAGAGGGTAGCAGTACGACGACATCAACTTCATGGCTTTGCTGTGCTTGTTGGCAGCATCAAGACATGCTCGATACATGTCGGCGTCGGTACCCTCAGGCAATGCTTCGTAAAGAGTGGTGCGGTTCTTATCAGAGAATGACACCCTCTTGCTCTTTGGCGTTACGTCAAGTGCATCCATGATGTCCGGGTTAGACACCTCTTCAATCAACTTGATGACTTCAAGTAGAAACTTCTCCTTGCAGATAAAAGACCCGGGACCCCTAAGGATCAGATCGTATTCACCAGCCTGCTCTTCTGCGTATTCAATTTCCTTCTCGCATTTGTCCATGAGACTTTGAAGTGCCAACGATGACATTGGAACTCCAGCCTCTGACATTGCAATTGTGGTCCAGATGCTTTTGCTGTAGAACGAAAGGGAGTAAGCACCATGGGTTGAATCAAAGTGGTCGTCGAACTTCTCTTCTTTGAGTCGCTTGGACAACTCGCTGATGGCGAGCATCGTGTTGTGCGTATCTTGGGCATTGTATTTAATCAGTTTCTGATCTGTGGGTCGATTGTATCTCACTGTCTTCAGGGTTTCGGCGTATGAGTACGCGCCAAGTATGGGACCAAGTGCCTTGAGACTACGTTCTTCCCGTAATTCTGAGTGCAAGTAGTTGAGGACAGAAAGATCAACGAGTTTGGTTGTGTCTGAAAAACAAAACCCGATGTACTTGAGGTACTGGATGTCGAACTGAAGATTCATGCCGAGTATTACGTCAGCCTTACGAATCCATGAACCCAGCATGTCTCTGTCGCAAGGGTCGCTCAGTTGAAAGACCATAGTCTTGCCGGGCTCTAGCCCACCAAGCGAGTCGAAGTTCAATAGCGTTGATGTGGGGGGATTCTTTGGCAGAGTTATGGCTGCCGTCATCACCAAGTTTTCTTTTGTTACTTGGTCGATGTACTCGCTCTTGCGGGGGTGAAAGACTGTTTGTTCCGGCAACAATAGGCCTATGTGATTGGCCTTTGTCGCACCGTAGGTTTCGATGTCCAATGAGATAAGGGTCAATCATGAAGCCTTTCTATGTCATGCATCTCTGCTTCAATGATTTTGCCGTATTCAGGGTAAACGGCACCAATGATCTTGAAGTATTGGCAAGGTCTTAGTTTGACCATGCCTTTGCGTAGGTTTGAAATGGTCCCTGAAGAAACTCCCGATTCATAGGAGAGTTGCTTTGCCGAACTAGAATGATCAACTGCTCTTTGAATCACATTGGAAGAATGACGCTTAGCAAACCATTCCCATTCAGACTGATAAGTCATGAGTGCGGTGGCCCTTCGAAGTCCATCTTCTAAGTTGTACCGCTCTCTGACATTCAGTCTTCGCATGATCGTTCCTTTCTTTCAGCGTCGGCATCTTCGCTTTGATCCCAATTCTTTTCTTCAATCCGAAGAGTGTGAGCGTCATACTCTTCGATGGTGGGAATGTATTCTCGAACGAAGTCTTCGAGGGCGTGGAGGATCTGTGCCCCCTCGCCCTCGAAGCCGACCGAGATGACTTCAGTCACGTCGTCAGTAATGTCGAGAGTGACAGTGCCCTTGAGTTCACAGTACTCAGTGTCGATTGTGAACTGTCGGTCTGTAATTCTTTTCACTTGATGTATCCCTTGCTCTTAAAGAATTGCTTGAGGGCCGTACGTCCAGCAACAGAACGATTGTCAAGGTCATTGTCCTTTTGGAAAGCGTTCAGTCCCTTTACTGTTTCAGCATCACATGTCATGGTAAAAAGAAACTTTTTGCCCACCATAGGAGGCATACTCTTGGTTGCCTTGGTGTATTCAGGACGGTAGTAAATCGTCTTAGTCTTCTTGGTGATCTTCTTGGCGGTCTTCTTCTTGGATCTCATTCTGATTCTCCGGGGTACATCGGTTCAACGATGTCGGGGTTTGATGGGACAGGTAGTCTGCCTGACATTGCTCGCCCAAGCAAGTCAATGTGGTCTGATACTGGGTACAAATACTTTTTGTGCCTCAGCACAGCAGCAGGATGGAACGTGGTGTAGATATTGATCTGGTTGTTAAACAACAACTGGGCTGCTTGCCCTTGATTGCTGAAGCCATGACGTAATGACTTCTGTTTTCCAAGCAAGTATTGCGATATGACACCGTAAGCATGGCTACCGAGGCAAAGCAAGAATGATTTGCCGTGGTGGTTTACGATCTTTTCGATGTCTTCATGGAGGTACACAAAGCACTTCTTGTAATGCTTGTTTTTAGGTGTGCCTTCAGACGCGAGCGTAGCACAACGTGCTGCGTTTGTCATGTACACAGGGGACTTGAGTATCTGTTCGTGGTTAAGGTAAACCTTGGTTAGAAGGTTTCCACTTGGGCCAACAAAACACTTGTTCTCTTGGTCTTCTTGGTAGCCGGGGTTCATCCCTACAACAATAAGTGGGGGGGAATTAGAAGAGGATTCCGACTGCTTGTAAAAACGCGTCGGAACCCCCGGACTCTTGGCTCCCTGATGTAAGTCACACCTTGTACATGAGGGCTGCGAAGAGAATGTTGGTAGTGGTATGTCAGTCATCATCCCAAAGCCACTCTCCTTTAAGTTGTTGTGGAGGGCTGATCTTGTTCACCAAGGAATAAAGGTGCGGGTTGATCATTAACCCAAAAGGAAGGTAGGCGTATTCACCTTCCTTGTTGTTTGCAAGTATGCAAAGAACTTCAAAGGTTCTACCTTTAGCATCTTGGCAAGAGACAACAGATAAGTCGTTGTTCTTTGCGGCCAGCAGCATGGTTTGAAAGTTTGCTTCTGACTCTTGTCCGATCATGTTGATACTCCATCCAGTCCTTTCTAGTTTACTGGGTGATTTGATTATTGAGTTTGTAA
>Ga0315315_10002226_pt1 | contig 17784 bp, 27 predicted proteins | sample M140m3416metaG_FD_203699 | JGI IMG/M metagenome (GOLD analysis project Ga0315315, IMG submission 203699) | Ammonia-oxidizing marine archaeal communities from Monterey Bay, California, United States - M1 40m 3416 | ecosystem: Environmental > Aquatic > Marine > Intertidal zone | place: USA... | reverse complement strand
ATTTTCAAAGGCGACGAGAGCGTTGTTCCAAGTTTCTCAAGATCACGACCTTCCGTCAGTCGATCGCCTGCACAAGTAAAGGCGCAGGAAAAACAAGGTGCGATTTTTAAGATGGCAGCTAAGTTTATCAAAGACGGTATGTCAAAGAAAGACGCTAATAAACTAGCTAAAGATATGTATGAAATGTATGAAACAACAGGAATGTCTACCGTAGCAAATCCTTGGTACGGAGCAAAAGGACATAAAGGCGGTCACGCTGGAGCAGCTTACATGCGTTGGAACAAGGCAAAAGGTAAGAAGCTTCTTGCTGCATACCACAAGCGTAAGAAGCGTGCAGAGAAGGGTAAGAAGGTCAAAGCGAAAGCAGGATCATACGCTGCGATGTTCGCTAAAGTCTCTCAAGAAAAAGCTGGACGTAAGTTTAAAAGTAATGAGAGTCGCATGAAAGCGATTCACCGAGAAGTCAAGAAACGTATGAAGAAAGGCGGCGCACGTCCTGCTTCTGCTCGTAAGAAGACTTCTAAAGCACGCAAAAAGAGTATCTACCAACGTACACTTTCCATGTTCAAAGGAACAGGTGTTTCGCACAAGCAGATGGTTGATATCTACGAAAGCTTAGGTTATGCTGAAATGCGTCAAGTAAAGAAAGAGCTTGCGAAGATCAAAAAGAAGAAAAGCGAAAGTGCTGCTGCACACAAAAAGCGTGTTCAAGCTGCGGCTAAGAAGCTGATTGCACAGCCAAACCGCACTTTGGCAGGTAAATTCGTAGCAGTCAATCCTAAGCGTAAGAAAGCTCGCCGTAAGAATCCTCTTGCGATGAAGAAGAATGCTCTGGCTATGAAGAAGAATCGCCGTAGAAAGAGCAACCCTCGCCGCCGTAAGAATGGTGTTGTGAACATGGGCATGGATCTTGTCAGTAAGCTCCAACAGTCAGTTGAGAAGATTCCCGTCGTTCGTCACGCTGCTTTCATCATTACACCTGTTGCTGCTGGTTTGACTTTAGCTTACGCTCACCAATTCATTGAGCCTATCGCAGTTCCCCTTGTAATGAAAGGTTTGGACGCAGCAGAGAAGCTTCCTGTTGTAGGTGGAGTTGCTAGAGTAGCCGCTGAAAAGGCCGCTTCCAACCCATACCTTGTAACTGGTATCGCAGTTTCAGTCGTAAGTGGATTGGTTGCAGGATTCGCACCGAAAGTTCTTTCCGCAAAAGGAGCTATGGCTCTTGGTGGTGGAGCGATAGCAGTCGGCGCAGTTCTTGACCACACTCTTAAGCCATTCGCCAAAGCCGCAGCCCAAGTCGCAGTAGAAGCGACACAAGCTGCCGTTAGCGGAGAAGAAGTGGATATAGGTGGATTCGGTGACGGAGGAGCTTATATGGTAGGTGCACCTACTTCTGCTCTCGGGCCTTCTAGTTTCGGAGCCATTGGCTTAGATTCTTCTCAGATGGGCGCACTCGCTATGGAATATAGTGATGCAAACATGTTAGATTCGCATCAGACTACAGAAGATTTTCATCCTGATGAAGTGGCTGCACTTCTTGCTGGATCGGAATACTTCCAAAAGAAATTTGGTGTTTCACCATCTCGTCTTCGTAAGACCATACATGACTATTCTCGTCATGCAGGTCGTCCGGGACATCGTTGGGGTTGGTTGATCAAAATGATCGGTTTCCACAACGTGCAAAAAATAGCGGCTTTGCAACCGCATCAACGTCATTATGTACTCCGACAGCTTAAGAAGCAAGCGAAAGATGCTGCACCTCAGCTAATCTCGCAAGCAGAAAAACGTGATCTCGGTGCTATTGAAACTGCAGGGCTTGACCTCGCAGGATCTTTCAATGGTGCAGGTGGAGCGTACGGTTCGTCCTATGGGGCCTTGATGTTCGCTGGAAACAACTATTAATTAAACCCAACCTTTACGGAGACAATCATGTCAAATCCTTATGATCCTCAAGGTCTTGCGCCTCCCGCAACACCATTTTCCCAACCTACCAACCTTTTCCGCTTCGGTGAAAACGTACTTTGGTCTTCTCAGCTTCTTGCTGGTGGTGTTGCTCAAGCAAACCAAAACTATCGTCTTTTCGCTTCTGCTCGTGGACAGGTTGCACAGGGATTCACCAACGCCCTGACAATTGCAGAAACCAACCTTAAAGAGGGCGGACGCATCCCGGCCGGTGTCGCATATTCAGTATACGGTATCGCTTGTCAAATCCTTCAATCTACTGCTGCTGCTGATGGCGGTGACCTTTCCGCTCCTGCAGATACTGCTGCTGAAGTTGGAAACATCACAAACATCATCAATAACGGTGTTTTGGCATGGGATTTCATTCAAACTTTTATCGACATCGCTCCAATTTATCTCGTTGGTGCTGGTGGAGGAACTGGCGGATCTGTTAGCACAGGTAACGCTGCTGACCTCGGTAACATGTCAAATGGTTTCGGACAAATCTGGATGTATCGCAAGTACCCAACCGAGCTTCCTGCAACTGCTACTTTCGCTGTAAACCTTTCTTTCGGTTCTCGTGCAGCAGCTATCGGAGCAAACTCTGTTTCTGTTCGTGTATGCCTCTTGGGTTACTACAAGAACATCATCGAAATCGGATAATCGTACTAAAGATTCAATCTGCGTTTTCCGCATTTCGCATTTTATGCGATGTTACTCTAGGGGGTGGCGGTGTTCCGCCCCCCTTTTTATTTTTATGGCACTCGATGCTCCCATTTTTCTTCTATACATGATACATTTATAAAGACCATTTTAGTTTTCATTTCTAAGGAGTTATAATGAAATACGATCAGTTCGGTAACCCCATTCCCCCTCATTATGGACAAGGACATTCGTCTCATGGCTATGGAAAACCTGCTTTCCATCCGCCGACAGATATATCTCCTCGTTTGAACATGCCTACAATGAACGAGCTTGGAGGGAAGAATGAAGTTCCTTGGGTTCGTTTTCCGTACTTTCCTACGGCTCCCTTCTATTCTACCAACCCCAATGTTGGAACACAAACTCGCTTCTACGGTGCGACTGTTCTTAATACTGATTCCGACTATACAGCAGGAACAGAGTTGATTCGTGCAGTTCAGTTCGACATTCCTTGTCGACTTATTGCAATCAACGCTCAAGCGGTAGACCCTGTGACGGGAGCGACCAATGCCGCACCGACTGCTGATTACAACAACAACTGGCTTTTCCGTATTGAATACACTACCGGAGATCGTTTGATGACTGCCGCCCGTTTGGCTTCAACTGTTGTCGGATCGATGGAAAACCCCGGAGAGATTGGTGGTCTTGGCTATACTATTGATCAAGGTGCAAGCCTCGTTCTTGGTATTACACCTCTCGCATCAGCCCCTGCAAACTTCCGTATCGATATCACACTTGTTTGCGTTGAAATTCGTGGAGCTAGCAACTTCACTAGAGGATAAGAATGAGTTATCGCCTTCCTGCACCACTCCGAGAGCAATACAGTACCGAAGGCCAATTTCGCAATCCTGCAGGAACTGTACCTCTCCCCAACCCGACCAACATGCCCGCATCGGCATGGTTTGCAAATCGTGCGCTTTTGGGTTGGACAACAGCTCCCGGTTCAACTCCGTATGCAACAGGTACATGGGGTTCGCCTACTTTCGATCTTCAACCTCAATTAAGAGGGTTGGCTCCGAGCGGAACATCGAACAATCGGAGAGCCGTCGGAGCGGTTCCAATTTGGAACTCCAGAGGGAAGTATCTTCATATTCAGATCGAAGGATTGTACGCCAATTCTCGTTCTCGGACTTCTCTTGTCGTCTTATCAAGGGAATATGGTCATATCTCAGACCGAGGTAAAATAGACACATCAGCCATCTCAGTAGGATCCGATTCTACTCAATTGACTCAGAATGCAGATATAACCGCTCACATCACTACGGACACTCCAACTGCTATTCTCAATTTCCGTCCTTGGGGTGAAGGAAGCTACATCCGTTATTGGAAGCTCATATTAGAGTTCCAACAGGTGGAGCAGCAGCCTGCAAACTTTCTTCCCGAACTTACTATATCGGCAGCGTTTTACTAGGATCTTATTATGCCACTCGTTTCACAATCTGTTATGGGCGCAAGGACGGTTACACCTGCTATGGTGAACCGTTCCTTTGAGGTGACCCTTGGTGGATCGGGAGCTTTCACTTCCGAGCCATTAGACGTAAACCAAATGCCAAACCTTCGACTATATATAAGACAGACTGCAGGGGCTGCTCCTGGAGCCGTCACGCTTCAAATGGCTGTCCGAGGTGGCGATACTGGAGGAGGGTTAAGCTTCCTTCCTTTGGCTTCGGGAACGGTCTTGCCACCCCTTAATGTTCCTTTAATCTTAGAGTATAGCTTCCCCTGTGCGTTTATTCGGGTTGATATTTCGGGTGCAAATGCAGACGCTTTTGACCTTGTATACGGTGCTTATGGGCCGTAATCATGAAGTTCAGTCGTAAAGGAAAAGAGCTTTTAATTAAAAGCGAGGGAGCCGTCCCCAAAGTGTATGATGATGCAGCTTCCACCTCTGAGAAAAGAGCTGGACTGGTTTCATACGAATCCTCTATTGGATACCCTACAATTGGGGTGGGTCATCTTATTTATCATCCTCGGATTGGCGTGGATCAACGAGAGCGGTTTCGCAAGTATTTGCGTGGCGGAGAGACGATGACAGAGAATCAAATGATTCGTCTATTGGATGAAGACCTCCCTAAGTATGTCAAGCCGATCAAAGATGCCATCAAAGTGCCCGTGACACAAGAGATGTTCGATGCATTGGTTCACATGGCCTTTAATGTTGGACCCAACTCCTACGCAATTAGGGACGCTGTTGCTTTCGTTAATGAGAAAGATTGGCAATCCGCAGCAGAAGCGATAAGAAATGGCCCTAAAACCTCTAAGGGAAAAGTTTTACCGGGCCTTGTGAAAAGACGTAACATGGAAGCCGATTGGTTCCTCTCGGGTGGAGAGCCAAATGCACTTTCAGTAGTTCAAGCGGGTCTTGGTAATCTACAAGGAATAGGATCGGTTTTCCTTATTCTAGCTTTGGCTGCAGGAACTGCCTACGGAGCTTATCATTTGAGGCAATTAAGATTACAAGAATTAGGAGAGGAATAATGGCACGAAAAAGAGTTGTACGAAAAAGAGTCCGAAAGGCTGTACCCAATAGACGTAGAACTTCTCGTTTAATGGCACACCGTAAAAACGCTACGTTTGGTGGAAAAGTAAAGACAGCGGATGAAGTGTTCAAAGACGCACGCAAGGTTGATGACGGAGATACAGAATACGCTAAAGGTAAAAGGCCACAACCGAAATCTGTATTTCCTACTAAGAAAAAGCTGTCACTCCAAGACGCTAGAGCTTCTTTCAATCTCGGAAGACAAATGGGGGAGGCAATGCTTGAGGGCTTTCCCCAACTGTTTACAGAATCTGCAGAGGGGAAGACGTGGGGTACTTGGGCGCATACCATACGGAAAACACAAGAGTATAAAGACGTTTTAAAGAAGTACACGGAGCTAATAAAGACGCAAGATCATTGGTTTGCAGCAGCGATGAAGACAAAGTCGGGATCCAATCTTACTCAAGAAATGATCAGCAATGCATATATGCGAGATGGACTTTTATCTGCATGGCAGCAAAAATTCGTAGATCAAGGTGGCTCGTTCAAGTCTTCCGCAAAGAAGAAGAAGACTGCGGCAAAAAAGACTACGAAGAAGGAAGCACAGAAGGTCAAAATAGAAGTCCCTAGTGTAACAAGAAAGAAGCCCGTCAAAAAGAAGACCCCTCCGGCTCAATCAAAAGCGAAAGAAAAAGAAGTCGGATGTCTTGACGAGGATAAGATAAGCGAGCTTAGTGATAAGATCGATGAATTGGCCGATCTGAGGGATCGTATCATGGACGAAATTACAAAGTCCAACCCCGCACTACGGCGCGCAGGATCTAGCCGATATAGTAAAGGTTTGCGGTATGCTCCTTGGATGACACAATACAAGAATCCAACGGAGCGAATGGACGTTCCCAAAAGAATGAAAGCAACTCCCCGAAGTGCCGCCACTTCTTTATACGCCTCTGTTAGTGGGAAGAAGAAATCTTTCCCGATTGGAGACTTGTACCACGCCCGTAAGGCAGTCAATTACGTTTTTGGCTTCCCAAACCTACAGAGCGACATGAAGAAGGTTGCTCAAGCGGTAATGGAGGCGTATCCTGAGTACTATTGGGGAAAGTATTGGCGCAGTAAAATAAGTGCGTACAATCTAAAAATGCGCAAAGCAGGCAAGAAACCCAAGCGCATTCCTTCATGGGCGGATCTTCTCAAAAAGACTGCCGCACAAAAGAGAGTAGCGAAGAAGGGGGCAGCAAAGAAGAGATTAGTCGCAGCCAACCCCCGCAGACGAAAGAACGCTTGGATGTTGATATAGATTCAGATAAGCGTAAGGCGGCAGTATCGGTGGGGAGTAAAGAAGATAGAAGGAAGAAGGAACGTCTCACGGCGACTGCCTACGGAAATTGGCTGACCAATTTCATGCATACACACCAGCTCAAACCCTCTCAGTTATCAACAGTTTCGGGTTTTCATCCAAATGTTATACTGAATTGGAGGAGAGGTCATTGTCTTCCAAACGGCTATTCTTTTGTGGTAATGGCTACAGCTTTATCTCGCTTGACGGGTATAGAGCGTTCTATTTTGTTTGAAAAGATGGCCGAAGCTCTGCTTCGTAGTTAAGATCAACAAGGAGAAAGAAATGGCGCAATTTGAAAAAAGATTACAGATGGGATTAGGTGAGGCAATAGAACGTCTTAATCAGCTTCACAGCAAGAAAACCCGAGGGGTAGCTACCGAAATCGAACGAGGGGAGCATACTCTTATCATGGATGCTTTAAATCAGACAAAATTGGACTTAGGTTTCGATTGCGATGCAGATGGTATTCCAGATACCATTGAGATTTTCGCACGAACAGCCAAAACAAGCTGTTGCCGTATTGCTCCAACTACTTCCCGTTCCACCGAAGCACCTCCGAGAAGGTCTTTCAAACAACGTAGAGGATAAAAATGGATATACTAGTACTAATCATAGCTTCATACGGTTTATGTTTTGCGTTACAGCACAAAATTACTTTTCTCCACCAAAAGAGCGAATTTTTGGACGCCATGTTTAAATGCACCTTTTGCACGGGTTTTCATACAGGCTGGATTTTATGGGTTCTTTATCACCTTGCGGAAGGTCCTCTAGTCCTATCGATCGCCAACTTGATTCATCTCCTTATATTTGCTTTAGTATCCTCAGCTTCATGCTACCTTATTGACTGTTTGGCCACTTTCCTTGAGCAAATGCCGCACCGATAAAGACTTTCATGTTGGGGTAATGAACGAACCGATTCAACTCATTTGGCCGAATCCACGCATATCGATCGTGTTCTCCATCTAAAAGTTTCACGTGAAACGTATAAGCTTTTCCAATGTATACGTGAAGCTGCTGAGATCCGTACAGCCACGTCCCAAGATGGTTAAGGCGGTAAGGAGGTAGAGAAATGTTGGCTTCCTCGTAAAGCTCACGAGAAGCCGCTTGGACGAAAGACTCTCCCTTCTCCACTCCTCCACCAGGGAAACACCAAACAAAAGAAGAATCCTTATCCCAAGCAGAACGTCTTAGGATAAGGATTCGGTTGTCATGTACCACGAGGACAAGACTGGTGTTCTTCATACCGATTAGGATACAGTAATAGAAGCAGGAGTGTAATCACCGAAGTAGATTGTAACGATGTTTTGACTGTTCGCTCCAGATCGTTGAAGTGTAAGAATGTCGCTGTTCTCTAATTGAAGGTTCCCAAGAGTAGCGGTGAGAGGTATTTCATCGACACCTACTGCTGCTACAACGGCGGTAGTTGCAGTTGAGATCAAATCTACAGTAGCTCCAGTCGGCCCGCCTTTGATAGCGAGAACGGCAGCACCACCGGCGGTTGCGACAGTTTGAACAGTAATTGCTCGGATAGAACATCCTTGAGCGGCGATTTCTTGGATTTCGATGTTGATAGCGGATCCATCTACGCCCGAAGCGTCATCAAAAAATTGAACACATTTAAGTGCGGAAAGGTTTGCAGTAGTAGCCATTTTTTAGCTCCTTGTATTTTTGTTTGTAGTGATTGTGTAAAGTGTTTTATCGGTAAGAGTTCCAAACTTCGAAAGCGGAGTCAGCTTTGGAGAATAGCTTCCAAAGTCTTAAGGCAGGGTTGGAACCAAGAACCTTCCAAGTGTCTCTTTTCGCCAATTTTTTGTTTAAAGAATCGTAAATGGCTACACTCAAAGACCCATCAGCTTTGGGCTTAAGAGTGGCTTTAACATACTCGTCCAAATCGTAATCGTAAAGTTCTACAACAAGTCGTACAGGGGAGGAATAAACCTTGTACGAGATTCCACCATTTTGACGGATCAATGAATCATAAGAATCCATTTGATCTTCCAATTGCCATTCTAAATTTGACCCAAGACTCTGTAGCTGAGCTTTCGTTATCTTTTTTCGTTTTGCCATGTTATTTCTCTAATTTCTGTAAGGTCTTAGGTTATCTTTTTCTTCTTCGTGCTATTTGTATCGTTTGATTTTTATCGGGAACCATATAAACGATAACATCGGGAGCAATCGCTCGGGCAGCAGCCAAAACTGCAATAACGAAGTCGTTGTAGGGAAGCATTTCAGTAGTGATGAAACCAAAGCCTTGCTTGTTATCAAAGTATGACTTCGTAATTTTGAGAGATTTGAATAAAGCAAAGGGGCCGGCTTCACCTTCTTCCAAAGCATGACCATTAAATATGATTTCTCCGCCTCTCAGAGAAATAGAAGGAGAACCGAAGCCACTTCCACTTGCTACGGGTGAAGGTCTATTCTTAGGCTCCAATAAGGCCTCAGCAACTTTAGTCAGTTGTTTCCATTGGTCGGCAGTAAAATCTTTTCTTTGGATGTATTGTATCGTATACATGTTATTTCTCTAATTTCTGTAAGGCTTCGAATAGCATCTCCGCATCGGGATGCAGATAGCGTGAGGTCGTTTCGATGGACGAATGTCCGAGAAGCGTTTGGAGCGTTTTAAGATCCATGCCCTTCTTCAATGCTTGGGTGGCAAATGTGTGCCTGAGCTGGTGTGGACTCAGTCCTTCTAGCTCTTTGTGTCGTTCCGAGAGGATGCGAGTCCACTTCCGAATCGAATCGGGCTTGATATAAGACCCTACACTTTTACCTTTGAATAAGTACGTTTCGCCTTCCTTCTTCTCTCCAATCTCTTCAAAATAAGAGTCCAGCACCTTTTCAGCTTCTGTAGAGAGAGGAATAAAGCGTTCTTTGTTTCGTTTTCCTCGGAAGAGGAATCCGAGAATGTCTTGTTTTTCAACAAGGTTTTCTCCTTTGAGCTTGCAGATTTCACCAATCCGCATACCCGTCAAAGGGAGAAGAAGGAGGATGGTGTAGGAAGGATTCGGTAAGTCCGAAATCGCATCCCTATACACCTCCAACTCTCGGGAAGAAAGGGAGTCCCTCAGCTTGTAAGGCTTCCCTTTGGCTTTCGGTAAAATCTCTTCCGCTTCATCATTACTCATACCCTTTTGAGACATAAGAAAATGTTTTACAGCCGCACGAAAGGGTAAAACCGTTCCCTGCGGAGTATCTAAATCGATCTGCTCTCTCAACCATTTAATAGGATCTTTACGCCCAATACGCTTCGCAATCCGAGTGTACTGTTCTTGCGTTTGGAGGGAGAGTCGGCGATCATGAAGATGATTAGACCAAGCTTTTTTCTTCATTACTTGTGCTTCATACCCATGCGGCGTACGCCGTTCATTTTGTGCGCACCAGAGAAAGCCAGAGCACCATAACTATGTGCGCCTTTAAGCCCATGTGCGCCCATTGCTCCTTCGGCTCCATGCATGTGCAAAGCACCCATGTGCAAGGGATTCATGTGCAACGCTCCAAGACCGGCTTTATCTGCACCTTTTTTCATGCTATCAAGATATGCCATAATAGCGTCTTTGTGATAAGCGGCTGCAATCAAAACCACGGCTCCGAGACTAATTCCCAAACCACCTACAAGAGGTGCAGGCTTCTTCATCATTTTCATTAACCCTTCATTACGTCTTCTACGAGGATTACTTTTTCTACGTCTACGTGCCATTGTTGGCCTCCTATTTTAAATTACGCTTTCTTATCTTACCTTGATTTCGATCTTTCTGCTTATGGAGAAGTTATACCCTCATAAAAAAGAGTGCCACAAATCTAGGCTTCACCGGGAGAATTTTGCCCAATTTTTAGCTGAATTGCGACTAAAGTCCATGAAGCAAGGCATCCTTTGACTACGGTGTAAAAAGATTTAAGCTCCGCTTCTTCCTTCTCTTCCCATAAGTTTGATCCTTCTTTCGCTAAAAATTCCTCTAAATCCTCGCTGATGACTGAGATCGTGTTTATGATATAAGCAGACAAATCTAAGAGTCGATCCAAATCTCCCGCAAGAGCGAGTTCTTTTGCGTGACCTAAGAGATCCTTTACGCAGCTTACGGTAGCTTTCTTCATGCTTCTGAGGTGATCGGCGACGGAAGCAGCTTCACTTGGCATCGCTGCCTCCTTGAGACAAGCCCCAATAAGATACAGCAAGTCCTGCGATAGCCAGCATCGCCGAGGTCGGAAGCTTGTACCTACCACTCAGTATCATCAAAAGGGGGCCTCCAACAAGGCTTGCTGTGATGGCGTGAGAAGAAGGAGGGGCTAGCTGACCGTACCCGTTTGACAACTTATGTTCTTGAGCCTCAAATATAGCGTTCAAAGTCTCATGGTAGATGTTAGATTGGCCTTCCTCATCTTTCCGACTATTCAAAACATCGGCTACCGTTCGTCCTGCCCAAAAAGCGGCATCGTTAAAACCCTTGCTCCGTTGTCTCGGATTGGAAGCTTCCGCAATGGTCTTGAAAGCATCTCGGAACGAACCCAACCTACGAGTTAAGGGGTGGGCATGAAAAATGTGGGTCGGAAAACGGTTTTGCACTTCTACACTCCTTTTAGCTGAAATAATGTTATAATTCTATATGATATAGTGGATCTTCTCAATAGAGTATGGCACTAAAAGAGTGCCACGTTCTCTTTATTTTTACGAAGTTGTGTGTTATGGTGGGAGGCGAGAGGTATGTATGAAAGAAAAATCTCACCTACAATCTAAGAAATTCGTAGCGTCCGCCGTATGGTCTATATGTTGGCTCCTTATTCTTTGGTATGCAATTCATCAAAGAATGGACTCTGATGTACTTTTAGCGATCATCTACATGAACGGAATGGTTCAAGGCCTTTACTTAGGTGGACAATCTTTTGTTGATGCAGTTGTACGAAGAGGCCTCGCAGGTTTTGGGAAAAAGTCTGAAAGTACGGAAAGTAAGGAGGCGTAATGGATGTGGATATAGTAGATTTGGGGTTCAAACTAGTGAGCTTAATTGCGGTGCCTGCATTCGCATGGGCTTGGCGGACACACTCCAACCTTATGAAGATGGAAGTAGAATTTAATCATGTGAAACGTCAAGTGAAGGAGATGGAACCTCATAAAACCGACATTGCCATGATCAAGCAGAGCCTCTCCCACATGTCAGAAAAATTGGATGAGATAAAAGCCTTGATTTCCACCGCCAACTGATTACAAAGGAGGTATGATCAAACCGCCCCCACCTCTCGTTTTACGTCCCTTCCAAAAGGAAGACGTACTATATATTCGCAAACACAACTATCGTGTTTTGGTTGCAAACGCTCCTGGGACAGGGAAGACGGTTGAATGCCTTTCCGTTATTGGATTGGACCGGGTGAAGCTCTCTCCCTCTTTAATTGTGTGCCCTGCATCGGTTGTATGGAATTGGCACAAAGAGACTCGCAAATGGTGTAAGTGGGCGAAAATCTGCGTGATTACGGACAAGAACACACCTATTCCTCAAGAACCTTTTCACATGTATATCATGTCGTGGTCGCTCTTGGTAGATCGGGCGATGGAGCTTGTGGCTCGTGGAATTAAGCTTCTTATTGCAGACGAAGCCCATTATGCGAAGAATGAAGAAGCTCTCCGAAGTCAAGCTCTCTACGGGGTTGCTCGCTCCGTTCCTCATGTACTTCTTCTTACAGGGACACCTCTTGTGAACAACGAACAAGAGTTGGAAAACCTGAAGAACATCCTAGGATGTTCTAATCCTCCTATGATTCGCCGACTTTTAGAAGATGTCGCACCCGACATCCCGCCCAAAACAAGAGCTACGCTACCCGTTTACCTTCCCCCAAAGATTGCAGCGGAGTACCGGAAAGCGGTAGACGAGTTTGAACGATGGCTCAAAGAAATCTTGGCGGAACGCATGAGTCAAGCACAAGCTGATTTGGCCGCTCGTAGAGCTTTGGCTGCTGAGGCTCTTGTGAAGGTTGGCTACCTTAGAAGAATTGTAGGACGAGGAAAGGTAAACGCTGCGGTGGATTGGGCGGCAAGAGCCGTTCGTCTTGGAGAACCTGTTGTACTGTTTGCTGAACATAGTGCTGTAATCAACCAAATGAAGAAACAGATGCGGAAACAGAGGCTTCGATACGTTTCGATTACAGGAACAACATCCAAAAGGCAGCGTGAATTGAACATCAACTCGTTCCAAAACGGAGAGGTTCCCATCTTTATCGCATCGAAAGCAGGGGGCACAGGAATCACCCTTACCCGAGCACGACATCTTTGCTTTGTAGAGAGATTTTGGACGAGTGCGGATGAAGAACAAGCCGAAGACCGTATTCGCAGAATCACCCAAAAGTATCCTACCAAAATATGGTTTCTTCACGCAAGCGGTACAATCGACGAAAGACTTGCAGCGATTATCGAACGCAAGAGAAGAATGGTACGAGATGCGATTGGAATAGAGAACATCGCTGTTAACCCCGAATCAACCGTCATGGATATAATCGCTTCATGGTCTGAGCACGTCGAAGCTCCAGTACACAACGGGGATGCGATGCTTGGTTTGGTACGAGCCTTGCCTCCTCTTCCAAGCCCCAAAGAGACACACATGATCGTGTTTAAAGGGCCTCGGTGGAACAAAGCTGCGGTCAAGTCATGGGCGAAGATGAATGCATACCACATATCTTCAATCCGATTCGATGGGAGAGTCCATCGAGCCTTGAACCATCCACCTTCTTTCTTTCTTTCGGGAAGCTTCCAAACTTTCAACATCTCAAAAGAGATTCAACTTATCAAGGGAAAAAGGCGTAGGAATCATGGGAAAAGCAAGAAAAGACGAAAATCAAAGCTGCTGCGTGAAACTCTCCCCCAACGTAGTGAAGTCATTAGACGGAAGTCTCGTTGATTTGTAGCACTCAAAACGAAGTCTCCTCCTCCTCAACAGGAGGGCAAGGTGATATAATGGTTCCACTTCGTTAGGGTTAGAATCGGAGTGTGATGAGCGGCCTTTTTATCTCCTTGTGTCGTTAGTTGTGGGGGAGGGAGAAATTTCTCCCCCTTTTACTCTTTTGAGAGGTTTAAATGTCTATATTGATTGGAATGTTGTTGATTGCATTGGTTGGATGCGAGAAGAAGGAAGCGGATAGTGCTGCTAAAGATAGTGCTGTAGAGGACTCAGCCTCAGCGGAGTAATCATGCGTGATTGGAAGCCCATTTTTGTTGAAAACAGTCGAATACCGATCATCCTCTCTTATGTTGCTCCCATTGAGATCGGAGCCATTACTTGCGGTTTCATAGTTTTCAGTCGAGATAAGATGGACAATCGGCTCAGACGGCACGAAACGATACATTTTCAGCAATTCTTGGAAACCCTTTTCATAGGGTTTCTCCTTTTTTACCTTATGGACTTCCTTTGGAATCTAGCTCTCTACAGAGATGGAAAGATAGCATATTATAAAATCAGAGCGGAAAAAGAGGCTTACGACAACGACCACAATCCGCTATACTTAAGAGAGAGAAAGCGGTGGAAATGGATTTTTGATATGGAAGAGGGATGAAGGTGGACATAGTTTACATTGCAATCATAGGTTTATTAACGGGTATTGGAGGTACGTTGGGCGTGCAACACGCACTCAAACCGAAAGACAAGGACGATACCGCAGAGGTTTTGAAAGCCATAAAAGACCTTGAATCTTCAATTGACAAAGCCGAAGCCAAGGCGATTGTTTCACTTACAGAGGTAGATCTTTTAAAGGTTCCTTGCTCTTCCGAATACATCAAACAACATGGTGAGAGTCTATGTAGAGAGATGTTCTGTCGGATGAACCGTCAAGGAAAAGGTGACGGAGCTACGTCCAAAGAGTGCGATGCTATTGCCAATACTATAAACAGTCAAGCCGCACTCAAAACCTGCTCCAAGTATTGGTCGGAAAATACAGTAGGACGTAGAGGATTAGACCAAAACTCGCAATACGTCCAATGTTTAAATGTTTTTGAAAAGAGGAAATAGGTATGGAAAAGGTACGTGCCCCATCTGTGCAAGCAGTCATGGATTTAGAGAAGGGAAAGAAAGGTTCAATGAAAGCCGTATTGGGTACATTTCTAGGTAGAGCGGCTCTACTGAGTGCTGCATTGGCTCTCTTCGACACACAAGACGATGCTGTTAAAAGAGGACTAATAACCTCCGCTACAATTGAAGCCTATCTCTTGTATTATTTCGCATACCATAAAAGAAAGAAGAAATCAGCTTAGCTGACCATACCCTTGTAGCTTATAAAAGGGATTTAGATGCTGATCCAACTTCTTTCTTTCGTCTGGATCACCGAAGAGATCCGCCAAAGTCGCTCCATCTCTAAAAGCATCGATGGTTCTGACTATAAGAACAGCGAGTTTTTCTTGCCTATTCCTATCCTCCGCAGGAGAAAGGTTTCGTGTTTTCAAAGGTTTTAAAGACACAACTCCTGTCTGTTCGTACCCTGCAGAAAAGAAGATGCGGACGTAATACCTTCCCGTAACCCACACACGAGGCGGACTGTCGAATCCGCCATATTGCGGCGCACTTCCGAAAATGTACACATTCTCCTTTTCGGGTTCATCTGAGGGAAAGTAAAGATCATACTCTACAAGCCATTTATTGACGTAATCCGGTATACGATTCAAGTTCTTAAGCATAGTGACTCCTAGGCATCTTCTTCCTCTTCTTCTTCCCCTGCGATATGGAAAAAGAGGTCAGCAGCCATTCTTTGAGAGAGGGTGTTGACGAACACCGTTATTTGCTCATCGGTAAATTGTTGGTAGACTCTTTGGGCGACTGCAGGAGGAATACGGATGTTACACGAGAGTGAACCTGTATTGTTGTCTTTGATGCTGAGCTTTACATGCTGCTGAGCCAGCCTCTGCGCTTCATGTACGCTGAAAGCTTGTCCTGCGAATTGGCTTGCCCACTCAAAGGCTCCCGATGCAGCGGAGCCAAAGGTCCGTAGATGCTCTTGCCAAGATCGGGATTCTTGTTGCTGCCGCCAAACATCCGACCAATGAGGTCGGTCGGGTTCAGGGGGAGTCTCTTCTTTGACTTCCCTTCTAGCAGCTTCCATCTTAATCCAAGGATGTTTTCGCTCCATCCGTTGAAGAAGCTTCCGAGCATTCTCTCGCTCCCCGGGTTCTCCTCTTTCCGCTAAAGCTTTTATTTTAAGGTACTTTTCTAATGCTTTAGTATCGGCATCATTCATCTCTTATATCTCCTGTAGAGAAAATAAGATAACATACCCAAAGCGGAAATGACGAGTCCAACTGGAGCAAATTTCTTTACCGGAACCAACCATCCCTTCTGTAAGCCTGCTAGGAGGTCTTTTTCCATGAGATCGACCATTTTTTGGTACATAGTATACTTGAAGTGAACTCCATCGGGTTCAAAGCCCTCCAAAGAGATCGGTCTTGTGTCAATAAATGTCACGTTCGAAGGTAATTGTGTCCTTAAAAAATTAGCCGTCCAATCATGGCGTTCTGCTGTCGAAGCAGCTTTAATCGGATCGGAAGTGTATGGTCCAACCCACACCACTTTGACTTGTGGGTAGCCAATCCGACTAAGGAAATCTGATACAATGCTTTGGTACTGCTCGGGGTTGGTTCGGTGGTTGTTTCCGCCCAACGCCACAATAACCGCATCAGGTTTCGCCAATCGAAGCTGAGGAAGAAGGTCTTTGTCGAAGAAGGAATAAGTCGCCCAACCTCGTTTGGATAATTGAAAAACAACCTCGTGACCTTTCGCAAGCAGCTTTTCCTTGATCATTGGAAAGGTAGCTTCGCTGTGGCTGTCTCCAATCAATGCGACTTTCATTTCTTCTTCCTACTGAAAAGAGGAGTTCCTTCGGATGGATCGCCCGAGGAAGCACTTCCTGTAGTAAATATAGCCTTTGCATCGGGATCGGTTTTCGGTGCAGCTTTCGATGCAGCTTTCGACTTCTTTGACGCACTCCGCTGTTCTGCGGTACGAGGCGTGAAAACCTTTTGATCGGGAAGAGGTAATCCTCGGGCTTGAGCGTATTTCACTACACTATAAGCAACCCCTCCAGCTATCTTGATGCCTCCAGTCTCAGCAATGTAATTTGTGCCCTTACCTTTATTAACAGCACCTAAAAGGAACCTATCTACTCGCACCCAATCCAAAAGAGTCAAAGCGGCGAAGTACTTAGTAGGAATGTTGATTGTGCCTTCGTTAAGTCCTTTGGTGACATTTATCTTTGGATTGTCATCTTGATACTTTTGTGCCGCCTGTTGTATGATAGCGTAATAATTTTTGAGAGCCGTCTTTTGTGCGAGCTTTATTGTACGATCTACCCCTCTCTTCTTTGGCGTTATGCGGAATTTTTGGCCAAGGACAGGCCGAAAGAACACTTCATCTCCTGTAGCCTTACTTTTTTTCCGTTCTTGCCCCTCAATAACCAAAACCGTTGTTTTGACTTCCGCACCAAAAACCTGCAGGGTACGCTCTTCCGCTGTCATCTTCTCAATATTCGGGCGGATTTGATACCGAAACATAGGATTGAACAACACGAGTTGTTGAGATTCTAAGCCTCTTTTTTGAGTGTAATTTGGGAGTATACCCAACTGCTTTGCCGCAAAGATAGACTTAGGTGGCATAACCCATTTAAAGGTTTCGGGAGTACCTGCTACATCTCTTATGTTTGCATCATCGAAAATGAGATTCTCTGTTCTGAACTTAAGAAGCTGTCGTTGTGCTGCTGCCAATGCTCTTTTCCCTTGTGGAGTATTTTGGCCGGTTAATTTATTGATCTTTTCGACCAACGCATTTTCTTTAGCCCTACTCTCTTTGAGCTGTTTGGTGCGCTGTCTAACAATTGTAGCTGTTCTAGGGTACTGTTCTTTGGTGATAACACCATATTCTACGAACTCTTTTAAAATGCCTAAAAGCTTTACTTGGTTGTAAATACCTATACCAACTGCCCCCCTTGCCACAGCTTGCATGAGGTCGAAGAGAGAAAACTTTGCGGGCATTTTAGGGGGAGGGTCACCTTCCCTCGGAGGGAGTGCAGGTAGAGATCGATAGTGCTTGTTGATAAATTGAAGCAATTTGACTTCTTCTGTAGTTGGGTGAAGCCTTATGTTTGTCCTTTCTAGTGTTTCTGCAAGGCTAATTTCTTCGGCGGGCCGTCCGAGATCTTCTCTTTCGTAAGTCTCTCTCATAGCTCGTGAAGAGACTGCTTCTTTAAAGCCTGCAGTCCCTAGTACGCTAAATACGCTCTTTGAGCCTCCGATGAGATAAGAGTCACGCTTTCCTATTACACGCTTTTTATCGTCGGGAATACCTTTGTAATCGTCATCAGG
>Ga0315315_10002224_pt1 | contig 17796 bp, 16 predicted proteins | sample M140m3416metaG_FD_203699 | JGI IMG/M metagenome (GOLD analysis project Ga0315315, IMG submission 203699) | Ammonia-oxidizing marine archaeal communities from Monterey Bay, California, United States - M1 40m 3416 | ecosystem: Environmental > Aquatic > Marine > Intertidal zone | place: USA... | reverse complement strand
TAAGAATCGCATCAAAATAAGAGTATGGAATCAAGATGCAAGTGAAGCTGAGGTGTGCGGTAACGCTTCAAGATGCGTCGCAAAGCTTTTTTTTGAAAAAGAAGACCATGAAATAATTGAAATAAGTACTGGAAAAAGTAAGCATATATGTAAGAAAATGGCGAATAATCAAATAATTATTAATATGGGTCAACCAAGTACATCTTGGAAGTCAATACCTACTAACTACTCGTCTGAAGATGTACTAAAATTCGATTATAATTTTGGTATTAAAGAGCTGGTTGGGCAACATCTTCCAAGTCTTGTGAATATTGGGAATCCCCATATTATTTTTTGGCTTGATAATGTTGATAAAATTTCTTATCAAAAACTAGGTCCTTTAATAGAAAACCATGATATTTTTCCTGAGAAAATTAATGTAAATTTTGCACAGATTATTGACCCAAATCAAATCGGGTTAATTGTATGGGAACGTGGAGCTGGATTAACAAAAGCTTGCGGAAGTGGAGCATCTGCAGTTGCATATGCGGGTTATAAATTAAACATGGTAAATTCTAACGTAGATATCAAATTACCTGGTGGGATTCTAAATGTATCTATTGATGAAGAAAATTATGTATACAAATCGGGTCCTGCAGAATTAGAATATATAGAATATTATACTGGTGAAAATATAAATGAAGAATAATCTAAATTTTATAACTTTTGGATGTAAGTTGAATGCATTTGAGACTCAAGTAATGAAAGAAAAGGCCGAGCATTATAATTTAAGTAACTTTAGCTTTATCAATAGCTGTGCTGTAACTAATCAAGCTGTAAAACAAACTAGGCAAGCTATAAGAAAAGAAAGGCGAGAAAACCCTGATAATAAAATTATTGTTACTGGATGCGCAGCCGAATTGCATCCTAATGAATTTATGAGCATGCCGGAAGTTGATTGCATCATTGGAAATCATGAAAAAACAAAATTAAGTACATTTGGAAATCTAGTTGGAATTAAAAAAAACATATCTGAAGAAAATATTATAGAAGAAGAGACACCTTTTATAAAAAATTTTGATAATAGAACAAGAGCTTTCGTGCAAATTCAGAATGGTTGTGATCACAGGTGTACTTTCTGTATTATACCTTATGCTCGCGGGCAATCAAGGTCTATAGATCAAGAAACTATTATCCGGCAAATCCAAACCCTACTAGATAAGGGGTTCCATGAAATAATACTCACTGGTGTAGATATAACTTCTTATGGTCAAGATCTAAATGAAAAAATAAATCTTGGCATACTTATTAAGAACATCATTAAGGGTACAAACAATCTAAAAAGATTAAGAATATCCTCTATTGACTCAATTGAGATTGATGATGACTTTCTAGAAGTTTTTACTAGTGAAAAAATAATTATGCCGCATCTTCATCTATCTCTCCAATCAGGTAATGATATGATTCTAAAAAGAATGCTTCGACGACACCAAACAAAGGATGCAATTGCATTTTGTGAAAAAATACAAAAAGTTAGACCAGAGAGTGTCTTTGGTGCAGATCTTATTGCAGGATTTCCAACAGAAAGTGATTCTATGCATAAATCTACTAAGAAACATATTACAGATTGTAATCTTACATACCTTCATATCTTCCCATTCTCTGCAAAACAAGGAACCCCTGCTGCAAGAATGCCTCAAGTAGAAAAGAAAGTGATTCAGAAACGCTCTAAAGAATTGAGGGAAGTTGGTGACCAAAGACTAAATATCTTCCTTATTAATGAAGTAGGTAAGGAGAAAAAAGTTTTAGTTGAAAAGCCAGGTTTTGGTAGAACTGAGCAATATTCAAAAGTTTTAATTCCAGAAGATAATAACCAAGGAACGCTAATAACAAAAAAAATAATTGGCATAAATAAAGATCAACTAATGGCACAACTGAATTAAAAAACTTCGCTAACTTAAAATAGGTAAATATGAAGAATACTTGGTTTCAAAAATTAAAGAGTAGCCTATCTAAGTCATCAAGCTCTATTTCTCAGGGTATAACAAAAATAATAACCTCAAAAAGACTAGATGAAGCAACACTACAAGATCTAGAAGATCTTCTTATTAGCGCAGACATTGGTGTCGATTCATCGGTATCAATAATTGAGAACTTGAAAAAAGAAAAATTTAATAAAGATATAGACATCTCAGAAATAAAAACGTTCCTTGCTGATCAAATTGAGATAAAACTTGCATCCTCCTATAAAAAACTAATCTTCAATAAAGATCAATCCCCTCATATAATTATTGTTGTTGGGGTCAATGGTTCTGGAAAAACAACTACAATCGCAAAGTTAGCAAATAATTTTAAAAAAGATGGCGCAAAGGTTCTCATTGGAGCGGCAGATACTTTTAGAGCCGCAGCAATAGAGCAAATCACTTCGTGGGCATCAAGATTAAATATTGAAATTGTAGCTTCGGATATTGTAAAAGATGCTGCAAGTATAGCATACGATACAGTCAAAAAAGCAAAAGATGATAAATTTGATGTAGCCATCATAGATACTGCTGGACGACTCCAAAATAGATCTGAATTGATGGATGAGCTTGCAAAGATTATCCGTGTTATAAAGAAACAGGACACAGAAGCTCCTCATTCTATAATATTAACTTTAGATGCTACAGCCGGACAAAATGCTATTCAGCAAGCTAAGGTTTTCAATGAAATTGCAAATATTACTGGTCTCATTATAACAAAATTAGATGGTACTGCAAAAGCAGGATATATTATTTCTATTGCACAAGAGATTGGCCTACCTATTCATTATATTGGTATTGGTGAGTCAGTTGATGATCTGAATGATTTCGATATAAAAAGCTTTTCAAGATTAATCGTAGGGCTAGACTAAATAACATGCCAATAAGAAAAAGACCACCAAATTCAAAAAATCCTGAGAAATCTGTATTCCTACTATTCCATCAAGCCCGGCAGAAGATGGATACTGAGCAAAATAAACTTCTAAATAAATATAAAATCACACCCAGACAGTTCATTATCCTTCAAACTATTGATTATCACCCGATGACAAATCAAAATGAAATACAAAAATATACAAAAATTGATAGGACAACAATAAGCGAAATAATCAAAAAGCTTGAAGATAAGAACTTAATAAGCTGTCGATTTAATACAAACGACAGGAGGTATAAAGAAATTAAAATTGGTAACAAAGGTAGGAATATACTGAGAAGACTTCAAGAAAATATGGATGAGAAAGAAAAAGACTTTCTGAATGAGCTTGTATTTAAGACAAAAAAAAAATTTTTAGATAGTTTGAAGCAGTATACTAAACTCTAGATAACTATTCATCCCCCTATAGCAAAATGTATAATAGTTCAATTATAATCTAGCCACGCTCAAAAAATCCTGGATGTTCCCTATGAATACCAAAATTTATAATTCTCTTACCATATCGGAGATTTAAGTTATCAACTGATGAAGATAACCTTTCACTTATATTCTTTTCACCTGGGTATAAATTAGTTAGGAATTCTCCAGACCTATCTTGAATATTAATTAATCCGCTTAATCTGACACCAACAAACTTAATCCTTTGGGACTCAATCACTGGACTTAGTCTGGTCCATAATATTTTGAATTGCTTAAGAAAAAATAGCGTATCTTGTGAATATAAAAAAGTTACTGAATCTTGGCAGCTACCAAAGTTATCGAGTCTAAGAAAAATATCTAAGCGGCTAGCACAATAGTTATACCTCCTAAGTCTCTCAGCAGACTTTTCAATTAACCATCTGCCAACAAGATATGCATTTCGAGGGGAGCGATTCTCTGGAGAAAGGACTTTAGAATTACCATAACTTCCACGATTTGATTTATTAATAGGTATATTTTCTCCCCTTAACGATCTGACAAACCTTTCCCCTTCTACTGATCTCCATACTAGTCTGGCGTGTCTAGGATCCATGTAGTATAAATCCTCAACAGAATATACTTTAGCTCCTAAAAGCCTTCTCTTTATACCCTTAGAAATTCCTGGTAAATCTTCTAAATATAAATCTTTAATCCTTGAAGGCATATTTTCTTCACATAACCACTGTAAACCATCTGGTTTATTTATTTTACTTGCAATCTTTGCTAATAATGGGTTAGCTGCAATCCCTATTGATAAACTAATCTCTTCACCCACCTGTTCGTAGATCATGGACTTTATCCTAGTTGAGAGAAGTAATGCTCTAGATAAGCTTGAATAATCTCTTCCTAAATATATTTGAAACTCATCAATAGATCTTATGCTCTCTAGCTCAGCAATATCATCTAGTAAATATGAAATATACTTATTAAACTTTGAATATAATCTGTGTCTACTTGGCCTAAAATGAATTCCAGGGCATAAGATTTTTGCATCTCTAACCCTTGTTCCCGTTTTTACCCCATATGCTTTTGCTTCATAACTTGCAGCGACCACACAGCCGAAGTCATTTTCTAAGGCAGCTATTGCTACAGGCTTATTTCGTAATGTCGAGTCGAGCTGTTGTTCTATACTTGCAAAAAAACTATCCATATCGATATATAATGTTCTAAATCTACTCATTTATATTTTTTTCTTTATTTTTTTAATTTTTGTTCTTATTTTGTTCTATACTATGGATAAAAAAAAACAATTAAAAAATATATCTTTTGGTGGGGATTGGTCTGAGAAAATATTAAATGACCACGAGAAACATATCTTTATAAAAAGATTAAAATACATATATGAATCCTCTTTCATAAATGAAATACCTAAAAGTGATCTCGAAGAAACTTTTTTTTATATAAAAAATAATATAGAAAAAGGTGATATTTTTATTCAATCATTCAAAGATAAACTAAAAATAAAAGACCCTTATCAAAGAAGATCAGAGCTTCTGAAAACTATAAATAATCTAATGAGATGGCTTCCTAAATAGTGAGTATTATTTAGGATTACGTGGACTGCGTGCTTGACAGCGTAAATATTATAACAACTCCGAGTATAATAAATCCAATACCTACCAAAGCTGGCAAATCAAGGTTTTGCCTGAAAAATATATATCCCACAAGAGTTACTAGTAATATACCTACTCCTGACCATATAGCATAAACAACTCCAACTGGAAGATACCTTAAAACAAAAGATAATAAGATAAGTGAAATAAAGAAACCAGATAAGGCAATTAAAGAGGGGAATAGTTGAGAGAAGCCATTTGATATCTTCAAAAAGCTAGTACCGATAGTCTCAGCTAAAATTGCTAAAAAAAGATAAAGCCAATGCATTAATAAAACTCCTAATTTTTGAAAATATTTCTATCTATATCAAATACCAATCACTTAAAATAATTAAAACATGTATATTCTTGGATATTCTATATTTCTTTACTTATTCAGATCTTTTATATCTTTAACTTCTTTCAGGCCAGGGAATAAATACCACCATATGACCGAAAGTGAGACAGTTAATATTCCTCCAACCATAATTGCAGGTATTGTACCTATTAAGGTTGCAGATAGGCCAGCTCTAAAATCACCTAATTCATTTGAGCCAGTTGTTATAACTGAATGAACTGACATTACTCTACCCCTCATATTATTTGGCGTAACTAGCTGAACAATAATTTGCCTTATATTCATGCTAACCATATCGGCTGCCCCATATATAAATAGGGCAAAGAGAGAAATCCATAAAGAAGTCGATAATGAAAAGGTTATTGTTGCACATCCAAATACTATAATTGAATATATTAGAACCCTTCCAGGATACTTTATTGAAGTCAATTGAGATAGTACAATCGCAGCAAATAATGCCCCTATTGACGGTGTTGCCCTTAGTATTCCCAGCCCTTCAGGTCCAATATTCAATATATCTATCGCAAATATTGGTAGCATACCCATGATGCTACTAAATAACATTGCAACAATATCAATAGCCATAGTTCCAAGCACTATTTTTGACTTCCAGACATAGACAAAGCCGCTCAATAATACCTTAACAGTTATTCTTTTTATTTCTTTTATTCCATTCTCTATATTCGGAAGTGATATTGCACTTAAAGTAGAAATTACAAAACTTAATAATGCGACCAGATAAACCCATTTGTCTATATATGCAATTAAAATACCAGCAATAATTGGGCCAAATAATGATCCAAATTCCTCAAAAAAATTAACATAGTGCACAGCTCTTGGGAAAATTTCTGGTTTAACTAAGTTTGGCAAAATTGCAAAAGTGCTTGGCCCCCCAAATGACATCGCTATTCCGTGAACTATTAATATTAGATAAATTGGAGTAATTGAACCCTTTCCAATGCTATAAATAGAATAATATAATAGGAACCCAGCTACAAAAATCTGCACTAGATTGCACGCTATTAATATGTGCCTTCTATTATATTTATCTGCTAATACACCTGCTGGCAAAATTAGAAAGAATTGGGGGGCAAACTGAATTAGTCCAATAAGACCTAATGCTAACGGACTCCCAGTTTCTGTATATATTTGCCATCCCACAGTTAAACTAATAATTTTTAGTGCAAAATGGCTAAACCAAGTCAGGCAAATAAACTTTAGAAGATTCCTATTATATAATATGCTATCCGTTAGTTTTCTCATAATTCAATATTCTCGTATGAATGGTCACCATAAAATAGGTGTAGATGATTTTAGTAAAAACAGCTAGTATCAAATATATATTAAGCTAAGAAAAAATTTATTTAAGATCTAAAATGAAACAATTATACCTAGTCACCGTTAGAATAACACTTATATTAGGCGTTCTATCCTATTTAATTACTGTCGGAATTGCTTTTGTTGGACACGGATTTGTTATCGGTGTACTTAGTGCTAGTCTTCCACTTTTATCAAATGCTTATTGGGCAATAAATCTATGGGATAGCCCAGAAATATTTCATACTTACTATGTTAATAGCCAGATAGCTCTATCCATACTAATATTACTTTCTATTGCTCTTAATAAAATTTCTCGTAAATAATTTCAATTATATTTTGGCGCACCCGGAGAGACTCGAACTCCCGACCAAGTGGTTCGAAGCCACCTACTCTATCCAGCTGAGCTACGGGTGCATAATTCATAAGATACATAATAGTAATTTAAATAGAATAATCTATAAATTTAAATACCTCTACAGCCTACGCGCTATCTTATCAAAAATTTTATCTGCTAATATTCTCTTTAGATACATCATTATTACAGTCGCCCAAGTAATACGATATCGGGTTTTAGGGTTTTTTGACATGCAAGCATGAATAACAGCTTTTGTTACAGCATTCGGTAATAACTCAAAGGCTATTTTTTTTGGATTTTTAGACTCTAATCTTGGAATTATTATATTCGAATATATGAATTTATTGGGGGAAGTTTTCCATTTGATATCTTCAATAAAACGAATATAACTATTTTCTCTGAATTTTGTTGTAATAGGACCTGGTTGAATAATAATAACCTTGATATTATGATCTTTTAATTCCAAACGTAATGTGTCAGATAAACCTTCAACAGCATATTTTGTTGAGGTATAAGCCCCCCTATATTTGAGCGCCATAAACCCTAAAATAGAGGAATTTTGTATTATACGCCCAAATCCCTGCTCTTTCATGTAAGGAATCACTCCTTTTGTTAATGAATGCCAGCCAAAAAAATTAGTTTCAAATATATTTCTTAAAGAATCCACAGGAATATCTTCAACCAAAGAAGGGACACCATACGCGCCATTATTAAATAATATGTCAATTCTCCCATTTGTTTTTTCGAGAGAATAATTAAGACCTGTTGTTATTGATTTTTCATCATCGTAATTAATGACAGTACTTAAAAAGCCATATTTTTCTCGCATGATTTTACAGTCACTTTCTTTCCTACATGATGCAATTACGTTCCAACCAATTTCCTTCATCCCCCTTGCTGTATCTAGCCCAATTCCACTAGAGCATCCTGTTATAAGAATATTTTTATTATTATTATTATTATTTAACTCCATTATACCATCTTCTCAAAATCTATACTTTTAAACTCATATACTAACATAAAAATAACCAAAAAAAGATCTCAGTGATTTAGTAATATTGGTTAGAATTAATTCATAATTAATATTTTATCAACTATTTGCATATTAGAATAATCACGCAATTGATTATATTTTAATCACTTGACTATTTTTTTAGCACATTTAGAATTTTTATAGTGATTCTATCTATAAATGCTAATCAGCTGAAAAGATAGAAATATAAAGATGGGAGAAGTTATGACAGCTTTATTAGATAAGTTAAAAGGGTATTTAAAAGATGCCCTTGAAATAGCACTCTGGTTAGTGGCACTTCTTACTTTATTACAAGTATTATTTGGGGATAGCTTTGTTCAGCTTTTCGCAATAGATATACTCAGTAATATAGGCGGTTTGATGTCGCAATTTGGTAGTGAAGGTCTTGTTGGATTAATAGCCGCAGGACTAGTTGCTTACCTTATTGTTCGTAAATAGCTAAGTACTATTAATAAAGGGATTTATGGTGTACGAGCTTTCTTTGTAAGTTTGCTGTAAATTTTGTTAAACTTTTTTATAAACAAATGGGAGAAATAACATGTTTTCATCATTAAATGGCATGCTTAAAAGCGGCATAGAAGTTGCGTTAGTCTTAGTTGGGTTAGGGGTTGTACTACAAATCCTATTTCCTGATGCACTTGCATTTATAAATGCTGACGTAGCTGGAAACCTAATTGATCTAATAAATCAATTTTCAGGAGCCGGTCTAATTGGTGTCATTGCAGCATTAATTGTTGTCAACCAATTAAAATAGTTAAATTTCATTAAAGAATAAGGGCCATTTTTATACATTTGGCCCTATTTCTTCTTTTCTCTTACAAATTCGAGAAATATATCCTCTAAATCAGTTTCTTTAGAAATAATATCTATTATTGTTATGTTTTGGTTTTCCAGTTCTTGTAATATATTAAAGAAATTTATTTTACTAGGTTGATAGGTTATCGATATATAGCCATCTTGACCAAATTCAATGCTGCCAACACTATTAATTTTTAGTTCTTTCTGCCCATCGTAGTTTGAAACCTTGATTAATATCTGTTTCCTATCTAGGCTTCTTAGGAGATCTTGGGTTGGCGCATTTGCAACTAAAGTACCTTTATTTATTATACCTATATGGTCGCACAAGGATTGTGCCTCCTCTAAATAGTGAGTTGTAAGTAATATCGTGGTTCCTTCACGATTTAGGTCTCTAATTAAATCCCATAATTCATGTCTTAATTCAACATCCACGCCTGCTGTTGGTTCATCTAAAACTAAGACAAGGGGTTTATGTGTCATGGCCTTAGCAATTAATAGCCTCCTTCTCATCCCACCTGAGAGGGTCCTTGCGTATACATAAGCTTGATCTTCTAATCTTAAGGTACGAAGTAGACCAATGGAATCTCTCTCCTTCTTAGGGACCCCATATAATCCTGCTTGTGTTTCAAGAACCTCAATTGGTTTAAAAAAAGGATCTAGATTAAGCTCTTGTGGTACTATACCAATTAAGGAACGTGCGTCTCTTTTTTGTCTTTCTATATCATAGCCCATTATCTTTGCCGTCCCCGATGTCTTCAAAACTGAATTCGCTAATATATTAATAAATGTTGATTTTCCAGCACCATTCGGGCCAAGAAGTCCATATATTTGACCAGATTTTATGTTAATAGTAAAATCTCTAAGAGCATGCTTTGAAACTTGTCCTTTTTTCCCTTTATAAATCTTGTTCAGGAGATTTGTTTGTATAGCGTATTCAGATATATGAGACATATGATTCAATGTATTTTTATTTTCTTTTTTTAATACTCGTAGTAGTCTTAAAATATAATAATATATTTAATATTTATAAATAACTCTGAACAAATGTCAAAGATCAACTCTAATTCTACATTATTTCTAATTGATGGTTCTACATTTATCTTTAGAGCCTATTTTGCTATGCTAAGAGCTTCTCAAAAAAGAGGTAATAACTTTGCTAAATCAGACGGAACTCCCACAGGGGCCGTTATGGCTTTTTGTAATATGATGTGGAAAATAATTAATAATGGCATTGATGGAATCCAGCCCAGTCATATTGCAGTAATTTTTGATACAAAAGAAAAGACATTCAGAAATGATATTTACCCATTATATAAAGCAAATAGAGATGCACCTCCAGATGATTTAATACCTCAATTTCCAATAATACATAGAGCTGTTGAGGCTTTTAATATTAAATCAATTTCTCTTGCTGGTTATGAGGCAGATGACCTTATTGCAACCTATTCAAAAATAGCAACAAAGCACAGTGCAAAGACTATTATTATTTCAGGTGATAAAGACCTTATGCAATTGATTAATGATAATGTTCAAATGTATGACCCCATGCCAGGTAGAGAGAGATTCATTGACAGAGAGGGAGTATTTGAAAAATTTGGAGTTTATCCAGAAAAAGTTGTAGATGTTCAAGCCCTTGCAGGGGACTCAACAGATAACATACCAGGTGTACCAGGTATAGGTATTAAAATTGCAGCAGAATTAATTAATGAATATGGATCGTTGGAAGACCTATTAACAAATGCTAAAAATATAAAGCAAAACAAACGAAGAGAAAATATTATTGATTTCTCTGATAACGCAAGGTTATCCTATAAACTGGCGCTACTTGATATATCTTCACCTATTATCACAAACATCGATGACTTGGAAAATATCCCTATTAATTATGAAAAAATAATTTCATTTTCGAGAGAAATGGAGCTTACTAACCTCATTAATAGAATAGATAATTCTTTTTCTCAGGAAACTCAAAAAATACCAAGCCCTGAGTTATTACCGAATATTAATAAGGAGAAAAACTTCTCAAAATCGTCAATAAATAATGCGAAGGAAATAATAGAAAATTTGGAGATTACTCATGATCTAAAATCAATAGAGGAGATAAGAAATACTATTAAAGAAACTATTAATGCAGAATCTATATGCATTGATATGGAAATTGATGATAATAGAATTAATAAGATAGTTTTGACGCAAAATGGGATTGATTTATATATTATAGAGATCGATCATGATAAAGAGTCAAAAATCTTATATCAAGAAGTTTTAATTGAAATAAAAAAACTATTAGAAGACCCAGCCATAAATAAAATTTTTTATGATTATAAGTATTATTTATCTTTTTTTCGTAAGGAAAAGATCTCTATTCAATCTTTCGATGACTTATCACTGATGTCTTATACTATAAATAATGGTAAAATAAAACATGACTTCAATTCTCTAACTATTGCATACCAAGATAAAATAAATATTCCATTGGAAACTATCAATAATGTTATTAGGAGAGAGGAGGGTGATTATAAAAATACTTGCAGAGCTGGAGTAATTTACAAATTATGGAATATCTTAAAGATTGATCTATTAAAAAATGGGGCAATACAAATATATGAACTCGTTGAAAAACCTCTGGTCTCATCGTTATTTGAAATGGAAAATAATGGTATAAAAATAGATATCGCTGATCTTCGAGTGCTATCAGAAAAATTTGATATTCGTATTAAAATGCTTGAGCAAGAAATCCATTCTATTGCAGGTTTAGACTTTAATATAGCGAGCCCAAAACAATTAGGTGAAGTTCTGTTTAATATTCTAAAATTGGATGGAGCAAAAAAAACTAAGAGTGGGTCATGGGCAACTGGTATAGAGATTTTAGAAGATTTATCTTTAATGGGGCACACTATTGCTGATAAAATCATAGAATGGAGACAATTAACAAAACTTAAAAGCACTTATACAGATAGTCTCCCAAATTTTATAAACCAAGTTACAGGGAGAATACATACAAAATTCTCGCAAGCACTTACCTCTACAGGTAGGCTTTCTTCTTCAAATCCAAATCTGCAAAATATACCTATTAGAACAGCAGAAGGTAGGATGATAAGATCGGCTTTCATTCCAGAAAAAAATAATTCATTTATATCAGCCGATTATAGCCAAATTGAATTAAGAGTTTTATCGCATGTTGCGAAGATTGATCAACTTCAAAATGCGTTCCAGGATAATCTAGATATACATAGAATTACGGCCTCTACAATATTTAATATTCCAATAGATGAAGTAACAGAGATGCATAGATATAGAGCAAAAGCTATAAATTTTGGAATTATATATGGAATATCAGCATTCGGATTATCAAAGCAAATAAGAATTTCTCGAAAAGATTCCCAAGAATTCATTAATGAGTATTTTAAAAGATTTCCGGGTATTAAAGAATACATGAATATTACAATTGATTCTGCAAAAATTAATGAATATGTAACAACAATTTTTGGCCGCAGATGCCACTTTCCTGAAATAAACTCTAAAAATCATCCTGTAAGATCCTTTAATGAAAGAGCTGCAATAAATGCACCAATTCAAGGTTCTGCAGCTGACATAATTAAAAGAGCGATGATAAAAATTCAACAGAAGATAGAAAATGATAATATGCAATCTAAGATGCTTTTACAAATTCACGATGAGCTTATATTTGAGGTTCCTGGTGATGAAACACAAGCAATGGAAAACTTAATTATTGAGAATATGGAAAATGCTACGGAACCCCTAATCAATTTTTCTGTACCATTAAAGGTAGATATTAAAGTATCCAAAAGTTGGGGCTAGATGGAAGGTAATTAGAGAGTTGGACCGGATGATATAATATCATTATCAACTTCACCTTCAAAGTTACGAAAGTTTTCGATGAACATGCCTACTAATTTTTTTGCCTGCTTATCAAAATCATTCTTATTAGACCAAGTATCTATTGGATTAAGATAACTGGCATCACCATTGATTGAAACTGGGACCATTAATTTAAAAAATGTATCTTCCCGCATCTCAACTCCATCAAGTTCACCTGAAAGCGCAGACCTTACTAATCTTCTTGTCAGCTGTATTGGCATTCGTTGACCAACTCCAGCAGGACCTCCACTCCATCCAGTATTTATGAGCCATGTTTGGACATTATACTTCTCCATATTTTCCTTAAGGAGCCTGCCGTAAACAATTGGATGTCTGGGCAAAAATGGTGCAGCAAAGCAAGTTGAAAATGTTGCAGAGGGATCTACAACACCTCTCTCAGTACCTGCAACTTTTGCAGTATAACCTGATAAGAAATGATAAACAGCTTGCTTAGAGTTCAGCTTTGAAATTGGAGGCATCACTCCGAATGCATCACAAGTTAACATAATTATTGTAGCTGGAATATCTGCCATTCCGTCTTTCGAAACATTTTCTCCCACAAATGACATTGGGAATGCAGCTCTTGTATTCTCGGTAAGGCTATCATCATTAAAATTTAGCTCCCGTGTTTCCTGATCAACAATAACATTCTCTAATACTGTTGTGAATCTTCTTACTGCATTGTATATTTGTGGCTCCGCTTCTTTTGAGAGATTGATTGCTTTTGCATAGGATCCATCTTCAAAATTAAAAACTCCCTTCGTTGTCCAGCCATGCTCATCATCACCGATTAGAAGTCTATCTGGGTCTGCTGAGAGAGTTGTCTTCCCTGTGCCTGAAAGGCCAAAAAATAATGCAGTATTTTTCCCTCTGTAATCGCTATTTGCAGAACAATGCATCGGGAATATTCCTTTAGGTGGCAATGTATAATTGAAGTATGTAAATACTGATTTTTTTATCTCACCTGCATAATATGTTCCAGCAATAAGAATTTTATTATTCGTGAAATCACATGCAATAGTAGTTTCTGTTCTCACACCATACTTCTCTGGGGTAGTCGTGAACGAAGGTAGATCAATTATTAAAAGATCCTCTTTAAAGTCTTCTTGTTCCGATCTTGCTGGAAGAATTAATAGGTGCTGTATGAATAATGCTTGCCATGCAAATTCTGTGATTATTCTAACTTTAATTTTTTCTTTAGGATCTGTTCCAGCATATAAATCTTGTATAAATAAATTTTTACCATTCATGTGATCCAGCATATCATTCTCAAGTAAATTGAATTTATCTCTTTCAATCTTGGCATTGTTTTCCCACCAAACATTATCAAGTGTTGCTTCATCAGCTATGATATGTTTATCTTTTGGCGATCTACCAGTGTGCTTTCCTGTATCTACAGAAAATGAACCATCCACTGTAAGAATACCTTCATTGTATACAGACGCCAATTGCATTAATTCAGCAGCTGTATTATTTAGATGAATTTTCTTTGCTTGTTTTAGGTAGCTTCTATCAACTTCTTTGCCCAATAGTTCCCCCAACTGAATTAGTCTTGTAGATTATTGATAATTATTTAATCTAAGTTAATATAATAGTTATTTAAGTGTAGTCAATAAAGTTGGTAAGAAATGCATAAAATTGTTCTAATAGATGATGATGAAAATATAATTACTTCACTCGAAATGGTTTTACAATCTTCTGGATTTGATACAAATTCATATACAAATGGTTTAGTTGCAATAGAAAAAGTTAGAGAAAAATCCCCCGATATAATACTTTTAGATATTAAGATGCCAAGAATAGATGGATTAGAAGTTTATAATAAAATAAGAAGGTTTAGTAATGTTCCAATAATATTCTTAACCTCTAAAGATAGTGAGGTGGATGAGCTTATAGGCCTCAGGCTTGGCGCAGATGATTATGTTAGAAAACCTTTTTCTCAAAAGCTTTTAATTGAAAGAATAAAATCTGTACTAAGAAGGAACGCAATAAGACCAGATGATAATACCTCACAGATTAGTGATAGTTTGAAGCATCTATATATTAATCATGAAACAATGACCTGTAGCTGGCGTGGAAATAATATCGATTTGACTGTAACTGAGTTCTCAATTTTAAAGTCTTTATTATCTAGACCAGGAATAATTAAAAGTAGAGATGATTTAATAAATGAAGCATTCAAAGAGACTTTAAAAAAGGAAGATAGAGCAATAGATAGTCATATTAAAAGAATAAGAAAAAAATTCTTATTCTTTGATAGTAATTTCGATATCATTAAAACAATTTATGGTATTGGCTATAAAATCGAATAATATTGTAATATTTATTAATAATTAAATATGAAAATTTTCAACATATCACGAAAAATCCCCATTAGTTTGTCAAAGAGAATAATCATTCTTAATCTAATTGCTTTATTGATGCTTGTTTTTGGAATTTTATATCTTAATCAATTTAGACAAGGATTAATCGATGCAAAAATTGAGGCCTTGAAGACACAAAGTCAGATTATTTCGAATACCATTTCTACCAGTGCAACCTCTAGCAAAAGAACAAATCTATTTCTACTAGATCCGAATATTGATAATGGTTTGGGGTTTGATCAAAGGATAATTCAATACAGAAACTACACGATAAATAAAAAACTCCTAGAAGATATAATTATTAAATTAATTATTCCAGAAAAGATTCGTGCTCAAGTTTATGACTCAAATAACAAGCAAATGCATGACTCTAATGAGTTTTTTCTTAGAAAAAATATAAAAAAAAATAACCTTCAGTTATCAAAAGAAAATAATTTTTTTACAAATATTTACCTAAATACACTTAATAAATTAGGTATTAACAATTTGAATAGATTAAAGTACTCAACTAACTTTAACTTGCTTTCCGATGCACTAAACGGATCTAATAATATTGTTGTTTCTGAAAATGAAAAGAATCAAGCTGTCGTAAGCATAGCTGTCCCAATAAAAAAATATAAAGCTATCATAGGTTATTTAGTCCTCTCAACACAAGATAATGCAATTGATAAGATAGTTAATCAAGAAAGAGCTTCTATCTTAAAAGTATTTATCGTAGCAGCTTTTATTACAATCCTACTTTCCTTAGTCTTATCATATACAATTGGTAAACCTGTGAAGGAACTTGCAGATGCCGCCGATGACGTCAGAAATAATTTAAATAGAAGACATAAGATACCTGACTTTAGTGATAGAAAAGATGAAATAGGAAACCTATCACGGTCATTAAATGATATGACAGCGAGCCTGTATAATAGAATTGATATTATTGAAAAGTTTTCAGCCGATGTAGCCCATGAATTGAGAAATCCATTAACATCTTTAAAAAGTGCAGTTGAAGCATTCCCTGTCATAAAGAAAAAATCAGAGAGAATAAAATTAATTGAAATTATAAATGAGGATATAGATAGAATCGATCGATTAATTTCAGACATATCAGAGACTTCTAAACTTGATACGGCCCTAACTATTGAGAAAAGAGAAATAGTTGACTTACTAGAAATATTATCAGAATTAATTAATCTGCAGAATTTTGGGGTAGTTACTAATAAAATTTTTTTAAAGGTAGAAAGTGCTGGAGTTAAATTTTACTCTAAAATTAACAAAGATAGAATAAATCAAGTTTTTATAAACTTATTTGATAATGCAAGATCCTTTTCTACAAATGGAGAGGAGATTGCTGTAGCCATAAGATCAGATCCTAGCAGCATTTATATTACTGTTTCAGATTCATTTGGAGGTATAAAAGGTACCAAAATTGATCGCATATTTGATAGATTTTACACAGATAGACCAGTAATCACTGGGAATAATAAACATTCAGGTCTGGGACTATCAATAGCTAAGCAAATAATAGAGTCTCATGATGGCCTCATCTCTGTAAAAAATAATTTCAAATACTCCAAAAAAGGAGCCACATTTGAAATAAAATTACCTAAATATAGAGTATAAAGCTTTGTAAGATATATAAATTTAGTATAAGTATTAAATGATAAAGTTAATAGTGTCAGAGGTAGTACAAATATGTTTAATGATTTTATAATAAAAGATATATCTTTATCTAGTTTTGGAGATAAAGAGATGGAACTTGCAAGAAACGAAATGCCAGGACTAATATCCTTAAGAAATGAGTATTTAAACGAGAAACCGCTTCTTGGGGCTAAAATTGTTGGCTGCCTGCATATGACAATCCAGACAGCTGTATTAATAGAAACTCTTGTTCAGCTTGGTGCTGAAGTAAGGTGGGCATCTTGTAATATTTTTTCTACACAGGATCATGCTGCAGCGGCTATCGCAAATATGAATATTCCAATTTTTGCATTTAAGAATGAAACTTTAGAAGAATACTGGGAATTTGTGGATAAGATTTTTGATTGGCCAAATGGGAATCCAAATTTAATTTTAGATGATGGAGGGGATGCCTCCATCTATGTTATCTTAGGGGCAAGATATGAACAAGACAAGACAGTTCTTGATAATCCTCAAAATGAGGAAGAGGAAATACTTTTTGAACAAATTAAAAAACGTGCAAGCAAATATCCAACATGGTTTACAAATATTAGAGATAAGATAATTGGTGTTACTGAAGAAACAACAACTGGTGTGAATAGATTACAAATGATGGAAGAAAAAGGTACACTTCCCTTTCCAGCAATTAATGTCAATAACTCAGTAACAAAATCTAAATTTGATAATCTTTATGGATGTAGGGAAAGTCTTGTAGACGGCATTAGAAGGGCAACAGATACAATGATTGCAGGAAAAGTTGTTGTTGTCGCAGGGTACGGTGATGTTGGCAAAGGATGTTCTTCATCACTTAAAGCATCTGGTGCACGAGTCATAATAACGGAAGTAGATCCCATATGCGCGCTTCAGGCAGCTCTAGAGGGGTATGAGGTTAGAACTATGGAAGAAGTAGCTTCAATTGCTGATATCTTTGTTACAGCTACAGGAAATAGAGATATTATTACACTTGAACATATGAGGGTTATGAAAAACCAAGCAATTGTCTGTAATATCGGACATTTTGATGCTGAGATACA
>Ga0315315_10002223_pt1 | contig 17796 bp, 16 predicted proteins | sample M140m3416metaG_FD_203699 | JGI IMG/M metagenome (GOLD analysis project Ga0315315, IMG submission 203699) | Ammonia-oxidizing marine archaeal communities from Monterey Bay, California, United States - M1 40m 3416 | ecosystem: Environmental > Aquatic > Marine > Intertidal zone | place: USA... | reverse complement strand
GATGTTTCTCACTCCGACTTTGCTCATAAGTTTGTATCTGCTATTCATTTCTTTCACTGTCCAAGCTAGAGCAGATGTTGCTTTCTTTGCATCGGTGATTACTGGAGTTAACAAATGAGGTATACCCTCGTAAGTTGATAGCTCTAACATTTTAGGATCAATTAAAATAAATTTACAAAGATCAGGATTTAATTTGTAAAGCAATGAAACAATAATCGTATTAATACACACCGACTTACCTGAACCTGTAGTTCCCGCAATTAATAAGTGAGGCATAGATGTAAGATCTCCAACGATAGGCATGCCAGATATACTTTTTCCTAGCGCAATAGGTAATTTTACATCTTTCTTTTGAAACTTTTCATAAGAGATAATTTCTCGTAGCGATACACTTTCTCTTGTCTCGTTTGGTATCTCGATACCTACTGTATTTTTGCCAGGAATTACCGAAACTCTTGCTGATGTTGAGCTAGTATTACGCGCTAAATCCTCAGATAAATTTATTATCTTGGAAACTTTTACACCTGGTGCTGGTTCAAATTCGTATAAACTAACAACAGGACCATTATTGATAGCTTTAATTTTTCCATCAATACCAAAATCTAAAAGAATTTTTTCCATAAACTCACCATCAGGACGATTTTTATTTAATTCTGATGCACTAAGTTTTGTGGAGCTTTTGTCTAAATAATCTATAGCAGGCAGTTTATATTTTGATCTTAAACTATTTGCTGGTTTTTCTGATTTTGTTAAGTCGCCAAAAGAAAATGATTGTTGCGGTCTTTCAATGATTTCACTTTTTTCCTCTATTGGGTCTGCTTCTAAATTTACATCAGGAATAGTATTTTCTTTTCTTCTAAAAAGTGAAGCAATTATAGAAAAGGTCCCAGTAATTATTTTCTTTATATTTAAATCTGCTGAAAATATAAAAAAGATTAAAGTAAGCAATAACAAACCATAGGCCGAGTAAGTGTTATCAATATAAGGAAACCATATGCTTAAAAACTCATAACCAATCTTTCCTACAAAACCTGAGTTACCATTATCGATAAGCCAGAACGAGTTATTAAAGGTAATATAAATAAAGATAGTACCTAAGACCAAATATGAAACCACTAGAAATAATTTTAAAACTATTCTTTTGATTTCTTTTTGTATGATTAAATTAATTCCCCAAAATAAAAAGTTAGCTAAAATTAAAAATGAAACGAGGCCAAAACTCTGTAAGAGAAAATCAGCAATACTACTGCCATAGATACCAAAAAAATTTTTGATCTCAAACTCCCTATCACCATAGACAAACGAAGGATCTTCTGGCGAATATGTCGTAAAAGCTATCGCTAGACCGATACTTGTTGAAATTAAGATTAATCCTATAAATTCAAAGGTTCGTTTTTTCAAAAAATTTGTTACACTATTTAAAAAGTTTGTATTCATATCGAATCGTTTTACGTACTTTTTACCATTTTTATGAAAGTGAGAAAAATTTTAATATGAAAAAACAGAGAATTTGCATTGTTGGAGACGGTCTTTCAGGTTTAATGACCGCTTTAGCATTAAATAAATTAGAAGGTTTAGAAGTTCACTTAATATCTAGAAAAAACAAGCATTCTAAAGATAGACGAACAACAGCTATTTCTGCCTCTAACTATGAGTTTTTTAATAATGTCGTAAGCAAACTCGACAAAAAATTATTTTGGCCTTCCAAAAGGATCGATCTTTTCTACGAGACCAAAGATAAGAACATGAATTTCTTAAACTTTAAGGAAGATACAAAAAATCTTATGTACGTTTTTGAGAATGATAAAATCAAAGAGATTTTAATTAAAGAAATTAAAAAGAATAAAATCAAAACTCTTCAAAAAAAAATAAATGAATTAAAAGACCTAGATGATTATGATATGAAAATATTATGTCTAGGTAGATCATCAAAAATTTATCAAAGTATAGTTGATAAAAGATCGTTAAACAAAGATTATAGAGAAACCGCTATCACAGGTTATGTTAAACATAATTTAAAAAATTTGAACACTGCTCAATATTTTTTAAAAGACGGTCCGTTGGCAATACTTCCTTTTTCAAAAAATAATTTCTCTTTCGTTTGGAGTGTTGATAAAAAGTTTCCAAAAAAAGACATTAATTCAGTTGTTAAATCAAAAATTTGTGAAGTTTTAAAAACAAAAAAAATACAGATATCTAATCAGCAATCTTATCCGCTGATGCTAAATTTAAAAAGAACCTATTACAAAAATGATATTCTCATCTTAGGTGAAGGATTGCACACAGTTCATCCTGTTGCTGGTCAAGGCTTTAATCTTGTATTAAGAGATATTAATAAATTACAAAAGATTTTTAAATATTATGCAGAATTAGGTATGTCTTTAAAAAGCACTCCTGCCCTTGAAGAATTTACAAGTAATAGAAAATCTGAGAATATTATTACCGGTATAGGGATAGATCTAACTCATAATTTTTTTAAACAAAATAAATTATTAGATCCATTTAAAGAAACAATTTTGAAAAATATTTCGAAAAATGATACTCTTAAAAAAATAAGCAAATTTATTTCTAATCAAGGTTTATCAATTTAAATCAATGAATATTTACGCGCTTTCATCAGGCAGAGGTCCGTCAGGAATAGCTATCGTCAGAGTCTCAGGAAAAGACACTCTTAAAATTTGCAAGAACTTAACAAAATTAAAAGAAATCAAATCCAATGAAGTAAATTATTGCCAATTCCATGATCCAAAAAACGATAATATAATAGACCCAGAGGCTCTATTATTGTGGTTTCCCGGGCCCAATAGTTACACAGGCGATGATTTAGCTGAGTTTCAGGTCCATGGAAGTAATGCTGTTATTAATGCTTTATTAAAAGCATTATCAGAACAAGAAAATTGTAGATTAGCCGAACCTGGTGAATTTACAAAGATAGCTTTTCAAAATGATAAAATTGATCTTTTAAAAGCTGAAAGTATAGGTGATTTAATTCACGCAGAAACAGAACTTCAGAGAGATCAAGCTGTTAAACTAGTTCAAGGTAATGCTTCAAATTACTATAATGATTTAAGAGAAAAAATAATAAAATCTCTGGCTTTTATAGAAGCTAAAATAGACTTTGCTGAGGAAGATTTACCTGAAAAGGTTTTAAAAGACGCTCACAATTCAATAAAAGATATTCATTCAGAAATATCTAAAATTATTGAAGATAATAAAGTTGGAGAAAAAATTAGGGATGGGTTTAGAGTTTCAATTACAGGAGAGGTAAACGCAGGTAAATCATCTTTGTTGAACTTGCTTTCAAAAAGAGAAGTGGCAATTGTTTCAGATGAAGCCGGTACAACAAGAGATGTTATAGAAACCTATTTAAATTTAGATGGCTATCCTGTAATTTTAGCTGATACCGCAGGTATAAGAGAAGGTAAAAACGAAGTTGAAAAAAAAGGTATTTCTTTAGCTTTAGGCAAATTAAAAGAAGCAGATTTAAATATTGTAGTAATAGATAATTCATCAAAAAAAATTAATAAAGAAATACAGAGTATGATTAATAAAGATACTATAATTCTCTTAAATAAATCAGATGTTTCAGATAAGCAAAATCATAAATTTGATGTTCATACTGTTTTAGCTTCAGTAAAAAATAATAATAATATCGATAAATTGATAAATTTAGTAAAAGCGAAGCTGAGTAAAAAATTTACATCCAATAATAGTGCTTTAATTACCAGAGAAAGGCATAGAATTAAGCTTAAAGAATGTCTTAAAGAGATAGAAAAGTTTCTTAAGAAAGATTCAACCAAAGACCTCGAACTTGCTGCAGAAGACCTAAGAATGGCTACACAACATCTTGGAAGTATTGTTGGTAAGGTTGATGTCGAGGAAATCCTTGGATCTATATTTAAAGACTTTTGTATAGGTAAATAAAATACCTCTTGTATTCCTAATATACCGCGTTACATTCATCTTATGATTAAACAAAGCTATGATGTAGTAGTAATAGGCGGTGGACATGCTGGATGTGAGGCAGCTGCAGCATCCGCTAGAATGGGCATAAATACTGCTCTTTTTACCCATAAAATTGAGACTATCGGCGAGATGTCGTGCAATCCAGCCATTGGGGGTCTTGGAAAAGGGCATCTTGTTAGAGAAATAGATGCTTTAGATGGTGTTATGGGTGTTGTAGCTGATACATCAGGCATTCAATTTAGATTATTAAACAGAAGTAGAGGCCCAGCAGTGCAGGGGCCACGTACTCAGTCAGATAGAGCTCTTTATAAAGCGCATATGCAAAAAATTTTACTTAATTATAAAAATTTAAAAGTAATAGCAGATCCCGTTATTAAATTTTTATTTGAGGGTGATAGAGTTATAGGTTTTGTATGTCAAAGTGGAAATGAAGTAAGGACTAAAGAACTAATCTTAACTACTGGTACTTTTCTTAATGGATTAATACATATAGGTGAAACTCAAATCCCAGCAGGTAGGTACGATGAGAAACCATCTACTGGTTTAAGTGAACAATTAGCTAAATTTAAAATGCAGATAGGAAGATTAAAAACAGGAACTCCACCTAGACTTGATGGCAGCACAATTAACTACGATGACTTAGAAATGCAGCCAGCTGATGATGATCATTATTATTTCTCTTTCCTTACAAACAAAATCGACAACAAACAAATTAAGTGTGGGATGACTTATACGAATAATGAAGTCCACAAAATCATCAGTGATAATATTTCTCGAAGCGCAATGTATTCGGGTAATATTAAAGGTGTAGGACCGCGCTATTGTCCTTCCATTGAAGATAAAATTGTAAAATTTAAAGAGAAACAACAACATCAAATATTTCTTGAACCGGAAGGATTAAATGACAATACTATTTACCCAAATGGCATATCTACTTCTCTTCCGGAGGATATCCAGCTTAAAATATTGGCTAAAATTAAGGGTTTAGAGCAGGTTAAAATGAAAAGAGCTGGGTATGCTATAGAGTACGATTATGTAGACCCAAGAGAGCTTAATGCTACGTTAGAAACTAAAAAAATCAAGTCATTGTTCTTAGCAGGTCAAATTAATGGTACAACTGGTTATGAGGAGGCAGCAGCTCAAGGTTTGATAGCTGGAATTAACGCAGCTTTAAAAATCAAAAAAAAATCTGAATTTGTTTTAGATAGATCAACATCTTACATAGGTGTAATGATTGATGATCTTATAACAAAAGGTGTTACGGAACCTTATCGTATGTTTACCTCTAGGGCAGAATATAGATTAACATTAAGAGCTGATAATGCAGATCAGAGATTAACAGATCTTGGTATAAATTTAGATTTAGTAGGATCTGAAAGAAAAAAAATATTCTTAGAAAAGAAAAAAAATATTTCTTCACTCAATAATTTTTTAGAAACGAAATACTTGACGCCTAATGAAGCAAAAAAATATGATATTAAAATTGCCATGGATGGAGTCAAACGATCATGTCTAGAAGTTATGGGTCAACGTAAAGTGAATATGGCAAAAATAAGGCAGATATTTACTGATATCCCATCCTACCCTAGCCCAATAGAAAATCAGGTTGTAAAAGACGCCCACTACATGGGTTACCTCAAGAGACAGGAACGAGATATAAAATCTTTTAAGAAGGATGAGTCTGTATTGATCCCTAAGGACATAAATTATGAAAATTTAAGTGGTTTATCAAATGAGGTTAAGTCGAAATTGATTTCAATTAAACCTAAAACACTTGGGCAGGCCATTAGAATAGATGGGATCACCCCTGCAGCTATAATAATACTATTATCACATATTAAAAAGCTCAAATTTAAAGCAACTGCTTAATGCAGGACAATGAAGTCATAAATATTTTAAAAAATAAGCTTAACTTTAGCTCCAAATCTATATCTGATATTAAAATATTTATAACTGAATTGCTTAGGGCTAATCAAAAGCATAATTTTATTTCTAAAAGTACCGAAAATGAAATTTGGCATAGACATGTACTTGATTCTGCTCAGTTAGTTAAATTTATTGATTTTACAAAAGGTTCTTTGTCAGATTTAGGTTCTGGAGCTGGCTTTCCAGGCTTAATTTTAGCTTTATTTAACAACAATAAAAACTTTCACGTGAAATTATTTGAAAAATCACCAGTAAAAAGAGCATTTTTGGATAGAATAAATAGAAAATTATCTATTAATGTCGAAATAAAAGGAAATGTTTATGATGAAATCGCTGATACAGATTACGTAGTTAGTAGAGCTTTTAAAAAATTGGAATTGATAATACAAGTTTCACGTGAAATTGTGAAAAAATCCCATAAACTAATAGTTTTGAAGGGTCAAAACGCACAGGAAGACTTAAAAAAAGCTTTCAAAAATGACAAATACGATTATAAACTTGAACAAAGCATAACTAATAAAGACTCTAAGATAATTATAGTCGATTTTAAAAAATGACGACAACAATTTCAGTGATAAATCAGAAAGGTGGGGTTGGTAAAACAACAACAGTTATTAATTTAGCTGCATCACTGTCCATATTGGGTCAAACAAATCTTGTCATTGATTTAGACCCACAAGGAAATGCAACAACAGGATTTGGGAAGAGTAATAGTGATGAAGAAAAAAATATTTACAATTTATTAATCAGAAAAATAAATCTCAGACAAGCTATTCAAAAAACGAACATTGAAAATTTAGATATCGTAGGTTCCCATGTTAATTTATCTGGATTAGAGGTTGAGACAGCAAATGATTCAAAAAGAGCTTTCGTTTTGAAAGAAATTTTGTCAGATGAAAAATTAGGAATTTTAGAAAAATATGACAATATCTTCATAGATTGCCCGCCCTCTCTAAGTTTGCTTACTATAATGTCACTCGTGGCATCTGACGAATTGTTGGTACCATTACAGACTGAGTTTTTTGCTTTAGAGGGAATAACTCAACTGGTTAAAACAATTGATAGAATTAAAGAAAATCTAAATCCCACACTTTCTATAAGAGGAATATTGTTAACGATGTTTGATAAAAGAAATAAACTTTCGTCTGAAGTGGACCGAGAGGCAAGAAATTATTTTAAAGAAAAAGTTTATAAAACTGTTATTCAAAGAAATGTCAGGCTATCAGAAGCCCCGTCTCATGGTATGCCATGTGTTGTTTATGATAAAAGCTGTGTAGGTAGTAAGTCCTATTTCAAATTAGCAGAAGAATTTAAAAAAAATAACATTGTGAGTGCAGCGTGAGCCCTGGTAAAAAAAAAGGTTTGGGTAGAGGCTTATCCGCGTTATTTGGCGATGAAAAACCAAAAGTTGAAAATAGCCAAAATAAAGCTTTAAGTAGAGTATCTATAAGTGACCTAAGCAGAAATCCATTTCAACCGCGGGAAGTATTTAACGAGGAAAAACTTTCAGAGCTAAGCAACTCAATTAAAAAAAATGGCATCATACAACCTATTGCCGTTAGGCCAAAAAAAACTGAACCAGGAAAATATGAGATAGTAGCTGGTGAAAGAAGATGGCTAGCAGCGCAAAAAGCTGGATTACATGAAATACCCGTTAACGTTTTAGACTTAAGTGATGTTGAGTCATTAGAAGTAGCTATTGTTGAGAATATTCAGAGAGATGATTTAAATCCGATAGAAGAAGCAAGAGGGTACAAAAGATTATCAGAAGAATTTAAATATGATCATGAGAGCATCTCTAAGTTAATGTCTAAAAGCAGAAGTCATGTAAGCAATACATTAAGATTATTGACGCTGCCAAGAGATGTTGTAGCTATGTTAGAAGAGGGGTCCCTTACTTCAGGACAAGCAAGACCTTTGATTGGGATTGCAAATGCCTCATCAATTGCAGAAGAAATTGTTGCAAAAAATTATAGCGCAAGAAAAGTTGAATATTTAGTGAAAGCTAAAAAAAGTGGACAACAAAAAGATAAGATAATCGATACAAATATTATAAAAGCTCAAGAACGTATTGAAAAGATTTTAGGTTTGAAAGTTTATATTTCAAATAAAAAGAACAATTCTGGAAAAATTACAATAGAATATAAAGACTTAGATCAATTCGATTTGATCTCAAAGTTACTAACTAAGAATTAGCTAAAGCGCAAATATCTAATAAAAGTTTTTTTAGTAAAATATTTTTATTAACAAAATTATCTGTTTTGATTTTAGTTTCCAATTCGTATGTTTTTTTTTGAGCTTCTCTAAGTTTATTTTCATTCCAGATTTTTGCTTGTGCTAAAAAATCTGTTTTATCTTTCCAAAAAATAGGGGGTCTGATTTTATTAATTGCATTTGTAATTGGTTCTTTTTTTGTGAATATTGATAGTTCTAGTAATTTGTTTATCCTTTGATTTAAGATATTTATGTAAAGGGGCATTTTTTCTATTTCAAAAATGGTGTTACTCAATAATTTATTAGTCGATGTTTTGCTGCCTTTTAAAACCGTGTCTTTAAGTAAATTAAAATCTTGATTAGTTTCAATGTTGATTAACTTTTCTAAATCGTCAGTTTTTATTATTTTATCTGAAAAAAATGTAATTATTTTACTGAGTTCATTTTTGATTATTACTCTGTCTAGATTTGAATTTTTAATGAGTAAGTTTATCACTTCAGTAGTGATACCGGAATATCCTTTCAACGATTTAATTATAAGGTTTTTAATACTCAGTTCATTATCTTTATAGCAGGCTATAGTAAAAAGGTTGTTTGATTTTTCGAAATAATTTCTTAACTTTGATTTTTTATCCAGTACTTCAGAAAAAAGAATTATTCTATGGTCTGTGTACAATTCTAAGTTTATCTTTTCTAAAATTTTTAAAATCTTATCAGTGCTATTTTCAATAAAGATTATTTTGTTTTCTGAGAATAATGAAGCGTTTGAAATTTCGTTAATTAATAAATTTTCATTATTTATTATTTCTTCTTGTGAGAAATTTAAAAAACTACATTTATTATTTTTTTTTCTAATTTCTGTTTTGAATTCATTTTTTAAGCCTAAATTCTCGCCATAAAATAATGCATTTTTACTCTCTATATAAAAATTTGGATTATTTTCGGCTTCATAACTTTTTAAAATCATTCTATATTGTTAGATATTTTGCTTAAAATTTCATCAGCTATCTTGTTTGATAGTCTATCGATTAATTTTTTTTCATTATTACGTGTAGTTGAATTTCTGCTTTCAACTTTTAAATCGGCACTTGTTTTAACAGTAAATGTTTTTTTTGTATTTGTATTTAAGTTATTAATCATAATTTTTGCATTTATAATAATCTCATAGTTTGATACCTCATTATTAATATTTTTATCTTTGATAAGCTTAATCTTATTTGTAAAAATATCTAATTTAATTAGATTTGCAGCGTTTCTTTTTTTAAATATTTTTAGTTTATTCTTTATTAAAAAATTTACTCTGCTGTCTCCGTTTAAATTTAAATCAGTAATTGAGATGTTTTCAAAATTATTGTTCTTAACCACTTTGAATCCACAATTGAAAAAACCTACAGACAAGATTACGAGCAAGAAAATTCTAAGTTTTTTTTTCATATTAAATTATGTAATTGATGATTTTATCTTTTACAAATATTGTTTTAATAATTTTTTTATTCTCAATAAATTTTTTAGCTTTAGACTCGTTAATAATATATTTAAAAATTTCATCTTTATCTAAATTTTTTTCTATATCAAGCACATCTCGTGTTTTACCGTTAACTTGCACAGGCATTTTAATTCTTGTTTTTTGAAGAATTGTATTTTTGTCAATTCTAGGCCAAATATTTGCAGTATTACATTTTAACTTTTCCAGACACTCATAAGCTAAATGAGGCACAAAAGGTATCATTAATTTCATTAATTCAGTTAACCCATCTTTCAAAATCTTATTGCTAATTTTATTCTTTAAAGATTTATTAAAAAAATTATACCCTTCATAAAAAAGTGCAATAGATACGTTAAAACGTAAATTTTTAATTGTTTCATCAATTTTCAAAGTTAATAATTCAATTTTACTCTTAAATTCTTTTTCTATTATCTTATCTGATAACATTTCAGATCTATTTAAAATGTTTTCATTTAAATTCCAGATTTTGTGAATAAATTTATTTGCAGCAACTACCCCCACATCTGACCATTGGATATCCTTTTCTGGCGGAGAATCTGATAAGATAAACCATCTTACTGCATCAGCACCGTATTGATTAATCATAGTCTCTGGGTCGATAGTATTTTTTTTTGACTTCGACATTGACTCCGATGGCCCTACTTTTACTTCGGTATTATCTTTTTTATTAATTAATTTCTTGCTGGCATTATCCTTCATAACTTCTTCAGGATAGAGCCAATTATTATTTGAATCTTTATATGTTTCATGACAGACCATTCCTTGCGTAAATAAGTTATTAAACGGTTCAGTAATATTTATTTTTTCATTTGTTAGGTTTATTGCTTTCATAAAAAATCTTGAATACAACAAATGTAAAATAGCATGTTCTACACCACCTATGTATTGATCAACTGGCATCCAATAATTTATTTTTTCCTCGTCGAAAGGAGATTTCGAATTTTTAGGTGAACAAAATCTCAAAAAATACCAAGATGAGTCTACAAAAGTATCTAAAGTATCTGTTTCTCTGATAGCTGGTTTTCCCGTAAGCTTGTGAGTTGTATATTTCCAAGTTTGATGCTTTTCTAAAGGATTTCCAGAAACTGTTATATCGATGTCGTTTGGAAGGGTTACCGGTAATTGACTTTTATCAACTGGAACAGCCTCACCATTTTCAAGATAAATTATTGGAATTGGACATCCCCAGTATCTTTGTCTAGAAATTCCCCAATCTTTTAACCTAAACATAGTCCTTTTTTTTCCAATTTTTTTTTCTTCGACAATTTTAATTATTTGTTTTTTAGCACCTTCAACATCTAGACCGTTTAAAAAATCAGAGTTAATCAGTTTACCCAGACCAGTGTAGACTTCCTGCGTATTATCACCATCATTTTGAATAACTTGAACAATTTCTAAATTATATTTTTTAGCAAAATCATAATCTCTTTGGTCGTGAGCTGGGCATCCAAATATAGCCCCTGTTCCATAGTCCATTAAAACAAAATTTGCAAAATAGACAGGCACCTTTTTACTTTTGATAAAAGGATGAACAACATAAAAATTAGTAAAAAAACCTAATTTGTCTGCGTTAGCCAACGCTTCCTCCGTTGTACCTATTTTTGAGCACTCCTTTCGAAAATTATTAAATTCTTTACTTTCTTTAAATAAATTTGCTAAAGCATGATCTATAGACAAAGCAAGGAATGAAGCGCCAAATATAGTATCAGGTCTTGTAGTGAAAACGTTAATTTTTTCCTTGTTGTGATAAAATTTAAATTCCATTTCACAACCAAAAGATTTACCAATCCAATTTTTTTGCATAGTTTTAACTTTTTCTGGCCATCCTGGTAATTTATCTAAATCTGATAAAAGATTTTCTGAAAATTTAGTTATATTAAAGAACCATTGAAACAATTTTTTTCTTTCAACTACTGCATTGGATCTCCAACCTTTTCCGTCAATCACCTGTTCATTTGCTAAGACAGTTTTTTCAACAGGATCCCAATTAACATAAGTTTCTTTTCTAGAAACAAGACCTTTGTTATAAAAATCAATAAAAAGCTCTTGCTGGTGTTTATAATAGTCCTCATCGCAGGTTGATATCTCATGGTCCCAATCTATTGATAAACCTAACTTTTGGAGTTGATTTTTCATATATTGAATATTGGTTTTCGTCCATTCTTTGGGGTTTAATCTATTACTTTTGGCTGCATTTTCAGCAGGTAGGCCAAAACTATCCCAACCCATTGGGTGGAGAACATTAAAACCGTTAAGATATTTGTATCTCGCCACAACATCGCCTATCGTGTAATTTCTAACATGCCCCATATGAATTTTCCCTGATGGGTATGGGAACATTTCCAAGCAATAAAATTTCTTATTGTGAGAACTGTTCTTTAGTTTTTTTTGTAAAAAAATTTTTTGCCATTTTTTTTCTATGTGGCGAAAATTAGCTCGTTCCATCTAATAAAATTATTTTTTTCTTCTTTTAGATTTATCTTCTTTATCGATTAAGATTGCAGTTCTTAGAATTGTAGATCTAAGTTCCTCACTAATTTTAGAATTTGATAGTGCTTCTGTTGCGCAGGAATTATTTAAGCAATTTTGTTTATGTACAATGACTTTTAAACTACTAGCCGCAATTTCATTAGATAGGAATCTTAAGGAAATTTTAATAGACTCACCTTTGTTTGAACCATCACTGTACCAATCAGTTACAATCATACCACCAGAATAATCTACAGTAGATAAAGGTAAAAAATCCAAAGTTTCTAGAGACGCTCGCCAAAGGGGATTTGATGTGCTGAACTCATAAGTAGTACCACCTCCTTTACCACCAACCAATCCACCTAAAGTTACGCCTCTACCTTCAGAGACATTTTTTTTTGCCCTTTCAAGACCTTTAACAGGAGTGTCTTTAGCGGGTGTATATTTATAAATATTACATCCATTTAAAGAAAATAATAAAAAAGTGAAAATTAGTAGTAATTTAGGAAATTTTTTAAACATTTTAGCGAATAATATACGATTTATAAAAATTAAACACTATATGCGACTAAAGATTAAAAAAGGTCGTTTTATAGTACAATTTGTGTTGTAAATATATCACAATTAACAAAATAAAAGCTTAATTATAGCTATAAATGGGAAAAAAACGGCCAAATACAATAAAAATTGGAAAAAATTATAAATTATAATTTTTAATATAACAAAAGGATAAACAATGAAAAAAGTAATAGCATTATTATCAGTATTCGTTCTTTCATTCAGTGTAGCAAATGCTGGTGAATTAACTATAACTGGTAATGCAAAAGCTTCTTACGCTATCGTATCAAGTGATGGCACAGCAGCAAAAGCTGACCAAGCAAAAGGCCTAGGTATTTCAAACGAATTTACATTAGGTGCTTCTGGTGAGTTAGACAATGGTTACACATGGAGCTACGCAATCGATATCGATGCAGTAGAATCAAGTGCAACAAATGACGATGCGAAATTAACTGTATCAGTACCAGATGTAGGTACATTCGGAATCTTCTTAGGTGAAGGCGGATTAGGTAGAGATAACGCGGCATCACAATCAGTAATCTCAAGACCATCAGACACTTCATACGCAGAAGGTATGACTGATACTTTTGATATTGATGGATTTGATAACATTCAATACCACACACCATCTGGTTTATTACCATTTGGAACAACGTTTAAAATTGGTCACGCTCCTTCAGCGAGAGCAACAAACGGTGGTGATTTCAAAGCTACAGGTCTAGTAAATGACAGAGTAGCTACACCAGATACAGCATCAGCAGGAGGAATAACTCTTGATGGTGGTGGAGCAACTGCTACACAATACCAAGTAGTAGTATCTGAAATTCCAATGGCAGACGGTTTAACAATCGGTGCTGACTACATGGAATTCAGTGGTGTACTTAATGCTTCAGATCAAGCTCCTGAGTCAGGTGCATACTATGCTACATACGCAGTAGGACCAGCTGTAATCGGTTACAGTAAGTCTTTTGCAGCATTAGCAGTAAATTCACTAACTACAGAGCAAGTTGAGCAAGTAGAGAACAGAAAGTACTCTATTGGTTTTAACGTAAATGATAACCTATCAATCTCTTACGAGAACGAAGAGTCTGAGCCGACAACACAAGAAGCGGCAACTACTCAATACGTAATGGAATCTGAAGGTCTTCAAGCTGCTTACACTATGGGTGGAATGACTTTAGGTGTAGCAATGAATGATCACCAAAATGCTGGTTACACTCAAAACCAAGACGTTAAAGATACTGTGTTTACAGTACAAATGGCGTTCTAGTTTAGTATAACTAAATATATTTTAAAAAAGCCGGTTAATAATATTAGCCGGCTTTTTTTTTAGCTCCGAAAGAATAGCAAAACCTTCACCAACCACATTATTTAGTTTATTAAGATTTTGATTTTTAATTCCTCCTAGGGGAATTACTTGTTTTGACATTCTGGAAAAATTATTGAATTTTAATATTCCAAGAATTGGTGCCTTTTTATCGTAATCAACTAAAAAAAGTTTAGATAATAGTATAATGCTACAGCCTTGTTTTTTTTTGAGTGAAATTTCTCTAAAACTGTGTGCTGAACCAATAATTTCAAAATTTATTTTTTTAAAATTTAAAAATCTTAAATCCTTTTCGTAGGAGGATAAATAAACTCCATCAGATTGTAATGAAATTGCTAATTTAATATTATTAGCAATATAAAATTTGATCGCCTTCTGTTTACATTTTTGTCTGAATTGCAATAAGTCGTTTATTTTGTCTATTTTTTTCATATTTCTATAAATTATGAAAAATTTATTTCGTATTTTTATGTTTTTTAAATCAATATCTTTGATATTTTCAATTATTAAAAAATACTTATTTTTTTTGATAAACATATGAACACAATAGTAGATAGATTTGAAAAGATAAAATCGAAAATTACGTCTTTAAAGCCAGATAAACCTGTTAATATTATAGCTGTAAGTAAAACATTTACTTTAGATTTTATTAAACCGTTAATCGATCATGGACATTTACATTTCGGAGAAAATAAAGTTCAAGAGGCTTTATCTAAATGGTCTGAACAAAAAAAGATTAATCAAAATTTAAAACTTCACATGATAGGAAGATTACAAAGCAACAAAGCTAAAGATGCAGTAAAACTTTTTGATTATATTCATTCGCTTGATAATCAAAAATTAGCTGATGCACTTGCTAAACATCAAATGAATTTGAATAGAAATTTAAAGTATTTCATACAAGTTAATATTGGTAACGAAATTCAAAAATCAGGAATTCCTGTTGGTGAGTTAGATGCTTTTTATAATTATTGTGTTAATGAAATAAATCTTGAAATTATAGGACTAATGGTAATACCGCCATTAGATAATAACACAGAAAAATATTTTAAATCTTTAAATGAGTTAAATAAATCTCTTGCTCTTGAAAATATGAGTATGGGAATGTCCACAGATTACATCGATGCTATAAAAAATGGTTCAACATTTGTTAGAGTAGGCAGCTCTATTTTTGGTTCTCGATCTTAATTTTTGTTTTTTTTTTTAATTCTTTTAAAATTTCTAAAAGATCTTTTTTTTTTAAGGCTACGCATCCTTCTGTTTTTTTATAATTCTTTTTTGCAATATGAAGAAAAATTGCACTACCCTTATTTTTGATTATGGGATCCATATTATAATTTAACACCAATATAATATCGTAGATGTTTTCTTTTTTGTAAAGTTTTTCATAGCTGTATGCGAATGGTAGCTTAATGAGTTTGTTATAATTTTTAGACCTCGAATCATTGCACCACCCCATATCTTTTTTTATAACTATTTTTTTTATCCTAGATTGAATCTTTTTAATCCTATCTTTTCTGTACAGAATATATTTTATTTTATAGTTGCCTTGCGGGGTAATTAAATCGCCTTCTTTTCTTTTATTTCCAATTCCCCTTTTACCTATAGCGCATTTTGCTTTATAGTTCTTATAAGTTAAGTATTTTTTATTGACTAAAATATGCACAAGTTAAATGTTCTAATTGTAGGTCCTTCATCGTTTCTATCTACTTTAAATGAATTAAAAATTTTTTTAAAGTTTAATCCTTTAATAAATAATTTAAATAGCACCCCTCAAGTAATTTTTTTCCACACAGATGCTATTATTGATAAGAAGCAAAAAGATTATATTAGTAGCATTAATTGTATAAAAATATGTGCAGGAAAAAAAAAAGATCTAATAGATAATTTCGATGCAACTTTGGAATTGCCAACAACTTTAAAGGAAATTAACTCAATAATCGAGAATACTGTTGCAAAGAAAAAATATAATAAAAATTCTTCGTTAGAGATAAAAGCTTACTATCTTAATAAGAATGAAAAAAAACTGTCTAAATTTGATGAATATATAATCCTTACCGAAAAAGAAGTTCAACTTCTTGAACTTTTTTTAAATAGCAAAAAGCCAATATCTAAAGATAATATATTATCATCTGTTTGGAATTATTCTTCAAATGCAGATACCCATACAGTTGAAACGCACATATATAGATTGAGAAAAAAAATTTCTGACAAATTTATGGATGAAAAATTTATTCTTAACGATAAAGATGGTTATTATTTGTGAAGAAAAGGAATAAGATTGCAAAAGACCTCTTTACTAATAAGTATAGAAAAAGAGTTGTTAGGCCAAAAAAAGGAAAAGGTAGTTTTAAAAGAAAAAAAAGTAAATTAGTTTAAGTTGCCTTTAAAAAATTTAATCATAAATTAAGTCTTGCCCCAATTGTCTGAATAATTTCTGACGACATTTCAGTGCCTTTTTCTAAGCTTTCTTTTAATGTTTTACCATTAATATGTTCATGAAGAAAACCTCCTGCGAATAGGTCACCTGCACCTGTTAAATCTACAATCTTAAGATTCTTTTTCGCAGAGCACTCTACTACTTCATTATTTTCGATTGCTAGAGCTCCTTTTTCTCCACGAGTAATCACTATTAGTTTATTAAGTTTTTGTGAAAACTCAATCACATCTTCAAATTTTTTAGCATCTATTAAAGACATGATCTCTTGTTCATTAGCAAAAGTAATATGTAATTTATTTTTAACTAAATCCAAAAAATGTAGTTTATGCCTTTCCACACAGAACAAATCTGATAAAGACATTGCTACTTTATTAGAATTTTGAATCGCTTTTTCAAAAGCTTTTTTAGGTTCTCCTTCATCCCAAAGATATCCTTCAAGGAACAAGAGCTCACTATTTTTTACTGAATTAGCATCTATATCATTTTCATTAATTTTGCCTGCCGTCCCAAGGAATGTACACATAGTTCTTTCAGAGTCAGGTGTAATTAAAATTAAGCAAGTGCCAGTGGGAATTGCCTCTTTTTTTTTGGAATAAAAGTATTTAACTTTTTCTTTCTTTAGTCCTTCTTCGTACTTGTCACCAAGTTCATCATCACTTACTTTACCTATAAATCCTACTTGATTTCCAAGTTGTGAGAGACCCACTATTGAGTTTGCAACTGATCCACCAGAAACAGTCTCTTCTATTTTAAGCGTCGATAAAAGTTTTTTAAATTCAACTTCATCTACAAGTTTCATCGTGCTCTTTGTTAAATTATTGTCAGTTATAAATTTGTCATCAACTTTACAAATCACATCAACAATTGCGTTCCCAATTCCTAAGATTTTCATTTATGCTTTTTTTGTTTTTATAGGTTTTTTTCTATTTGGATAACAGCTTTTGCAAATTTTACAAGTTATTCCATAACATTCTCTAGCCTTACAATATTCTCTTCCGTACCAAATTATTTGTAAATGAAGCTTGTTCCAGGATTTTTTAGGAAAGATTTCTTTTAAGTCTTTTTCAGTTTTAACAACATTTTTTCCATTTGTTAAACCCCATCTCTGAGCTAATCTGTGTATATGCGTATCTACTGGAAAAGCAGGAAAGCCAAAACCTTGTGACATGACAACACTTGCTGTCTTGTGACCCACGCCAGGTAACTGTTCTAACTCCTCATAAGTTTTTGGTACTTGGCTCTTATATTTCTCTACCAATGTTTTTGATAAATAAAAGATACTTTTAGCTTTAATCCTAAATATACCAATTCTTTTTATTAATCTTTCAATTTTTTTTCTACCGAGTTTTACAAAGTGTATTGGTTTATTATATTTTGGATAAATATCTT
>Ga0315315_10002219_pt1 | contig 17820 bp, 16 predicted proteins | sample M140m3416metaG_FD_203699 | JGI IMG/M metagenome (GOLD analysis project Ga0315315, IMG submission 203699) | Ammonia-oxidizing marine archaeal communities from Monterey Bay, California, United States - M1 40m 3416 | ecosystem: Environmental > Aquatic > Marine > Intertidal zone | place: USA... | reverse complement strand
TGAGCGATCTGTCCTTCTTCAACTTCAACAATGTCGAGGGGACGGTGTACACGCCCTTCGACTCGGTCGACGAGGCCAGCCGCGGTCCGTTTTCGGCGCAGACGCTTGCGTTTGACCAGAGCGCCAACCTGTGGGGAAAGGTGTGCCCCGCCGTGCGGCGCGGACGCGCTGTCGCTGACTCCATCCGCAGGTGTGCAACATCAACCTCATGGGCGGGTCGGACGAGACTACCCTTCGCACCGCCTTTGCCGTGATGCTGGACGCGGTCAACAGAATGCGGGCCCCCAACGGGGATTACATCGTGCCCATCTGGGACCAGGAGACGCCCCTCTTCAACGGGGGATTCAACTTCACTCGCAGCATGCGGGAGGACGAGGTGTTTCCGGAGATTGTGACGGCGCCTCTGCAGGTGCGGGAGCACGAGATTTCGATCGAGAGTGCCTTTGGGTACAGCACCATCGTCAAGACCAACATCTTTGCCGACCCGGCCAGGGCCGTGCGCATGCCCATCTTTGTGCCGCAGTCGCAGCAGTACTGCACCATCTTCGAGGCATTTCCTCCCCCTCGGCCGCCACTCGTGCCATGTGCTCACTCTGACGCCGCAGGTGGGGTACCCCAACTTTGAGGCCTCGTTCATCGAGTTTCGCATGACACGCTGCTCTGGGGTGGAGCCGTACAGGCGCACCCCCATCGTCTTCTCCTCCAGGGATGTCTCGGGCGGGACTGTCGAATCTGTAGTCGTCGTGGACGCGCCAGTGGCCACCCTCTTCAAAGGGGACGATCGGTTCGATGGCTTTTCCAGAGAGCTGGGGTGGACGCTCAAGGTCACCGGGGCCATGGTGCAGAACGTCGTGTTCCGACAGACCCTGGAAGAGAACGACGCCACCCACGGCGTGCTGGTGGGAGCCGCCCGCACCCTCGACTCGGTCGGCGCCTTTGCGTGTGGCCCCACCAAGCGGAGGTGCAACAGCGTCACACTGCACCTCGGTACCCCCAATCGCTCTCTTCCGCCCGCACCGCCCGGGCTGATCCGCCCGCGCAGCCGGGAGCATCGGAAACCTGACCGAAGCCGACGACGGCGACCAGGACGCGCTGTTTGCGTGCGACGGGGACGTCCCGCAACGATTCTCTTCTTACGAGGACGCCCTCTTCCAACTTGGGCAGGAGGACGAAGCTCAGAAGCTGTACGACTACACCTTCCTGGACGGCGTCAGCTGCCAAGGCTGCTTCAATAATTGCCAGAGCGGGACGCTGGAGGAGCTCCGCGGAATCTGCTTCGCCAACTACGCGGATGCGAGTGCCTGCGCCCTTATTGATCGCCGCGCATGCTGATGCGCCTTTGCAGGGGTGCAGGGCAATCATCTGCTCCAACGGAGGGGATGTGAACACGTGCCAACTCAGAAGTGACGCATCGAGAATAGATCATGACGACGAGGATTGCTACGCATTGAACGTGTACGGATCTGCGACCACGACGACTGCTCCAGCGGCGAACACGGGGACGGGACTGCCGGCTCTGTACGACGTGCTTCCCTTTGAGCGGAACGAAACTGTTGCGGAGCGGGCTGCCCTGTCCCAGACGGCTTGGAATGCGGCCCTGGGAACGTGGGCCATCTACGACGGGGGCGCCCACCACCCGCACGCGACTCCGGACAATCAGATTCGCACCGAGGATGGCACCACCTTCTCCGAGGACCTCGAAGACATTTGGTGGCTTGCAAAGACGTCCGCTTCGAGGGAGGCGAGGGTGGTGAGGTGCTCTGGCAAAGGGTGCCCCGAGGGACAGACGGGGTGCACCGAACGATGCGCAGACACCGCTACGGCGTTCGGGACTTACGGCCTTATTCAGGACTGGAAACTCAAGGTCTGGGGAGGGCCCGCGCCAGTGCCCGCAGCGCGCCTTGCTAATCGAGGGTGGTAGGTCGATTCTGACGAAACGTTGAAGCTGTGTGCACTGGGCAACCCCAGCCTGTGCACGCCGGAGCGGTTCGTGGTGACGGACTCGAACCAGCTGGCGCGCGACCACGCAAACTTTCGACAGGGCGTGTTTGCACTCGAATTTGCCAACAGGCGCGGCCTCTGCCTTACGAGGGCAAACATGTCGCTGCCTGCACCGTGCGACGTCCTCGATCTCAACCAGAGGTGGACCCTCGGCGAGAACACCCGCATCCAAAGCGACGACCCGTACGTGTGCGCAACCGCCTTTGCCGACGAACTTCGCCTCTTCTCGATGGCCTGCTTCCCGTGCCAGGTGTCCGAGACTGCTCTGCGGCCGTGCACAGAGAGCCAGTCGATGCACATCTTCGCCAGCGACTCGCCCCCCGAGTGGCTCGAGTCGGAATTGGCGGTCGCAGTCCCAGTCTCGCATACGCATTCGGTGGCCATCCAACTGTACTCGGGCGCATGCTCCATCTCGGGCACCAACACGCCGCGCCGCTGCCGCCCAGAGTGCGCGGGGCCCAGCGACCTCGTCTGCGACCGCCCACTGGGCGCAGGAATCGCCATGTGCGAACAGAAACTCTCAAAGGGGCCGCTGGCCGCCCTCCGCGGAAACGACATCGGCCTCGTTTACAGCAGCGTCCCAGTCTTGTACACGGCCGTCGGACAGATCTCTGGCTCAGTGGCTTCCATCATCTCCTTCGACAACTCTGCGGTCGTGTATCAGAGCAACGCGACTTTCCTCGAAAACGAGCCGCTCGTGCTTTCGCCCCCGATCGCAGGCACCATCCGTGCCTCAGTAGCAAAGGCGCGCCGCATCCTCGCCCAGCCCTTGCCCAATCTCATCCTCCGCAGGTCATCTTCCAGCCCATCGACGAACTCGGCGACTTTCAGACGAGCAGCGTCACCCTCGTCAACGTATCCGACATTGTCGACCGCTTCGGCGCAAACGTCCTCACCGAATACGCAGAGCAGTTTGAAGAGTCTATGCTGATTTGGCAGGTGCTCGTCGCAATCCTGTCCGCGGTGCTCTTTGCAATGATTGTCCTCCACATCGCTCTGGCCTACAGAGAACAAAAGATCATCGCACAAAACCTTGTCAAGCTGGACGAGGAGAAGAAGGCCGCGTAGCAGAGCCCACCGCTCACCGTGTAAAAGACCAACACGCCCTCCGCCGCAGTGTCGATAGACAAGCCCGCCAAGCTTTTAAGCGGGCTCGATCGGCGTGAACGTCTTGTTGCCGTAGCTCCTCCGAAACGAGTTCGCCCACTGGGTTGCCGGACCTGTCGACAAATTTGCCCCCGTAGGCGTGTGCGGCACCCCGCATCCGTCCGAGCCCGATGACTCCTTCGGCACGAGCGCACCTAGGAAACAATCGCAGGGGATGAACACCTGGGAAACCACGGGCCCGTGAAGCGCTTTCAGCGCACATCGTATCGCGGTCTGCAGCGACTGGTCAGGTGGGGACCCAATCGTTTCAAGCTGCGCGCGGCACCGTCAGCACGCCAGGGCGCGGCCCACGCAGGGCGCGAACACCGACCCATGCCGCTAGGGCACGCTCCGGCAGGCCCAATTGACCCACGAGGGTCGTCGCGGCCGTCGAAAAGCCAGCGCACTCGCCCGGCAAGGCGCCATCACCAGGATTCCCATCTACGCCCGCCATTCCACAGCAGAGTCGGGTTCTAACCGCAAAACAATCCGGATTTTGTGTGACCCTTGATTGAAAGGGCCACAGTAATTAGAACTGAATGGAAAATGATTTTGTGTGAACCTTGATTGAAAGGGCCACAGAATATCAAAAGGAGCTTACAGAACCCCGATTCATGGGCGACCCGCAAGGAGGACTAGCAAGAAGTGGCGGAGCTCCACAGGCAGGCGCTCATGCGCGCCGCGGACGAACAGGCAGAGCGCCACAGGCAGGCGCACATACGCGCCGCGCAAGAAGCGGCGGAGCTCTGGAGGTAGGGCATGAGCTCAAATACATCTCGCGAGCGCGCCTACTCAAAGTCCCCCTTTCTCATGTGCACCAGTACGGCGTTCCAGATGTGTACAAACGTCTCAACTGCGCTTTCAAGATCTCCCGAGTGGACGGCTTCGATCACCGTATCAAACGCTAATGTGCGCTCATCCCCAGTGCGCACCGGCGGGAGAGTCCGCCCTTGGCTGGCCGAATCCGTGCTCATCCGGTCACTATCTGCAAGAAGAAGCTGTGGTCATTGATCGAGTGCAAGGACCTGATTTGAAAAGGTTGCACGTGTGCGGCAGCGGCTGTGATTGGGACTACACCACCGTTCTACTCGCGTACGCACCAAAGGTCTCGCGTTTGGGCCTACGATTTCCGCGTGGAGGCTTTGGCGGCGGCTGCTCTCTGGCCATTTTCTCGAGGCTCCTGATGGATGTGGCCATTTTTTCTGCGGATTTCGCCATTCTCTCTTGACTCGACTGTAGATGAGCTCGGTACGTTGCCAGGAAGTAGATAAAGGCTTCTTCTGATGTGTCGTCAGAACCGTACTTGAGTGGGTGAGAATCTCTGCGGATAAGTTTTATGTAACTCTGCACTTGTGGCACAATGATTCGTTCGACGGCCTCCCGGATAAGTTCGGCGGGCGAATCCTTAAGGCGTTCGTATTGGGCAGGATCGAGTTGTCTTAAGACTCGGGGAAATCCGCGAACGATGTCCACCCGACGCATTTCGTCCGTCTCTTGTCGGTACTGAGCGATGAGATCGATCGCCTCAACACTACGCATGAGTGGGTTCATACTCTCGGTCAGAGAATCAAATTTGGCTTTCACCAAAGCAAGTCTATCTGAGACCGACATGTTTGCGTCCGTGTACCTTGAGATTGGCGATCCACATATATGCTGTGGTTGACTCTGTAAGATTGCACCGTTCTAGCGATGAAGGGTTGGGCTGAATGGCGCTTTCTCGTGCTGCGAGGGCCATAGGAGGCGGCGGCGCTGTAGCAGTGATTCCGTTCAATGGTCGGCCTAGGCCTGGCATACGACGGGCGCCTGTCTGGAAAACAGATCAAATGTGCGCAAGTTTCTTGTGGGCCTGCCCAACATTTGCGCAATGTCCGTCCACAACGTCGTTTGCCGTTTGGATCGCACGTACACGCTGAGTTGTGCAGACGTCTGGATGCAATCAGCCGGGGCGTGGCACTCTGTGCGTAGGACACGCCTGACAAAGTTGACATCCTCCCCGCGGATGCCGGGCATGACTTTGAACCCCAAAGTTGACATCACGCCGGCCTTGACTGCAACATGGCCGTGTGCAATGTCTTCCGATATTGCACCCCCGGTTTCTCTGGTCGCCGCTGCCATCTTGCGCAGATCGTCGGTGCGTGCCACAATCTCACTGTTCTGGTGTGCGCACGGGATCACGTCCAAATGAAATCCGTGGAGCACCATCTTGGCGCCAGTCTCTTCAAAGAGTCCCATCACGATCCGGGTGTAATCCCTCACCATGATATCGTCGTCGTCAAAGAAGAGTATATGGCTGCCCCCTGCGTTTCTGGCCCCGACGTTCCTCGCACTGCCGCTGGACATGCGCATCGAGTGGAATGAGATCCGAAAGGCGATTGGGGAAAAAATATCCCTGTACATCGAAGCATAAGAGTACGGAAAGACTGTGCCGCAGTTTGACGCCACCACAACCACTTCTGCTGGAGCAACGGTCTGCATTTTGATGCTCATCGCCGTGGACAAAAACGTGTCTTTGAGTCTGGAGCACAGCGCCGGGACAACAACCGACGCATTGTTGGCCACAAGTGCGGCAGCCAACGGCAGAAGCAACATAGTAACACCCTCTTCCGAACGGACATATACTTCTCCAAAGCCCCACAGCGCTCCTGGCGCATCGAAATCTGTTGGCACCCACAATACTGATGGCCAGGCCGGCCTATTTCCCTCGGGTCAAACCGCCACAAAGGCATGCTTGCGGCGCTGACGCTGGCGGCATGCCGCGCGCTGCTCGTTGGGCCGGACACATTCCATTCGATGCCAAACTCGACGCACGCAGAGAGAATGAGAAGGGTTCGGCAAATCCTGCAAGTTCCGTCTTGCCGTCTGACCAACTGGCCCGCAGGCAGTGGAACCTGTTTCGTGGAGCGAGGTATGGGCGGCAGAAGCCGCGGGCCAACTTGCGACGTGGCTGCACGTCGAATCCGCAGACTTCCCGTCCCTTGGGTCGGGCCTTTGCCTGTGCTCAGCATCGGCCCCGCAACCGCCGCCTCACCCATCGACACAGGTGGGATCTGCTGAACGAGAATGTGCTTGCTCACTACACACAGAGTAACACGTGCAATTCGTCCTCGTGCGGTGCCATCACCCTCAACACCTTCTTCAGAGACCAATATTTTGACGAGCCGATTGTCCTGCGCATGGTCATGATCCACGAATTGCTCCACGGTAAGGCGCGCGCGTCGTCCCAGGCCACGGAACCGCCCCCCACAGAATCCCGCAGCGTTTGAGTTTGGCGTTGCAACAAATCAATCCGCACGGGAGGCTCGGTGGACGTTGGACTTTGCAACAAGTCCTCCGGCGGTGGTCAACTACCATTGGGGCACTGCATCCGGATACCACAGAAGAACAAGACTTCCGGCTCCAGACGAAGTCATGCAACCAGTGCTCAGCGGGTTCTCCCACCTCACGATGCCCTCACTCTCTGCCTCTGGCAAGGTCGGCCCCACGCCCGGTGTACTTGCACCCTGCTGTTGCCCACAGTTCCCATCCCATCAGGCCATCCGGTACGCCTGTGACACCGGAGCAGACTGCTCGTTTGTCAGGCGATACTGCGTCCACACAAGCGATCACTGGGCAAGCCCGCCACACAACCCCCCATCTCCCGTCGGCCCGTTCATTGCTGCCGCAGGTCGGAACTTGCAGCTTCGAGCCAGAGGGCGCCTCCACACGGCACAGTGCGGTGATCCTCGGAAGCGTCACCGGGGTCATCGTGGCAGGCGCAGTAGCAATCGCTTTCTTATAGCCGCCGGGCCAAGCGCACAGTTGTACGAGCACACTACAAAGCCGCCCAGACCGTTCCATTGGCTGTGCCGTGCCCAAGAGAGGACACCACATCATTCACGACATGTTCGTCGAAAGAGGGCTCCTCCTGACAAGGCACAAGAGAGAGACGGTCGGGCCACCTCTGCAACTCGAAGTGAATCCCGGGGGCACGTTTGGCAAAGTCTGCGATGGTTTGCAGGATCATGCGTCTGTCTTCATCCGTGGTCAAGTAAATGTCCATGACCCGGATCGCCATAAGCACTTCGGATGGGGCGAACCCCAGCGCAACCCGCAGCTGTTGAAGGAGTTCACACGCCGGGATCGGCGTGTTCATGAGTAGTAGGTTGCAGGGTTCGAAGTGGTTTCTTGCATCGTGCACCGCCGACGGAATGAGCCCTTCAGCCCCGAAGCAGGAGTCGAACACGAGGGCGCATCCCTGATAACGCTGCGTCAGCGCCAGGGCCTCTGAACTATCCATGGGCGTGTTGTGGAACACGACTTCCTGTTTTGCGCTGCCGCCGGAGACCGAGTCGGCGTCAGCGCCTCCTTTCACCCTCATGAAGTTCTGCCCGCAATCAAATTTCTAGCAATCGACGCAATTTTTGTGGCCCATAGCCGCAATTTTTCGCCCTTTGAAAGCTTTTTTGTGGCCCTTTCAATCGGAATATTTCCCCCCTTCAACTAATTTTTGTGGCCCTTTGAAGTGGCAATTCAATCTTTATTTCCGGGTTGGCGTGTTTTGAGCACCCGGCGGGCGGCTCACATCCTCGAGCGCGTGCTGGCCACTGCGCTACAATGGGGCAGAGGGTCAAACAAATGAAGGTCTTTGTTGAGACACTGCGGCGGATAGGTCGCGACGAACGGGTAAGCGGACTTGTGGATGGCAATTCCATGGTCGCCTGCTTCCAGGACGGTAGAATGACCAGCATTGTCCTGGACGGGCACGAAACTGTCGCGGAGTGTGTCAGGAACGAAGTGGAGGAGTTCTATTGCGCAACGTCGAGGGCAAGTCCGCAAGGCCGCTTATTTTGTGCCGTGCCTGACCGCTCCGCAGATCCGCGCTGAAATGGCGCAAGCAACCGCTCTGAGCGTACGCAAGACGTGAAAGACGATTCCTACCCCCCTTTGCGGCGGCGACAAGATCATTCTGGTGCGCACGCGAGTCTGGAAACCCAAATGCGGGCTTCCGAATGGTTGTAGCGCTGCAATCTACAGAACAATGATGGACCCCCCGCCGGCAGCGAGCCTCCCTCCGGTGCCCGCTTCTCGGGACCGCTTATCGCCCGGCTGTGCGAGCGGGTCGGGCTGTACGACAGATTCGCACACAACAATTAACGACTCCATCTCGGCGCTCGGATCGAATATTCTGATCCAGCGGGCGACAATGTTGCTTGCACAGTCGAGTATCGAAGCGCTGTCGAAGATGCCGTACCACCGTTCCACCACGGGAAGCAGCGTTTTCTTAAACTCGTCGAGCGTCCACGGGTTGCGGGTACGATTGCCGCCCTTCTTCGGGCACAGATTAAGCACGCCGACAACGTCTAGCACAAAGCCGTGTACAATGTTCGGATCGAAGCGCTCATCGTCAATGTACGGCAAGATACAGACAGATCTCCATTTCGCCCAGAGCAAATTCTTGATTGGTTCACCAAGTGCAGGCCAGTATCCGGCCTCGTCAGCGGCGGCATCTCCGCGGGCTATCAGCCGGAGCGCATCGCTGTTTGCGGTTGAGCTAGACAATGCCCTTACGAATGATGTGTTCTCTAGGTATTGTGAATTGAACTCAAATTGTTCGCCTGGACGTTCCTCGAACTCGAACCTGATCCCAGAAACGCCCCTTTTCTGTCGACGGGGGAGTACTAAGACGCGGGCAACATTCCTGATAATCCAGTCCTTGTTGTATCCATCCGGAAGTTCACCCTCATTAAAGCCACCCTCAGTAAGCGTAGCGTGCAACCTGGAAAGCCTGTGATAAGTGATCAATTCATTTACGTCGTCCTCTTCCTCTGCCGCTGCCGCTGCCGCTGCCTCTGCCGCTGCCGCTGCCGCTGCCACTGCCCACAGCGTCTCTGTGAAGATCAGACAGCCCTTGTGCTCGGCAGGGCTCGAACGATTTTTTGGAAATGCGAAGATGCCACGCGTGATTTCGTTGCAGGCCAAATTGAAACGGCGGATGGACGCAGAAGTAGCCGAATGGTACAGCATTTTGGCCAAGCGAACCACATCTCTGAAATACTCGTCCCCGGGATCAAGGTTCTTAAACGGCGGCTGCAATTCCTCGGCCAGCACCTCAAATTCTTGTTCCGCTGCCGCTGCCACTAACGCTTCCAATTCCCTTTCCGCTTCCGCTTCCAATTCCGCTTCTGCTGCCGCTTTCGCTGCCGCTTTCGCTGCTTTCGCTGCTCGCGCTTTCGCTCGCTCTTTGGCTCCGGCTGGATCTTCTTCGTCCAATTCCGCTTCTGCTGCCGCTTTCTCTGCCGCTTCCGCTGCTGCCGGTTCCGCTTTCGCTGCTGCCGCTGCCGCTGCCAATGCCGCTTTCGTCGTAAATTCGGGCTCTTCTCTCGTAATTTTGTCTAGGCGACGGCGGCGCCTTTCCAATTCCGCTTTCGCTCGCGCTGCCGCTGCTCGCGCTTTCGCTCGCTCTGCGGCTCCGTCTGGATCGTCTTCGTCCAATGCCGCTGCCGCTGCCGCTTCCTCTGGGTCTAGGGCCACGGGACTGCTGTCGCTTTTGCTTCCGCTGTCCGCATCCAATACGCCATCTTCATCAATATCATCTTCTTCGAGACTATCTTCGCCACGGCCTCCAAGAAGATCGAGCATAGCGGCAACTTTCGAGTCATATTGTTCTCGATCTCTGCTCCACACGAAAAGAAGCTCGGCGGCGCTTGGGAAGGCAAAATTGTTGTCAAACTCGAGAAGGTTGAACGGACCATCAACTTTGAACAGCTCGGTCGCGTGTTCCGTCAAGTATCTCATCGCAGGAGTGACGGAGGAAAAGGCATCTTGTCTTTCAAGCTCTTCTTCCGCTCGCGCTTTCGCTCGCGCGGTCGTCGGAGCCCCCTCCGTCTCGGAAACAACGCTGCTGTCGTCTGCTTCAACTTCTCCATCAGAGTCGGGTGCTATAAAGGATTCCAGCGCTTTCTGAGTTTGGCCCTCGCCAGTCATAAACAATTTGAAGGAGCCAGTCGAAGGATCGTACTCAATCAAGTGTTTTGTGCCATTCAAATCTCGCAGGGTCACGTCTGCTTTGGCTTTGACGTTGACTTTGAAGTCGGGAGGATTGTCGAAAAAAATCTTTCGAGCGTATCCAGAGCTTGTGGTGCCAAGGCCGTACAAAGCGATGATGGCCTCTGCGTCTTGCAGTGTCCCCCACGGCTGTTCGCCATTCAAATATTCAATATGGGCGTTCGGACCGACCTTTAGGAGCCGCCCCTCATTGAAGACGTCGTCTTTGGAGAAGAATTCCCCGAGTTCTGCAAGAAACCGGGCTTGAACGCGCTCGGGGGACCCTTGCACAACGGTTCCCCTCATGTTCTTAGAGCGCTTGTACTGTGCGGTCAATTCCAAAATAGCGGTCTCGTAGGGCTCTGTGTAGTCTTGCGCCCTTGGCCGGTCGGGCACAATTATGTCTTGCAAGGCGGCAGAAAACATTCTTTTCAACGCAAACCAGAATTCGGGCCGATCGGCACCGACAGAGATTTCGACCTTGTAGTGGTCCTCTACGTAAGAAGGCGCGGCCGGGGTCGCTGGCACTTCGGCCTCCACCCTAAGAAGACGAGTTTCTCGGTAGTTTGTTCGTAGGAAGCGGAGATAGTATTTCAGCACTTCTTCAGCACTGCCCTCGCTGTCGTAAACCAGCTTTGCGACACATTCCCACAACCCGCGTTCGCCGCCGTAGTTTGTTTCCTCGTAATATGCAAGTAATTGCGAGCGTTTAGACTCGGACAAGAAAAACGGGCTGTTTTGGACCCACCGTCGAACTTCGGCTAATTTCGCCTCCTCAACAGCATCAACAGCATCAGCCTCGAGCGCAACCACCCGATCCACCACCACCGCCGCCTCGGCCGCCCCTTCATCTTCCGCAACGGAAGCGACAGCGGCATCGGTCGATGCCCGCGGCTCAGGTGGCCCGGAATTGAAATTATTGAGTTTGGCAATTACCCTTATGACAGGTTCGTCTTCCACAGGATCTGGCGTCCATCGCAAAGCACGTTCTGCATCTTCCTCTGGCATTTTTGCCCGTGCGAATACCCTGTTGACGAGTTTTGCTCTATCAGCAAACAGCTCTATGCTGACGGTCTCGGAGACAGATGCGTAAGCGACGGGATCAGAACCCTCGATGATCTTAAAAACTTTCACCTCTTCTTTGTCCAGCCTTGGATGAAGTTTCCAGAACTGTGCGACGGGCTTACTTTCTTGAACAAACCCCTCCATCGCTTCATTTGGCTCATATCCCTTGAGTCTTGAGTCGTCTGGCGGGAGAATCAAATTGAGAATCTCTTGGCGATACGTGGGGCCAAGTTCAAACCACGCTTTGATCGTATTCACATATTCCGCGAGTCTGCCCCCGTCGACCGTAATTCGAACTCCAGCTAGAATACTACCGGAAAAGATTTCCGGGATCGGATCCACCAAAACAATTTCGGTGTGGCCGTTTCTTGGTGTGGTTGATGCCACTGTAGTTTCCAGCACATAGAACATGAAGGGGATGGGTCCGTCAGCACGCTCGACAAATTTCGTCGCTTTGAAATTAGTATCTGCAAAACGAGGCCTCATCCGATCCAACTCTGGCGTGCCCGGTACCCTGGTCGAAAATGTTCCTTCAATGGTCGTGTTCGATAAGATATCATTCTGGCGGTCTTCGACAATGTCAATCATAGTAAGTCCCAGCTTCAACGGAGTTGTCACATCTGTGGCTAACTGTCTTTCGGCTGGCGTTGGGGGTCGTTCAGGATCTGTGTCGAAAGAATCGATCAAAAACTTCAAGTCTTTGACGGCCTTAATAAATTTCGCGTACTCATCAGTATCGGATATGGAAAACCCGGATCCCGTCAACAGAAATTCCGCCACTGCCAGAAACACACTCAAAAGGAGAGCCCCGCCTGAGGGAGCCTTGAAGATGCCTGAAAGCAATTGTGCGGCGCGTGCGCTGTCCGCCAGCTGAATCGCAAAGGAAATGATACGATTAAGCGCCGTCACGTTCCGGGTAGCAAATTCAAAGAATTTGATCCACAGAGGAGAGTTGCAGTAATCAAGCGGGATGTACACCGCTATTGGCACCGAAACAATGTTCATCTCGGCGCCCTTGTCGGATGTGACAAACACTTCTTCCGCTCGCCTTTTGTCTTTTGGTGGCCTCAGTCCGGCAATCGTTCTGAGCGGCCATTCTTCTGACCCGTGAGAAACGCCGGTAAAGTCAGACATTGTATTGCGAATGTCAGACATCGTCTGCTCCCTTTCTCCTTCTTCAACAAACCGTCGGATCATCTGGTTTCTGGATTCCTGAGCCCGGAGCATGCGCGCCATGTTGGGTGGATTTGGCCAGCTGGTGCACACCGGAAGACTGCGTTCGTCACGGTAGTAAAAGATGGTTGATTTGATTGTGGCAAAGAGGGCCTGCAAGGACGAAAGCAATTCGTAGCCCGATTCCGCCGGAATGTCACTGAATTCATTTTTCAACCTTGCAATCCATTCTTCGGTCTCTGCCGCTTCCGCTTCCGCCTCCTCTGGCGATTCTTCGTCTTCTTCGGCAGCCTGCTTCTTTGGCATCAAACTTTCCATGTAGCGTTGTACCTGCGGGGGCGTCAGTCTAGAATTAGGGCCGATTGCACGGGCGGACTCACAAAGTCAATTTCGTCCAGAAATGTTTTTCGCATCGTTTTTGTTTGGCCAAGCAGGGTACTTGACGTTTCATTTGGGCTGTACGCAGTCACTTCCAATATTCTTCTTCGATTCGAAAGATAAGTCAGACTTTCAAGGACTTCTTCGTCAATGTAATTCCTGAAATCATAGACGTCATATTGGATCTCTTCGCCGAGAACTTGCACCTCAAACTTTTTCGCGAGATCGATGACTCGCCATTTATCAAATTTAACCAGGCCGTCAGACAATTGTTTCAATGCCTCAAGCAATCTGACCCCCCGCTCTTTCGGAGTCCCCTTCGTGTTGTTTTTCGTCTTTCTGTTGTATTCAGACGTTGCACCGTTGAAGGCCACCAGCATCTCTGTCGTAATCAGGTGTGGGGGGTACTCCATCGTTGAGATTTTGGCACACCACCGTGTTGCGTCGAGGCCATTGCTGTAAAGAAAGTTCCCATATTTGTAGTAGTACGTAGAATCACGCGGAATTCTTCCATTCATCCAAAACTCAATGGCTCTGTTATCCTCCACTTCTTTCAAATTAAAAAGGATTTTCGACATCACCGCCAAGAAGAAATTGTGTGTTTTCTTGTACCCCCTCTCTGCAGCTCTTTTCCAGTCCAAGGTGGGATTTCGAAGGGGTTTCTTCGCACCCTCTGCCGAAATTTCAATGTTTTGGGGAAGAGACAATAGGAATTTCCAATTGAGCACAAACAGAATCGCATCTGCCAAGTTCTGACTACGTGTTGGGGGCGCTCGAGCGCCACCGCCCGCGGGGCCTTTGCCACCAGATTGACGCCCTGGGGCCGACATCTTTGCACAGCCGTGCGAGGCATTTATATCCAGGTGCATGCTTACCGGACAAGCGGGCAAGTCGGCAGCGCAAGCATTTTAATTTGTCCGTGAGGTGGTAGACGCACGTCTACGGGAACATTTTCTTGAGAAATTTGTATGTATCCTTCAACTCTTCCTGCACGGATTGGTCGAATTTGGACTGCGGCGGCGGCGTGAGGGGTGTACCGACAGTGCATTTGGGGAAGAGTGCGACCTCGATCTTGCGTTGCAGCGGAAGCACCTGCGCGATTTGTGGTCAGCTAACATCACTGGCGCTCGGGACCGAAGCGGCCAATGGCACGGCGGCGACTGCTTACGGGAGGCTTTTTGGTCCACCCCACCTCATAGTTTGAAACAAGCATCGAGTGTGGCCCGCTGGGCGTTATAATGTGCTCCACCCGCACAAATCCCCCTGCGCGCGGGTCAGTGTGGCATGCGGGCAGCGATGGGTGGCTTGCGACCGACCGGCCACAAGCGGAGTGTGCGGCCTCGATACAATTACAATCGAGGTGCTGGGTGGCTTTGGGGTCGTGACTGTCTCCACCGACACACGAGAAGATGGATGGTCGGCCACAATAATGTGCTAGGATTGATCAATTGGCGCGCCCGTGCGATTGCGCCGTCGCGCACGACACTCACTGCGATGTCATTTCCTTCAACAGACACAATTGTGCTTGCCCTTCTGCGCACCATTTGGTGTCGCACTCCCTCTACCGACCCAAGCGTGCTGATCAGGACCTATCGCGGCGGGCGTTCAACCCTCTGGCACAAACGCGGAATGGGCGAGAAACACCTCCGGGCTGCACTGAAAGAGGGGCATGGATGCTTATAAATATCCGGCTGCTGTCCAATATATGGCGACGATGGATCTAGCTCGACGAATCGGACCCGTCCTGATTGCGATTCTGCTATTGGTGCGCCCACAGCCGCGCCAGTCCGTCGCGGCGCACCCAACACGCGCAGGTGGTCACAATTCTAGCGTCCATTGACCCGTGGCCCCTCTTCGTGTGCCCCTCCATTATTGCGTTGGCCACGGCAGCCCTCGGCCTCACCAAAGCATTCAAATTCTTTGTTGCCTTCACTGTCGGCCTCATGGTCAAAGAGACTCAGTTGGAGGGGTTTGCGTACGCCCTGAACATGCTTGGCGCCGCTGGCGCCTTCTGCCTCTCGGATTGGCACAAGACGCACGATGTCCAAATTGGGGTGCCTATCCTGGTGGGCGCAGCTTTGCACTGTCGCGTCAGGTACGAGCCCCCCTGCGTGCCAAAGCAGGCCTGCGCCGACCCTTCAGCAGCGAGGCCTGTCCAGACTCGTCTGTTCAAGACTACGCCGAGGCACATCCACCCGCGCTCGATCTCAGCCCTGCGCCTGATTGCACGCACAGGCACAACGGTACCTGCTTTTAAGCCTTGTTGGACTTGGCACAATTACGATCGTGATGCGCGTCTTTGACAAGGCGGCGGTTGCAGAAGACGCATGCGGAATTCTGCTGAGGGGCCTCGCACTGGCGAGCGCGGGCGTATGCTCCCTAGCCGCCTGTCACGACATGATCGGGCACTAATTCTTCCCGGCACAGGTTCACATCTTTTTAGAATCGGCCATCTGCCAATCTGAAGAGGGAGAAATTGTGAGGGGCATGTACGGCATGATGACAACAGTAGCACTGATGTGATGGTATTGTAAGACTATAAGACGCTACACGACTCCTGTGCTTGCACAGCCCTCAGTACGTGCTCCAGAAGCACCACCAGCCTGTTGAGAATAAAACTCTAGTTCAGCCTTAAGACTTTCTTCGTACTCTTCTTGTGACATGCCCAGGCGCATGGATTCGTTTTCGCGAGATGTGCCCGCAGCATCACGGTCACCGGCTGCGGATTGATTGCGTCGAAAGACTCTTACGGGTTCTCTCTGCTCTCCATCCATGCCCGAAAGACTCGCAATTTTCAGCCAGCTTTTAAATTCTTGTTCTTTTTCTGGCGAAGGAGGACGTTCGCTTTTTGCGCCAAATTTTCTTCGAGTGGCTTGTGGTTTAGATTCACCATGAATCTCTTGCCTTATCGGTTTGGCGGGTCCACCGCCGGCCTTCAATTCAAGACGGGGTGGCGGCTGCTCGCGTCGGGCAGTGTCATACCTCTTTTGAAGACTAAGAGCCAATTCGTACTCTCGTCCCCGTTTTTTCAAATCTGCAATTGCTTCCTCTGCTCTCTTGATTCTCAGATTAATCCGGCGTTCTGCTTCTGCGGATCGCTTCTTTTCTCGTAAGCCTTTTTGCAGCGCGTTTCTAAAGTCTTTCCAAAATTCGATGTTGTTTCCTTCCACGAGAGGTTCTGCAGTAAGATCACTTATCGGTTTGGCGGGTCCACCGCCGGCCTTCGGTTCACGACGGGGTGGCTGCTCTTCGCGTCGGGCACGCGGTCTCTGAGTACTAGCCACAGGCTTGACGCTGGGCTTCTTTGATCCAGGAGGCTTCCTCTCGCTTCGAGCAACAGCGGCTTTTGCCACAGCTTGAGCGGCGGGGAGAGTGGTTGAACCGCCAGCAATGACACTCGTTGAAGAAAAAGCGGCGGGGGCACGATGTCGTTGACCACCACCACCGATGGGCTTCTTTGATCCAGGACGCCTCTGCTCGAGTCGAGCAAGAGCGGCGTTTACCGCAGCACCGCCAGGTTGTTTCCGAGAAGAAGGTCGCCCTGCACTATCGCCTTTGCGGTGTATGAATTTTTCGTAACCAAGTCTTGAGTTTACAAGTTCGATGGCTGCATGATAAGCAGGCATGTACGCATCAGAAAAAGTTTCGTTGGATCCTGTTGTTCCCGCAGCATCAACCAATTTTTTTGTGCCTTGGCTTAGCGTATCATATCTTGGATAAACGCCTCTTCTAAGCGTAAGGAGAAACATACGGACCCCCGCTCCAGCAATAGGTATGGATTCCTGGACTTTCGGAGCAAGGTATCCATTGGCGTTAAATTTCAAGTTGAAATTGGCTGTTTTCGCGTCGTTGTAATCGGCCAACACGTCTGCAATCAATTCTATCAGGTGGTCCCACCCGTCTGGGTTGTACCGCCGGTATTCTCTGGCAAGTTGAAGATACCGCTCAACACTCATGGTTTTCCGATCGCCGTGCTGATGTTTATATCGTAGTGGATGCAAGTCTTGTCCCGCGCGACACAATTTTGATGCAATGTCCGCTGTGTTCTGTTGACACGCCAGCATTTTGTGGAATCTGTAACAAGGTCGGTCAGTAAGGTCCTACCGGCAACATTTGCTAGAGTGACCCACTTCCACGCAGGAGGGGTGTGTTAGGTGTTTAGTTCACTGCAGGCGGCTCCACGGATGGGCGGTGGCTTACGACCACTCGGGGGATAAGCCGTACCCCCACCACCCCAAAATTGTAGTAATAGCGTCCGGCCGTTGAAAAAGCGCGCCATTTCAATTATGGACGTCATGGCGCAGACGGCCAAGAAATTGGCCAACGACATGCCGGTGACGCAAGAGGAGCTCGCGGCCTTTGTGGGGACGCACGGGGCGCCCACGCTCGCCGGAAGCACTCCCGCACACGTTGCGGGCCTGTTGAAAGAGCGGCTGTACGAGATGTCCATGATGTGCGACTTGCGCTGCACCGCTGTGCGCCGCTTCTGACCGCGCCAAAGTCACCATGCCCGGGGAGAAATCGATGGCAGCTGCGCAGACCCTGCCTTCTTCGCCGTCGCGATGGTGTTCTTCTGCGCTCGCACGCCCCATGTGCAGAATGCTTACGTGCCTTTCAGTTTGCGGGCCTTGGTAATTGGGGGGTCGAGGGGTCCGAAGACCCGCTCGAGGATGAAAGACCCCAACGGGCTACCGAGTTCAACCCGCTCTTCGACAAGAGGACTGTGCTGACCGCCGACGCGAAAGGCAGCAAAACGCCGTTTCAGCATGAACTGGATCGCGTGGCGAGTGCGGCCCGGTCACCCGCTTGGCGCTGTGCGCCATTTAACACTGGGCCAGGCCCAAGCGCTGAACATGCTCGACGAAGAGCTGTTGAAAAGGGAGGCCACGTTCGGCCCAATGAAGTTCCCCGGCTGGATTGAAGAGAGCGGCAGCTTTGTCTACCTCGTACGCGGGAGGTGGTGGCCTTGCCGTCGCGCCGTGCTGATTGGTCCGCAGGAATACCTCGAGACACACGAGGAGATTCGAAAGGACT
>Ga0315315_10002217_pt1 | contig 17824 bp, 7 predicted proteins | sample M140m3416metaG_FD_203699 | JGI IMG/M metagenome (GOLD analysis project Ga0315315, IMG submission 203699) | Ammonia-oxidizing marine archaeal communities from Monterey Bay, California, United States - M1 40m 3416 | ecosystem: Environmental > Aquatic > Marine > Intertidal zone | place: USA... | reverse complement strand
GCGCCGCCGAAGAAGAAGGTCGCCTTCGACGCTTCGTCCAAGAAGACGGCGCTTGTGGTGCGCAAGCCGCCGATGGGGAACGTGGTCGACCTCTCCAAGAATGCCGACGCGTTGCGCGCGACGGGCATCGCCTTGGCCTACAAGAATGAGATGCAGACCCTGAACGAGAAGCTCGAAAAGACCCGCCTTCTCGTGCAGGCCTACGGCGCCGAGCTCATGCGTCGCGGAGGGAACGACGCCTTGGCGCAGGCGCGCCAAGACGCCCGCGATCGCGTGCGCATGCTGGACGAAGACGGGCTCAGCGACGACGACGCGATGCCGTCGAAGAAGCGTCCGCGCGAGGAGGCGAATACCGCGGACGACTTGGCGGCGCTGGGCATTTCGAAGGATGCCGTGGAGAAGGCGGCCGAAAAGGCGCAGGCGAAGGGCGACGAGCCCGAGTCGAAGAAGGGCAAGCCGGGCCGCAAGAAGCTGCCGGAGTCGTTCAAGACGACCACCGGCTACTTTGAGTACAAGGACGACGTCCTGCGCAAGTTTGCCGAGGACGCGGGTTTCAAGAGCAAGATGGCGGCGGAGCACGGGTGGACCAATGGAAAGATGACGCCGGGCGGGGCCGCGGTCGCGGGCGCGGTCTACGGCATCAACGTCCTCTCGAAGATGTGGCACGAGCTCAGCAGCGAGGGCAAGAAGGCCTGGAACGACGTCGCCACCGACAAGAACAAGGAGCCGATCGAGGCGTACAAGCGCTACCTCGCCCTCTCTCCCGAGGAGCAGAAGGCGATGATCGCCGCGCGGCTCGCAAAGTAAAGTGTGGGTGTGGGTGAGCGTGAGTGGCGAGAGTCCTGTCGTTGTGGGTGAATAAAAAACCATTCCGAATACTCACCGTCCCCACGCTTTGACAACGTCCGCCTTCAACGGCATCGACTCCAACCCAGGACACATGTCCACAACGCATAACCTTAGCAGGACCTCCTTTGCGCGTCGCACGCGTTCGCGGTCCGGCATCTGCCGACCTCTGTACACTGCCTTCCAGATGGCAATGCCGCTTAGAATTCCGTCACCGACGATCAGCACAACAAACACGCTCAGAAATACGATGGCCACAACCGCGGCGCCGCCGTAGTCGGCGTTTGCCGAGCAGTCGGCCAGCACCTCCACCATTCTAGGGATTGCTTTAGTTGTAGAGTGCGCGTGGCGCTTAAATCTAGCGCAGAGTTTATACCGGCGCCTTCCGCGGCAGGTGGAAGAGCACCCGCTCCGGCTCTTGCCTCCACATTAGAATCCGAAGCCCCGGCGTGGGCTTTGACTCGTGGCACCGGTTCAAGACCTTGTCGATTCGCTCGGCGACAATCTCTCCGGCGCGCGGGATGTTGTAAAACGACGTTGCGAACTTCGGTTGCTTCGCCACCGGGACGGACACGATGAGCGAGCACGTTCGGACGTGCTCGGCCTCTCCGCGAACCGCGCGCAAAAGGTGCACCATCTTCGCAGTCGGCGTGCCCAAGGCGTGCAGCTCCGCCATCATATCGTCCGTCAGAAAGTCCTTGTCCGCGCCAAAGGCGCGCTTCAACATCGCCTCCACCGGGCGGAGCTTTTGCTTCGCCTCGGCGAGCATCGCCCGCCGCGCGGCGTCCGACTCGGCTTCGAGCGTGGCGATCTCGGCGGCCGCATCGACCGGGTCCTCCTCCTTCGAAGTGAACGTCTGACGCCGGCGCTTCGGAAAGGTCACGTCGAATGGCGCCTCTTCGCGCTCGTCGTCGTCGATGCGCATCGAATCGCGCATCAGGCGGTCGAGCGCCGGGGAGGACAGCTCGTACGTCTCCGCCGGGGCCGGCAGCGGTCCCGCCGGCGCCGCCCTGCACGACGACTTCGGGTCCCACGGCATGTTCGTGGTGTCCGGTCCGCGCTTGCCCTCCTCGTATTCGATGGTTTGCTCGTAGACCTGCGTCGACGCGTCGACGCCGCCGCCGGCGGCCGCCGGCGAGGGCGCCGCGGCGTCCGGCTGCGCCGTGCGATCGTTGCCGACCATGCGCTTCAGCTCCGGGCCGAGCACCATCCACTCCGTGGCCTTTTGAACCCCCGTCAGCAGCGTCTCCTCGTAGCCGGAGACTTTGGCCATCGCCGCGATCATCTTGAGCAACTCCTCGGCGCCGGCGTGTTTGAGCTGCACGAAAATGTCGCCGAGCCGCTGTCCCGGGTTTGAAAGCGGCATCGCCATCAGCCGCGCCGCCTGCGCCTCCCTCTCCCAGTCGACGCGCGCCCGCTTCTCGAGCTGGAAGAGCTCGGGGGTGCACGGCGCGTCCGACGTCTCGAGGCGGCTGCGCTTGCGGTTGTTCGGATTCGCGACCTCGCGAAAGTGCTTTGCGTAGTCGTGGAAGCCGTTTGCAAACGCTTGGAAGAGGTCGTTGCGATGCGTGCTGTGCATCCCTCGGACGTTGCGGTGCGTGATCGGCAGCACGAGATACAGCCACATGAGGCGGTCATCAATGGGCACAATCCGAAACGTCAGCCTGTTCACGACGGTCTCGTCGACGTGGCTCCAGCGGAATGGATGGCCCGGCGTCGATTTGATGCCATAGTCCGAGAGCTCGGCGCCGATATCCGTCGAGGTTTGCTGCACCATGAACGCGTGCAGTCCGACGTTGTGATCCTCGCCCTTGGGCGGCATCAGTCCGAAGATCTGGCCGTCCTCCTTCTTCTGGCGCGTTTTCATAGATGCGACGAGGTCGCACGCCCTCTCGCCGGGGTACGTCTCGTACGCCTCGTTGGCTTTGTGGTGGATCAGCGCCGCAAACGAGACGTGGCGCGAACGAAACTCGGGCGGCTGCTTTTTCGTCTTCGGCTGCGGGACGAGCCGCGCCCACATCTTGGTAAAGTCCATCTTGTGGCCTTCGGCGAGAAACGTTTGCGTCTTCTCCGTCCAGAGCGGCGCCTCGTTGGTCGACAGCAGGTCGAAGAAGCGGTTGGCCGTGCGGATGATCGACCCCTCGTACGCGCATTCGACATTCTCTCCCGCCGGCAGAGCGAGGCCGTCGCAGCTGTCGTGGTTCATGTCGCCGTAGCTCTCGAGGAGGCGCGAAGGCGGCGAGTTTGGGCTGTCCGACAGAACGGTCCGAATGATCTGGAGGAGCGCCTTTGCGTACTCAAAGGCGCTCCGTTTGTACGGAATGGCGTACAGGCGCGTCTCAATCGGCTTTGCGTCCCGTTCGTCCTTCAGAGCGGTCTTGGGCCGCACGGCCCACGCAATGTAGACGTCGGCGTGCGTGTTCGGCGTCTCCTCCCCCGACAGGTGCTGCCTCGTTACGCGGACGCCGCTCAGGTACTTGCCGACGTGTCCGCCGGCGACAAAGGACATCCGCGCATCGTGCGACGCGCTCTTCCTTTCCGTCCCGCCGGGCGTCGCCGCAAGGTACGCCGCCGCGTCCAACAGGTCGGTGACCGACGACGGATTGCTCACGTTGGGCATCAGAATCGTAATCGAAAGCGCGCGCGCGGGCGGCGTCGTGCCCCTCGGCGGCGCTCCCATCCGGGCCGCGAGGAGCTCGGCCCGCTCGGCGGCGCACAGTCGCGGAAAGTGGGCGCCTTCGTGGATGACGGTCAGTCGATTGAGCTCGGCGTGCGCGTCTTGCAGGATGTCAATGTTGTTCCGATTGCTCGGCGCGCGCTTCCAGCGCGCGTCTTTGAATTTGTTGTTAACCCGCCGCGGCTCGGCGACCTTGTGCGGCCATTGCACTGCTTCTTCGGTGAACGCGCACTCGGAAGCGGCCGACGTTATCAAGGGCGCTTCTTCAAGAGGCGGAAGCACCACGTCGTCGTTGCACCAGTGATGGTGCTCGTGTTCTTGCGCGTCCTTGTCGACGGCTTGCTCGCCCGACGAGGCCATCGGCTGGCGCTTGGCTGCTTAATGTAAAAGGGAGGGGGCACGAGCGCCAGCCGCGCTAGCCGTCCACTCGGATAGTGCAAGTACGCCCGCAACGGCCGCGGCCATGGCCGTGCCGTTTACGCCGCTGCTGCCCCATTTGCTCGACCTCCTCCAGGCGCGAATTTCCGGACCGCCCGATGACGATGCAAACGAATCCAGCCGCGACGCGCTCGCAAACGCCGCGCTGCTCCTTCCGGCGACTTGCCACGAAGCGCGCGCCTTGGTAAAGCTCGACGAACTCCGGTGGGCGTGGCTCTGCGCATTCGAACAGTTCCGAATGGGCGTTCCGCGCGCCACGTTTCGAAACCACGACGTCCACCTATTCGACGGTCTTCCATCGTGCATTGGCGACATTCACGTGCAGCCACCAGGCGCCCGGCCCGTCCACGCCCCGCACCAAGACTGCACGCTCGTCGCGTCTCTCGCCGACGGACCGCACTTTTGCCTGATGGTGTGGACGGCGTTTGCGATGCGCATCGCCAAGGACGAGCATCTGCGCGAAGGCCACCCCGAGAGCGCCAATGCCAAAGGCCACACCGGCGGACTCGTGGCCGTCGACGGGCTGCCCCAAGCCTTGCCGCTGCGCGTGCGCGTCTTTGCCGGGTTTCTACGGTGGACCTCGCAGTACGCGCTCGACATTGCGAGCGACGACGCGAACGCCGCCGCGCAGTCGATCCTCGTGCCCTGCGACCGCAAGGGGTGCCCGCGGCCGGCGCACCCCGAAGCGCCCGAGAGCTGGGCAAACGGGCCCTTTGCGAGCCTGACGCCGTGCGACAAGGGCCAGACCGACGACGCCGAGAAGCTGACCGAGTACTGGATGACGGCCAAGATGTGCGCCTCGAGCGAAAAGCAAGCGACGAGCCTCTCGCAGATGCGCTTTTGCAGCAGCGTCTGCGCCATGCAGACGTGGCAAGAGTACGACCGCTGCCTTCGGTGCGCCACGTTTGAGGAGCTCTCGGCCGCGCCGGCCGAATCCAGACGCGCGCCGAATGTCTCGCGCATGTACCGCGAGGTGCTCGACCGCAACGCCGCCGTCTCGCGGCGCATGCGCGCAAACAAGGGCGCGCCAACGCTGCGCCACTGGAACGACACCGCCTTCTCGGTGCGCATCGAGCGCGAAAACTGGATTCGCATCCTCAACGTCGACGCGGCGATGCTCTACGCGGCCTCGTTTTTTGCAGAGCTCGGCCACGGCCGCCGCTCGAAGAAGGCCATTCCCGCCAAACCGGATTGGCGGTTGGCGGGGTCGCGCTGGATGAACGCGCTGGCGCGGCTCGGGCGCATCATGCGGAGCAAGGAGTCGGGCGCGCCCGCGCTCGCTATGAATTACTTTAGCCCGCCGCGGTGGTTTCGGAGCGTAAAGGACGTCGCCCTCGGAGGCGTGTTCTAGATATTGCGTGCGGGGCTTGCTTGAGTAGTAAAAGAGGATGCTGCCGCCGCTGAGCGCCCTGCGCGTCGACTGCTGCATCGGCAAACGCCGGGCCGCGGCTGCCACTGGCGCCGCATGGTTCGCCGACCTCGACGCGAACAACGTCGAAAACCCCGAGTACAGCTGGGAAGCGTTGATGGAAGAGAACGACCCCATCACCCTGACCCCGCTCAAAAAGGCGCTCGGCGAAGATCTGGACGACCCGCCGACGATTGTCTCGCCGTCGGGCACGCTGATGAGCCTATCGTCGTACGAAGCGCTCCTCGCAAGCGGCGGCGAGTTCGACCCGATCACGCGAGCGCCGCTCTACCCGGCCGAGGGCGACTTTCGCGGCACGGCCATGGTGGCCGTCATCGAAACGGACGAGGCCACGGGCGAGAAGCGATTCAAGCGCGCGCGCACGACAAACGAGCACGGCAAGACCATCGAGCGCATCGTCTTTGAGCCGTACAGGCCGCCTCTGCCGAGCGAACCAGAGTACATCGAGCGCCTGTGGAGCCCGGCGCTCAAGCTGCACTACGCGACGCGCCGCCGATTGGGCGAGTTGCTGGAGGCGTGGTACGCAGAGGCGGCGAAGCTCATGTGCACCAAAGACGACGACTGGCTCTTGCAGAATGCCTTCCCGAGCGATACGCTCGACGTGCTCTTCCGCCAGCTCGTGCCGCGGGGCTTTCCGCAGGAGGTTCCAAAGGCGATCGACCTTGACGAGTTTGAGACCCCGTCGTCGACGATGATGGTGCGCCGCACGCACATGAACCAGGGCGTCGAGGAGTCGCTGCGCTTCTTGTGCGAAATGTTTACAAACTGCACCGAAGCGGTAGCACCAAGCGACGTGCCGGTGGAGTCCTGGAGTCGGCGCGATCCCAAGGGACGACGAGTGCTCGACCCGGTCACCGCCTTCGGCAAGGCCGTCTACGTCACCGAGTACTCCTTCGACACGTGCCTCCACATGTTCGAGAACGCGTGCTACGGACTGGTCTACATCAAGGCCGTCTACCTCTCCCAAGCAGAGCGGGCGGACCCCAAGGTGATCTGGAAGGCCCTGCACGTCGGTGCGGCGCTCGTGGCGCTCGCAAAGGCGCTGAGCTTCAGCATGCACCACGCGCTGCTGCAGGACTACGACGCGACCTACGCCGCGAATCCGCCGGCGGTCTTTGACGTTTTCTCCGACGACTCGGCCGTCAGCAAGCTGCTCCACGATCTGTGCACGTGGCACCCGTCCGACGACGTGCGCAACTCGCCCGGGTCCAAGCACCCGTGGGTCGTCCACGTGAACGCCTTCCTCGAGCCGATCCAGCGCTTTCGCAACGCCGAAGGGGCGGCCAAGCTCCTCGGCCGCCAGGCCCCTGCGCGCGGGCTCGTGCTCCGGCAGCGCGAGCGGTTTACGGAAGCGCTGGCGCGCACGCTTTCGCAGAAGCTGGTGGAGCTCGGCGGCTTCTTGAGGTCGTACTACGCCTCGCGCGAGGCGCTGCTCCAGCTGGAGCAGCTCTACGCCGGCATGTTCAAGGCTCGATCCCCGCTGCGCGAACGCGAACAGCTGCCGCTGCCGAGGCGCGCCGGCTACCTCGACTGGGGGCTGGATTCCAAGGACTACGCCAACGCGTGGCGCACCTACTACCGAACCTTTGGTCCGCGCTCCGCCGCGCCCGGGGGCACATTCTCTTCGCACAGAATCGTCGCCGAATTGTGGGAGCGCATCATCGAGGCGACCGAGATTATGATGGACTTGGCCCTCTTCCACCGCGAGTGCATCGAAGCAACATTCTCGCACCAGTCCGCGGACGTCTTCGAAACGCCAGAATCGCCGCACCCCTTTGCGTGGCGCTGGCGCTTTTACGACGAGCCCCCGGACGCGATGGTACCCTTCCTCGCGGCCGACGCCCAAAGCGTAAACCCGGGGGAGGGAAGGCGAGTCGAAGGCTTCGCGAGGCGCGCCGAGAGCGTGGCCTCGCGCGCAGGGCGCAAGCTATTCGAGATGCAGAATGCGCACAACATCGCCAGAACCTCCACCAACGACGCGGCCAAGGAGGAGGCGCGCCGCCGGCACGAGGACTTTGAGACTCTTGTAAAGTTCGCGCACGAGGTTACCTCGTACCATTCGCTCTTCGATGATCGGGCGATAGTGTTGAGTCGGCCAACGCACGGCAATGTTCCAGACGATGACAACACGCTTGAATATATGCTCGTTGGGCACTTTCAGCGCGTGTTTGACGACCTCGATGACAACCTCGAGGATTCGCCGCTACACTCGAAGGAAGCGGAGTCGTTCTTGCTCTATTTTATCAATCAGGTGCAGCGCACGCACGCCCGCCTCGTGGGGCGCGTGAAGCACGTCGCCGTCATGGAAGCCGTCAAGATGTCCGGCGGCGCATCGGGTCCCGCGGCGCCGGTGCTGCGACGACTGACCAGAGAATTGCGCGAGCGAAACCTCTGGGAGCTGCTCGAGGAGCCGTCGGTCAAGGAGGAGACGATGGAGCTGATCACCGTCGACGCCAACCGCCGTATCAAGCGCTTCGCTTGGTATTGCAATCGAATCAAGAGCAGCATAAACGAAGAATAATTTGCACATGGGTGGTCTCGCGCGCGCGAGTGCGTGGGCGTGGTTGTATTCCAAACGGTTTGGGCCCCGGCTGCCGCTCGGGCGGCTTGCACTATTAGAATAGGATGGGGGACGTCGTGGTCGAAAGTGAAGAGGCGTTTACGTGCACCTTTGGGTTTCGCGGGGAGAACCATGTGGGCAATCAGATCATTGGGGAGGCGGAGCCGCGGGACCTGAGCGCTGCCGCGGTGGAGGCGCTGCATGAGACGTTTGAGCAAAAGGGGGTGGAGAGCACGCTGATTAAGCTGGAAGAGGAGCTGCTGCCGGCGCCGGCGGCGGGAGAGCCTTGGCCGAAGGCGCGCGTGCTGGTGGTGACGCAAAAGGGGGTGAAGAAGCTGCTGAAGTTTGGAGAGGCGGAGCTGTACGCTGAGGCGAAGCGGCTGAGGTTTGATCGGAAGGTGCTGGCTCGCGGCAGGGTGGTGAATAAGCACGCGCGCTTTTGCACGACTATGGCGGACTTTGGGCAGGAGCCGTGCTATGAGGAAGGAAAGGGGACGGTGAACGACTTTAAGGACTTTCCCGCGTTTGACGCGCTGCGCGGCGTGGTCTCCGAATGCGTCGGCGAAAAACCAGAGGAGAAGACGCTGATTGGCGAGGTGAACCATTACTACGATAAGTGGCGCGGCATCGGCTTTCACGGCGATGCGGAGCGGGCGATCTCTAAGGACCCTGCAAAGGGCGACGAGTACGGCGGCGGCATGACGGTGGGCATGCGGATTGGCCCTGGTGCGGAGCGCATGCCGCTGCGCTTCCTGGGCTACCGTAAGAAGCGGGCGATTGGCAAGATGGGCGTGCTGGCGCTGGACCGCGGCGCGCTGTACTTTATGTGCGGAAAGGCGAATGGGGGCGACTTTAAAAAGTCGAATGTGCAGACGTGGCGGCACGCCGCGGGCCACGATGCAAAGCGCTGGGGCGAGCCGAGCGGCGTGCAGGGCAAAGAGCTGAAAAAGGAGGGGAAGAAGTGGCCTGTGAAGGCAGTGTACCCGCGCGTGTAGAGACGTGTTTGCGTGTTCGTATTCACAAACTCTTCTAACTCATGTGACTAAACGTCCGCCGTCCCCGCTCAAACGGCCCAAACTGCAGCGTCTGCTGCCTCAGCGAGGGGCTCTCTTCTCCGAAGACGCGGTCCGTCATCAGACAGTTTGCCGTGCAGCGACAGTGGGCCTTGAATCCCTGCGTCTTGCAAAACGACACGGGCGTGGATTCAAAGGGTTGGTAGACTTGTTGCGCGGAATCCGGCCGAATCCGCGTGCGGCTCTTCAGCACTTGGAAGCCGTTCTTGGTCGCGCCCGGGTTGTAGAGCTTCGAGTTCCACAGCCCCTTTTGCAGTTGCCCTTTGATGGCGGGGTAGATGTCAACGGGATCGTCCAGTAAATCCTGGATTTTTTGGGCGCTGACCTCCTCAATGTGAAATTCGTCGACGAGTCTGTCGAGGGGCGGGCCCTTTGTCGGCGTCTGTATCCACGTTCGAAGCAGCAGCTTGTTCAGGACAATCAATCGACGCAGCGTCGCATTGATGGTGCCCGTGAAGTCGCGGTCGTTGTGCACGAACGTTTGGTTGGTAATGTCACAGAGCCTCTTCGCGCGCTGCAGCCACTCGCGCCGCGTCGCTGGGCCGACGAATGGCAGCGCCTTCTGGTCAACGTGCGTGTTGCCGTTGCGGTGCGTCGGCGGGTTTGGGAAGTCGGCGGTACTGTCGTGCCAGTGCATGCGCCTGACGATGTTCATGAATCCAGACGGCTCGTGGCCGGAGAACCAGCCGAGCGCCATGGGCAGATCGGGCAGCGCGATGCTGCAGTGAAAGCGCAGGTTGTCCGCGTCGAGGATGCAGTCGTGGCCCGTGTACGCCGTGAGCGTCAAGGCCACGCCCAGCGCGCCGTTGTTATCGTACTCGTAGGACGCGGCTTTCGGCTTAAAGGGGCCAAAGGAGCTTGCGCTGACTTGCATCGGGTGAATGCGCTCGAAAACGTGCGTGGCTTCGATTTCGATCGTGGTCGACTTGCGCATCATCGCGCTGACCCACATGCCCAGCACGAGGTGCGGGTTGTTCAGCTTCAGGCTCTGAAGGTCCCACTCGCCGGACGTCGGGCTCTTTGCCACCAACGCCGACGCCTTGTACGTGCGGCACTGCGCGGTCCAAAGCCGCGTCAACACCATCGAAATGCTCTGCAAGTTGTGATACGCCGCGCTCCGGCACGTTGAGAGCGGCCGCTGGACCGGGCGCAGGACCGCGTGCAGCGCCCGAAAGTGGTACAGCGCGGAGGCGAGCAGCCGCTCGCGAAAGCCGTAGTCATTGTCCAGGCAATTGAGGAGGGCCTGCAGGGTGACCGTCGGCGTCTTCCCGGGCTTGACGCGCGCAAGCAGCGCGCGCCCGACGCACCGGCGTTTTCCGTGGTGCTGCATGCGCCACGTCGCGATCAGGTGCGTGTTTGGACACCAGAACGCGAGCCCGTAGACTCGTATAGGCGGGACTCCGAGGTCGGGCGGCGCCTCGACGTCGCGCGCGTTCGCTTCGTAGTAGGTGGTTCGGTCCCGGTCGAGCGCCCCTACGGGCGCGTTGCGCCAAAACGGACCGAGCGCCGAATCGCGACGCAGCGCGCCGACGACGGCCTCGAGGAGGCGCACGCGCCGCGCCTCCCACACCTTCGACCGGTCGTGCGCCAACTTCGACTCGCGCGCGCGCTCCTCTCGGATCGCGGCCGTCGCTTGCGCATTCGTCATGCCGAGCAACTCGGCGATGCTGCACGGCGCGCTCTCGCGCGTAAAACGCGCCTGCGGGATGAGGCCTTCGATGGACGGATACGTGAGCACGGGCAGCGAAATCGCGAATTGGGCCTTGTGGCTTTCCAATGGGGCGACGCCAAACCCTTGATCGAGGCTCTCCCTGACCACGTCGTACTCGATCTGGGCGTGCGAGAGGTGCATCGCGGAGAGCGCGCGCAGCTTGCGCGAGAGGGTCCCAAACGTCCCGACGCTGCGCATGGCGTGCGAGATCAGGCAGAAGGCGTCGTTCTCGGCAGCCGTCCGCTGCGTCTGCGACGTGTCCTCGTGCACGCGCTGCATTCGGACCGTGCAGGAGGGGTTGCCGAAGCCGCCTTCGAGCGATCTGGGGCCAAAGGGCTCGTCCGGAGGGCCGTCGATGACCCGAAAGTCCTTGAGGGTCCGGACGTTGAGGGTCACGAGGTGGTGCGCGCTCGTAAACGGCAAGTCGACGTTCGTCTTGTGAATGTACGGCACGGTCATGACGCCCGGAATCGCATTCGGCATGCGCTTGATCTTGTACTCACCGCACCAGGGCATGTTGAACTGCGCGGTCGTTCTCGACGACCGGACCTCATCTTCGAATTTGCTCTCGACGGCGACCATCGGCTTTGAGGAATTCGGCGCGCGCCATTTGCACAGGCGGCACGCGCAAAGCTGGCCCGACCGCGACGCGCAGATCAGGCACTTGCCGGCCAGCGCCGCGTCGAGCTCCCGCGCCGTCTGAGGCACGTGTCGCGAAAAGATGTAGTCGGAAAACTCGCGCACGGCGAGGTGCCGCGTCGCCGCCGGGCCGAGTTCCGCCTCGAGGTTGCCGAGGATGTTGTTTAGCACTTCTTGCAAGTCCACGCCATCGGAGACGTCGCATTGGCTCGTTCGGAACGTCCGGTCGTAGATGAGCTCTTCGATGTGATCAGAGGGGTCGTAGTACCGCGCGACGCTGTTCGCGTCGCCCGCGATTGTTGCGGCCACGTGATGCGAAAGCGCCAGGGCCATCTCGAGTCGCGACATCTTGGTGCGACGGTAGACGTCGGCGAGGATCCGCCCCTCCTCGATGAGGCCGACAAACTGCCCAACCCTGTTCACCTTTTGGATGGCGTTGATCGTGTGCAGCGCCTGTCGCGCGCCGAGCCGCAGGTTTCGGCGCCACAGCTCGCAGTACTCTTCCGAGTACCCCTGCCCCGGGCAAGGCAGCGCCAGCCCGCGGGCGTCATCGTTTTGCTCCGGATACGGCGTCCACTGTTCCGCATTCTGCACCGACCAGTCTTGGCCGGCGCGCTCCGCAATGAGCGAGAAAATGTCGCGGTCCCCGAAGATGGCGTCGCTCAACGCACTCGACGGGCGCGCGCTGCGTCCCGCCGGCCGCTCGGGCCACGCCTTGGACTCGGCGCGGATGCGCTTCCACGCTCTGGCGCTCATTCTCGTATAGGGGAAGGGGTTGGCGCAAGCGCCAGCCGGAGCTCGCGCTTGCGCATCGTGCAACTCTTCTTTATTCCACTCTACACACTCTTACACCTTACGACGCTTTCCGCCCGTGTTTTCAATGTACGCGTTGCAAATCTCCTTGAGGCTCGCGCTGCGCGAGGAGTCAAACTGCTGGCGCTCAAAGAGCCGCTGCAGCACCGTGTCCTTGGGAACAATGGTCACAATCTGGATCTCGTCGCGCTTTTGCTTCTCGCGCGTGGTGCGCATTCGCAGCTGCTCCAGCGTGTTCACGTTTCCGGAGGTCGGGAGCCAGATCATGCCGCCCAATCTGGGCAAGTCGACGCCCGTCATGCCGAGCGCGAGTCCGACCACGACGCCCGTCGTCTCGTCGCGATTGGAAGTCAGCGGGTCGTAAAAGGACGCAAACCCGCCGCGCTTCTTGTTGATGTACTCGATGCACGCCGCGGCTTCCGCCTTTGTCTCGACCGCGAGCAGGATGCCGCCGCCCTCGTTGGCCTTGCGGTCCTCGACGGCCATGACGATGGCCGCGTCGCAGAGCTTCGTCTTCATGTGATCGCGCACGACCTTGTTGGCGTTGCGCCAGTCGCCGCTCTTTGCGTGGTTGTTGCTCGTCTCGCTCACGTGGATGTCGATGGGGATCGTGTACGAAATGTGCTTCGTCTTGACCTTGTTCGCAAAGCTCGCGCCGAGGATGCGCGAGGCCGCGGCGTGCACGTTGCCTTTGTGGACCTCAAAGGGCGTGACGAGCTGGATCCACCGCTCGGCGAGAAACTGGCGCGTACCCGCCGTCGGCGTCGCCGTGGAGAGCAGCACGTGCTTGCACCGCTCCGCAATCGAAATCGCGTACGTGCCGCGCAGCGTGCCCGGATTGTAGAGGAGGTGGGCCTCGTCAAAGCACGCAATGCACCGCGGCGCGACCTCGCGCAGCAGGCGCACAAAGCGCGCGCGGTCCTCGGGGTTGCCGTAGGAGCTAAAGTGCTCGTAGCCGATGACGAAGATCCGCGGCAACACGCCCTCGAACGAGGCGGCGTTCTTGCGCGCCTTCAGGAGGCTGCGCTCCAGAATCTCGCACGCGTCGCGCTTCTCTGCCTTTTCGGTGTTCACGTGGACCACATTCGGAAACCCCCACTCGTTGGTGAGCGAGTTGACGTGCTCCATGGCCGGCCCCTTTCCGGAGAGAGTCGTCGAGCTCGTAAACCACAGGATGGCCTCGACCCCGGGCACGTTCCGCGCAAACTTGACCAGGTACGAAATGCCCGTGATCGTCTTGCCCATGCCGCCCGAGAGGGCGAGCACCTGGCCCGTGTTGTCCTGCGCGCCGTTTTGCCAAAGACGGTCGATGCACGCCAACTGGTGCGACCGAAGCGCGAGCGGCGGGTCCTGCTTCGCCATGTGCGCCTTCGCCTCCGCCCACGTCGTCGCCCACCCCTTTTGGTAGTATTCGGGCACCGAGCCGGCGGCGCGCTTGCCCAGCTCCTCCTTGTGCGCCTGCAGCACCCAAGCGACGACGACCTTGAGCGCGCGCGACGAGACCACATCGAAGCGTGGAATGCGCTTCGACGGCTTGAGCGCGCCGGGCACGATGCGCGCGATGAGCACGAGCGCACGCCACACGTCCCAGTCTCCGGCTTCGGCAATAGCCAGCTGATCGGAACCCACGCCCTTGCCGCTGCGCGGAGCCGTGGGCATGACGATGGTGCTGTACGCGCCGCGCAGCAGCGTGAGCATACGAATGCGCTGCATCTCTGGAAGCGCCTTGGTGATGTTGACGACCGCATCGAGCGCGGCTTCGCGGCTTCCGACGATTCCCGCCGGACCACTGTAGCCAAGGCAGGCGAGGACGGTCTCGTCGCAGCGCAGCGCATTCGTGCACGGCTTCTCGTCGCGCCACTCGAGTCCGTCGGCGGGAAGCTTCAGCAGCTCCATTTCGGAGCAGATCTCACTCGGCGCGCCCGACGGCTCCTCGCCAGTCTTCTTGCGCGGCAGGTTCGTGTGGTACCGATCGTCGGGGCCCACGAGCACCCACTCGCCGCCCTTGGCGCCCTCCCCCGCAGAAACGTACTGCAGCGTCTTGAACTGCGGCAGCTCGCTGCTCGAGAACCGGAGGCCCTTGGACGCCTCGGTGTACAGCTTTGCGATGGCCTTCTTGCGCGCCGTCTCCGTGATGCGCGGCTTCTTCGCGGCCTCGGCGACGTGCGCCGTCGGCTGCCACGCGAGGTGGACGTTCTCGAGCGTCGCGTCGAAGCACGCAACGAGGCGCCACTTGACCGCACGCGCGAATTCGCCGAGCGTGAGCCCGTCCCGCTTGTTCTCTTCGGCCGAGGTGTCGACCTCGAGTTTGACATCGCCGACGCCGCCGGAGATGGCCGCAATCGGAACGCGGCAGAAGAGCTTCACGGTTCCCAGCGCGCTCGGGACCTGCGGCTGGTCCTCCGACTGCGTCATGCTCACAAACACGGCGCGCTGCGCACTGCGCAAACGGACCACCGCCTCGTCCGCCTCGTCCAGCGCCGCGCCGCGCGTGCGCACATTGTAGCCCGTCACCTTCCACGTGTCCCGGAACCGCCGCTCGTAGCCGTTGGGGTCTTCGCGCTCGGCGTCGTCCTTGGACGCCGAAAAGTGCATCACGCCGGGCGTCACGTGCTGATCGATGCAGTGGACGAGCGGCATCGTGGTCTGAAGCACGACCTCGTCGACGCACTCGAGCACCGGGACTTCAATGTGCGAGCTCTCGTCGTGCGCAAACGCCGCGTCCACAAACATCGGAACCGCCGCGCGCAGCATGTCGAAATCGCCGCGCATGCCCCCGACCGACTTGAAGATGGGCAGGACGTACTGGTACTGCATCCCGGCGAGGCGCTCCACGAAGAGGTTCCGCTTGGCGATGCGACCCCCGGCGAGATTGTCCATCATGTTCGTCGGATTGCGCCACAGCAGCAGGTTGTTGGCATTGTCCCGAGTTTCGCCGAGGAGCAGCTCCGTGAGGAGCTCCACCGTCCCGTTCAGAGGCGGGTGGTAGGTCGTGCAGCGCTCGGTCAGCAGCGCCATGCCCAGCAGCCACGGGACGTGTTCGAAGACGGAGGTGCCGTCTTCGATCATGATGATCGCCGCGCGCTTGAACGCCGCCGTGCAGCCGCGCACGCTCTTGCCAATGTCCGGATTCCACGCGGTGCCGTGGGTCGAGAGGCAGAGCGCGACCGTGCAGTGCATGACCACGTGCGTCGGCACCCTCGTGCGCTCCGCGTCCGGCAGCTCGATCGACTCGGGTATGAGGCGCACGATCTTCTGCATCAGCGACTTGTACAGCGACTGGTTGCCATAGTCGCGGAGGAATTGGAAGCACGTTGCGACCCGCGCTCCGTCGTAGCCCTCATCGACAAGCGCATTGACGCAGTACTCCTCGGCCATCCAATGGGTGATGGGATCGTCGCTCCCGTCTTCATCGCACGGCGCCTCCACGTAGACGCGCGTCGGGTACTCGACCGAGTCGCCCTTTGCGTCTCGCCACGCGCCGGCCCAGTCGCCTCGCGGCGCGTCGAGGTCGACGCTCCAGACCGCCAAGTCGCCGTCGAGCCGCTTGTCGTTTGACTCGTCCGGAAAGCGCAACAGGTCCAATGCCCCGTCTTTTGCGCACAAGGCATCGGCCTCTTCTTTTCCGAGCTTGTGCGTGGCCACGGTGTGCGTCCACAGCGTGGGGCGCAGGCCGAGCGCGGCGGGGTGCTTCGGATTGTCCGCATTCGCCTTGTTGAGCCGCCACGCGAGGTGGTTTGCGTCGACCACCTTGCCGACCAGATCGTGCAGCAAGAACCAGCCCTCCTTGCCGTCGCCGACCGACAGAATCTTGAACGAACACGTCGAATTCGTCGCGTCGTCGCGCGCGACGTTCTTGCCTTGCGTCAGCAACCCCATGACGGGACGCTCCGTCTGCAGCTTGCGGCCCTTTGCCGCGTCGGGCGGCGGCAAGTCGCGCACCCGCTTGGCCTGCGCAATGTGCGCATCGGCCGCCGTCGGCCGAATGCTAAACTTCTTTGCCACCATCGTCGTCCATTCCCCCTTGTAGGCGGCTTCGCATGCCGCAATCCAAGCGGCGACTGGCCGCACAAACCCAGCGACCACCTGAATCCGAACCCCAGCCGTCCCCTGCTCCGATGCCGTGCCGTCGTAATTCGGACCGTGACTAATCTTGAGCTCGGTCGCCGTAAGCCCGCGCAAAATCGGACACTGCGCCTCTTCCACTGCCGCGACGGCGCCCAATACGCCCGCGGAAAAAAAGTCGACCTCCGAAGCCTTGCGAGCCATTTTCATTGCACACTCTTTTACAAGTGCAAGCCGAATCCCGAGCTCGCGCTGGCGCTCGCCCCATTCAAACCGCGGACGCGCGCCCCCGCCGCGCGCGGGCCCACCCATGTGCAAAACGCGAGCGCCGGCCGATAGTGCAACTCGGCGCAGACTCGCACGCGCTCGGCTGCCGCTCGCGCGCCGCCCACTGAAAAACAAGCGAGAATGTCCAACCGCGCGGGTCCGAAGACGACGTTTGCCGACATTCCCGCCGAGCTCCGCCAGCTCATCCTGCAAGGCGGCAGCATCGAACCGGACCTCGACTTTTTGGTGTGCACGGCAATGCGCCGCGGCGACGACAGCGCCATGCCGCTGACGGCGGTGGGAAAAGAAGCGGACCTGGTGGTCCGCGGCATGGTGTGCGGAGGCACGCTCTACATCAAGCACGTCTACAGCCTCAAGGCGCACGAGCGCGTCACGCAGTTTGATCCGAAGAAGCCGCACCCGGAAACGCGCAAGACGACGCGCTGCACAGACATACGCAAGAATGTCGAACGCCTGCGCGGCGCGGAGGAGGCCGACCGCCTCGCCGCCGAGTGGTACGAGACCGTGCATCGCAAGACGGGGCCGGACGGCGCCCAGCAGATTTCGTGGCTCCGTCGGTGGAACAACGACGGCCACATGGTCACCATTCCGCCGATGGACGGGCGCTCGCGCCGAGTCGTCGAACAGGGAGGTGCGCAAACCGTCCACAACGAAATGCCCATCGAGCACCTTTTCTACGCAGACGAGACGACGCGCAAGCTCTACCTCTCCACCTCCTACGACGAGGCCAAGCTCCTTTACGATCGCCACCGGCTCGCTCCGACGCGCGACGATCGGGACGCGCCGTGGCTCGAGCGCGACGCCAAGACGCTGAATCGTCTGCAGACCCGCCTCAACTGGCGGTACGAGGACATTGTCGAGTCGGACGACTTCATGCTTCGGCCCATTAAGAATGGGCGGGTCAACGCCAGGGCCGGACACGAGGGCACCGAGCTGCTCTTGGGGCTCTCCAAGGACATCAAAATCTACACCGAAGGCGCCATCATCGCCACGCTTCCGATTCTGAGCAAGGTCGCCCCCACACAGCCAGACGACGAGTTCGTCTCGAATCCGCACTGCGCGCGGCATCTCCAGGCCACAAACGACAAGTGGCTGGTCTGCGTTCCCATGGACTGGATCTACCACTTTCAAAAGGATGCCACGGACAACAACGATACCATGGGCGAGTTTGTTTGCGACAAGCAGCTGGACTACGGAGAAGCCGAGTACTCGACCATCGACTCGACGGCGAGCCGCATCGATCGCCTGATATCCGCCGGGTTCTTCGATTACCGCCCCGAAGAGG
>Ga0315315_10002214_pt1 | contig 17831 bp, 20 predicted proteins | sample M140m3416metaG_FD_203699 | JGI IMG/M metagenome (GOLD analysis project Ga0315315, IMG submission 203699) | Ammonia-oxidizing marine archaeal communities from Monterey Bay, California, United States - M1 40m 3416 | ecosystem: Environmental > Aquatic > Marine > Intertidal zone | place: USA... | reverse complement strand
TAAAAAAATGGAAAGTGTTGCAAAACTTCAAAAACTAAATTTAGATATATCCGGTCTTATTGAAGAGGAATCAAGGGTAAAATCCTTGCAAGAAAAACTTGAAAAATCCATTAAAACTGTTGAGTCAGATCTTGAACGAGAGAAAAGCATATCATTAGATGCAGATTTAAATGAAAAAAGAATTTCTAAAGAAAAAGAAGAATTGTTAAAAACAGAAAATGAACTGTTTGAAGTAGAAACTAGTTCTTCAAGAGAGTTAAAAGACTCTAAATTTAGGTTAGATAGTTTGCAAAATCAATTAGATAATATGTTGGACCTTATTGAAAAAGATATTGATGAAGATAAGAAGCTTTCAAAGAAAACGTTTAGAGAATTGAGGCTGCTAGTTAAAAAAATTACTTCTTCACAAGAAGAATATGCTGAAAAATTTGGTAAAGATAAATCGATTCAAAGTGACTCTATAAAGAGAAAAGAGAGAGTTAAAAATATTGATGTTGAACTTAAAAATTGGAGAAATTTAAAATCTAATTCTGAAAGAATGATATCTGAATTAACAGATCGTAAAAATAAAGTTCAGGCAGAATTATTAGAGAATCAAAAAAATCCAGAACGTATTGCTACATCAAAAGGACAGAATCTTCAAAATCTTGAAAATACAAAAAAAAGAAATGAGGAAATTGAAAATGAATTAATGAAAGCTGAAGAAAAATACAATACCATAAATCAGAATATTAAAGAAATTCAAATTAAGCTTTCTGAATTGAAAGAAAATAAAGCAAGAAATGAAGCTACTATAGAAGGTATTCAAAATAGAAAAGAAGACTTATTATACTCAGTAAAAAGCGAATTGAATATTGTAAACGAAAATGAAATATTACCTCAATCTGATTTAAATCAAATTTCATCTGACAACCTTCCATCATTGGTAACTCAATCGCAAAAAGTTGAAAGAATAAAAAAACAAAGAGAGTCTTTAGGGTCTGTAAATCTTAGAGCTGATGAAGAAACAAAGAAATATGAAGCAGAAATTAAAAAGATGGAAGATGATAGAGCTGACCTTTACTCTGCAATTGTTAAATTAAAAACAAGTATTGATGAATTAAACCAAAAAGGAAGGGAGCGATTACTTGAAGCTTTTACAAAGGTAAATAGAAAATTTAATGAAGTTTACACTAAATTATTTAATGGTGGGACAGCAAAAATAGAATTAGTAGACTCTGACGACCCTCTTGAAGCTGGTTTAGAAATGTATGTGTCCCCTCCAGGAAAAAGATTACAATCAATAACTTTATTATCTGGCGGGGAACAGGCTTTAACAGCTTTATCACTTGTCTTTGCAGTTTTTTTAGTTAACCCATCTCCAGTATGTGTCCTGGATGAGGTTGATGCTCCGTTAGATGATGCTAATGTAACTAGATTTTGCAGTCTATTAGATGAACTTACAAAAATTACAAAAACTAGATTTATTATTATAACACACCACGCACTTACAATGTCTAGGATGCATAGACTTTATGGTGTGACCATGGCTGAACAAGGTGTAAGCCAGTTAGTTTCTGTAGATCTTCAAAGAGCTGAGGAATTAGTAGCTTAAAAATTATAATGACAATTCCAGAAGACTTTAAAACTCGCCTTAAAATTGCAAAATCAAAGATAAAAAAACAAGTTCAATCAAATAGCGAAAAAAGAGGCTCATTTATGGGTAGTGCATTCAAATTGGGCACTGAACTTGTTGCTGCAGTTGCTGTTGGGACAATAATTGGGTTTATTTTAGATAGTTGGTTTGATACTAAACCTTGGTTAATAATAATTTTCTTTTTTGTTGGAGCGGCAGCGGGAATGTTAAATGTGATCAGGACGGCCAACCAAATGCAAAAAGAAGACTAATTAAAGGATCTTATGGCAAGCAACCCAATGCAACAGTTTAGTGTTCATAAAATTGGACCAGAAATAAAATTAGCTGGTATTGATCTTTCATTTACAAATGCTAGTTTATTTATGGTCATTAGTGCTTCGACTATCTTATTATTTTTATTTTTTGGAACTAAAGAAAAAAAAATTATACCAGATAAAATTCAGCTCATTGCCGAGATGTTTTATAGCTTCGTAGCTAAAATGATTAGTGATACAGCGGGTTCGAAAGCAAAACCTTACTTCCCATTTATATTTAGTTTATTCATGTTTGTTTTATTTTGTAATATGGTAGGAATGCTTCCTTATTCATTTACCGTTACAAGCCATATTATAGTTACCTTAATAATGGCTCTTTTTATTTTTATCGCTGTTACTTTAATTGGATTTGCAAAACACGGGTTCAAATATTTAAGTATATTTGTTCCAAGCGGAGTACCGGTTGTTCTTCTACCTTTGATAACTATAATTGAAATTATTTCTTACTTAAGCAGACCGGTGAGTTTATCTGTAAGATTATTTGCTAATATGATGGCTGGCCATACAATGTTAAAAGTTTTTGGAGGTTTCGTTATTAGTTTAGGAATGCTAGGTGGATGGTTACCACTTAGTTTTTCAGTAGCATTAACTGGCTTAGAAATCTTAGTTGCTTTTCTTCAAGCTTATGTTTTTGCAATATTAACCTGCATCTATTTAAATGATGCATTAAATTTACACCATTAAATAAAAAATGAAGGAGGAAAAATGGAGTTAGAAGCGGCAAAAATGATTGGAGCAGGTCTTGCTGCAATCGCATTAGCTGGAGCGGGAGTAGGTATCGGAATTATCTTTGGTAACTATCTTTCTGGAGCAATGAGAAATCCGTCTGCAGCTCAAAAACAATTCCCTAACTTGCTTTTGGGATTTGCTTTAGCAGAGGCAACAGGATTATTCGGACTAGTAGTAGCTTTAATTATTTTATTTGCATTTTAATAATTAAAATATGAAGCTAAACGTATATTTAATAGTAGCTATTTTAGCTATACAAACTAATTTATTTGCAGCTGAGGCTGGTATGCCTCAGCTGGATCCAAAGTATTGGGCGTCGCAAGCCTTTTGGTTGATATTAGTTTTTACGATTTTATATATTTCTATTTCAAAATTCTATCTACCAAAAATTAAAAACAATCTCGATAATAGAGAAAATAAGATTAAAGATGACATAGAAGATGCGAATAGATTTAAAGAATTATCTGAGACAAAATTAAAAGAATATGAAAAAATTCTAGAAGAGGCGAAAAAAAAGGTTATCAAAATTCATTTGGAGTCTAAAAATACTTTGGATAAAGATATTCAATCAAAAAAAGAAACCATGGAAAAAGAAATAGAAAAAGAAATTTTAACCGCTCAAAAAGAAATTAATGAGCTTAAAGAAAGTTCTATCTCTGATATTTGTAGTATTTCAAAGGAGATAGCATCAAATATTATTGAAAGTATTTCAGGTGATAAACTTAATGAAAGCAGTATTAAAGCAGCTGTTGAGGAAGTTTCAAAAAAAAATATTGGTAAATATTTATGACAATAGACGCAACTTTTTGGGTAATGGTATCGTTTTTTGCTTTTATTGGATTACTCATCTATTTTCAAGTACCTCAAAAAATTAAAGCTACACTAGAAACTAATATTTTTAATATTAAGAATCAAATTAATGAAGCAGAAAAACTTAAAGAAGATGCAAAAAATATCTTAACGGAACACGAAAAAAAAATAAGTAATTCAAAGTCTGAGGTTAAAATTATGATAGATAAAGCAAGCGAAGAAGCTGAAAAAAATGTAATTAAAACCAATCAAAATTTTCATAATTTAATGGAAACTAGGAAAAAAAATGCTGAAGAAAGAATTAAACAGCTTAAAAATCAAGCTTTGAAAGACATAAAAAATACATCTGTTAAGATTGCTATAGAGTCTGTTGAAAAACTTCTTAAAAATTCGTTAGGTAAAAGCAAATTAGATAAGATTTACACCTCTAGTATTGAGGAAACAAAATTAGCACTTAAGAAAAAATCTAGTTAGAATAGGCCATACACTTATGGCAAAAAAAATTATTGTAATAGGATCAGGTTTTGGAGGCTTAGCTGCCTCACTAAGATTAAAATCCAAAGGTTATAAAGTCACTTTAGTAGAAAAACATCCTGATCTCGGTGGTCGCGCAAGAGTTTTTAAAAAAAACCAATTTATTTACGATGGCGGCCCAACAGTCATAACCGCTCCATATTTATTTGAAGAATTATTTTCATTATTTAATAAAAAAATTTCTGACTATGTAAAAATTGTACCTTTAGATTTGTGGTATCGATTTGTGTTCAGTGATGGAGAAAAATTTGATTACACCGGAGATGATAAATCAATGGAGGAACAAGTAAAAAAATTTAATTCTTCTGATTATGATGGATATAAAAATTTAGTAAATTTTACTGAAAAAATCTTCGATAAAGGTTTTACAGATTTATCAGACAAGCCCTTTAATAATTTAGTCTTTATGATGAAGCAAATTCCATCTTTGTTAAAATTAAAAAGTTATAAGTCAGTCTACAGTTTGGTTTCGAATTATATATCTGATGAAAAATTAAGAAGAGTATTTAGTATGCACCCTCTTTTGGTGGGCGGAAATCCTTTCAGCACCACATCCATATATACATTGATCTTATTTTTAGAAAAAAAATGGGGTATCCACTACGCAATGGGAGGAACAGGCAGTGTTGTTAGAGCCTTAGAAAAATTAATGATAGAAGAAAATATAAAAATTATTAAAAATGCCGAAGTTACAGAAATAATTACAGAGAATAAAAAAGTTAAAGGTGTTAAGATTAATAATTCAAAGATAATTAATAGCGATTACGTAATTTGTAATTCCGATCCTCCTAACGTCTACAATAACTTAATAAAATCAAAGGATGATTATGATTTTTTATTTAAGCAAAAAATGAAAAGAATGAATTATTCAATGGGCTTATTTGTTTATTATTTTGGTTCTAAAAAGAAATATAAAGACGTTGCGCATCATACAATATATTTTGGGAAGTCTTATGAAAGACACCTTGATAAAATTTTTGAAAAAAAAATACTTTCTAATGACATAAGCTATTATTTGCATAGACCATCAGCAACAGACCCGAATATGGCTCCAAAAGGACAAGATGCTTTTTATGTTTTGGTCCCGGTACCAAATAATTTATCTAAAATTAACTGGATTGAAGAGGGAGACAAATTTAAAGATTTAGTTTTAGATAAAATGGATAAAACTGTTCTTCCAGGTATTAAAGAAAATGTAGTAAGTGATTTTTATTTAACACCTGATTACTTTGAAATTGATCTAGCAACTCTTAATGGCTCTGGATTTTCAATTCAGCCAAAATTTTCACAATCAGCTTATTTTAGATTTCATAATCAGTCTGAAATATATAAAAACTTATACTTTGTGGGTGCTGGTACACATCCAGGTGCTGGAATGCCTGGCGTTCTTTCATCGGCAAAAGTTTTAGATAGATTATTTTAATGAAAAGTAATTTATTAAAAAAACATGCTAAATCTTTTTATTGGGCAAGTTTTTTCCTATCGAGTAATACTTTAGATAAATGCTCATCCTTATATAATTTCTGTAGAACTTTAGACGATATAGTCGATGATAATAATAATTTGGATTTGAAAAAAGAAATTTTCTCAAAATTTAAAAAAGATTTTGAAAATAAAAATTTTAACAATCAAATTATAAAGGATATGTGGTCAGTTATTGATAGTGAAAATATTTCTAAACAAATAATAATAGATTTATTTGATGGAGTTGAAACAGACTTAGGAAAAAAAGTAGTTATTAATTCAAAAAAGGATTTACTTGTTTATTCTTATAGAGTTGCTGGCACAGTTGGATTAATGATGTCAAAAATTCTGAAAGTAAATAATAAAGAGGCTCTTAAAGGTGCAATTGATTTAGGAATAGCCATGCAGCTTACTAATATTGCTAGAGATGTTTGTGAAGATAAAGCACGTAACAGACAATATGTTAGACAAGATTTTTCTTCGATTAAAGAAATAATTGGAGAATCTCAAATATTTTACGAAAACTCATTTAACTCTATTAGTAATATACCGTTTAGATCGAGATTTTCAGTTATCGTAGCGAGACGTATTTACAGGAAAATAGGTGACTACATTCTTAAACAAAAGAATTTAGATAATTACATTAAAGCTGGTAAAATCTATGTCCCAATGGTCGAAAAAGTAATTCAGACCTTTTTATCCATTATTGACTTTATTAAGTTATTATTCGTAAAAAATTTATATTACGATAATCAAGTAAGTCATAATATCTTAAAAGAAGAGATAAATTTAAATGAGAGAATTTGATTATATAATTATTGGTGGTGGATGTGCGGGATTATCTCTAGCCTATGAGCTTGAAATTAATGATAAACTAAAAGATAGAACTTTGGCAATCATAGAAAACCGTGAAGAGTACAAGAGAGACAAAACTTGGTCGTTCTGGAAAGTGTTTGACCACAATTTTAAAGATTGTGTAATCAAAAGTTGGAATAATTTTTCAATTAACACATCAGAAGGTTTTCGTGAATTGTCTAACAAATCTTTTCCATACCAAAGTATCAATAGTGAAAAATTTTATAAAAAAATAAATTCTAGACTAAACTTAAATCCTAATGTAAGTTTTCATAAAAATCTTAAAGCAGTGAATTCAAAAAACTCATTAATCTTTAATAGTGTTTTTGAGGATGGATTAGATAAATCTAAGCTATGGCAACACTTTCAGGGAATTGAAATTGAAACATCTAATAATATTTTTGATGATGAAATCGTAAACTTAATGGATTTTAATTGTGATCAGAAAAATGACGTGCATTTTTTTTATACGCTACCCTTCAGCAAGAACAAAGCTTTAATTGAAACCACATGGTTATCGGACTTAGAAGATCAAAATCTTATGGATTACGATTTGCAATTAGAAAATTACATTAAAAATAATTTAGGTATAAAAAGTTACAAAATTAATTTTGTGGAAAAAGGTGCTATTCCACTATTTTATCCTTCATTTAAAAATGACGATAAAATTATTAATATCGGATCTGCAGGTGGAATGACTAGATTAAGCACGGGATACACTTTCTTAAATATTCAAGAACATAGTAAATATATTGTTAAAAATATCGATAAAGTGAAAAAATTAAGACGATACAACTTAGGAAAAAAATATCATTTTTTAGATAAAATATTTTTAAGAGTTTTGAAAAATCATCCAGAAAAAATGCCGAAAATATTTTTTGAAATGTTTAAAGCGTCATCGAACAGCGTAATTAAGTTTTTATCGAATAAAAGTAGTATCTTTGAAGATATTAAAATTATAAATAAAATGCCAAAATTTATTTTTATGAAAGCTTTATTTCATTAATGGAAAAAATCAATTTTAGACACTCACTTATATTTTTTAATTTTTGTATTTTTATAAGCCCATTTTATTTCTTATTAAATTTTGAACCAATAATATTTTGTTTAATCTTGATATTAATTCTAGGAGTTTCACATGGTGCGTTTGACAATGTTAAGGGTGAAAAGCTTTTGAGATTTTTTGGTTACAGGTCTCTTTTTTCATTCTATCTTGCTTACATAATAATTTCTATTTTAATAATTTTTTTCTGGTTATTATTTCCTAATACTGTTTTATTATTATTTCTTATTGTGGCAGCTTTTCACTTTGGAAAAGAAGATACGACATTTTCTTTTAGGGGAAAATTTATGATCGCTGAGTTTTTATACTTTTTGAAGGGATCAGCAGTAATAATAGCTCCATTATTATTTCAAAACGAGAAGACTCTAGAAATATTTAGAATTTTAAATTTTTATGTTTTTGAGTCTAATATGTTTACTAATCAATTTTTAATAACTTTATTATGCTTAAGTTTTTTATCATCTTTGTTTCTCTCAAACGAAAAAAGTGCTGACTTGAAAGGATTGATGATGATGGACTTTTTTTCATTAATCATTTTAAATCTTTTCTTAACACCTGTTTTGGCCTTTACAATTTATTTTTGCTTTCTACATTCTGTAAGACATTCGATCACATTAATCTTCGAGCTAGATAAATCTTTAAAATCAGGGCTAAAGAAATTTATCTATAGGGCCATTCCTCTTACTTTTGTAACTGGAGTAATATTTTTAATGGCAGTATATTTTCTAAGTAACTTTTATGGGCTCAACGATGCTATTTATAAGGTTATATTTATTGGTTTGGCGTCTCTTACTTTTCCGCATATATTGCTCGAGTACTTGTTAGAAAAGAATGAAAAAAGAACTTAAAATTTATTTAGCCTCTCCCAGAGGATTTTGCGCTGGTGTTAAAAGAGCAATTGAAATTGTTGAAAAAGCAATAAATAAATATGGTGCTCCTGTATATGTAAGGCATGAAATAGTTCATAATAAACAAGTCGTTGACGAATTAAGAGAAAAAGGCGCAATTTTTGTTGATGAACTATCTGATGTCAAAGACAATAGTAGACCTGTGATTTTTTCTGCACATGGTGTTCCTAAATCAGTTCCTAATGAAGCAAAATTAAAAAATTTGTCTTATGTTGATGCAACTTGTCCTTTGGTTTCAAAAGTTCATAGAGAATCCGAACAGTTACATAAAAATGGATATGAAATACTTTTAATTGGTCACAAAAATCATCCTGAGGTTATTGGTACAATGGGCCAGCTCCCTAACGGATCTATAAAATTAATAGAAACTAAAACTGATGTTGAGGATTTAAAAGCAGAAGATTTTTTTAAACCATTAGCTTATATCACTCAAACAACGTTATCTGTAGACGATACCGCTGAAATAATAAGCGCTCTTAAAAATAAATTTCCTAAAATTAAGGGTCCGATCAAGGAAGATATCTGTTACGCTACAACTAATCGTCAATCTGCTGTAAAAGAAATAGCATCTAAGTGTGATTTATTTTTTGTGGTTGGAAGTCGAAATTCTTCAAATTCGGTCAGACTGGTGGAGGTGGCAAAAAAAGCTGGGTGTAATAACTCTCTTTTAATGCATTCAGAAAAAGAGATACCTTTTCACGAAATAGAGAATTCTGATACTATTGGAATTTCTTCTGGTGCATCAGCACCAGAAAAAATAGTTCAAGAGCTGATAACTAATTTAAAGAAAGATCGAAAAGTATCTATAGAAGAGGTAGTAGTTGCAGAAGAAAAAGTCGTATTTAAATTACCAAAAGAACTAAACTAATGGCTGTTTACACAAAGTTAAATCAAAATAAAATCGAAGAAATTTTATCCAATTATAATCTTGGTAAATTGGACTCATTTAAAGGAATTGAAGAAGGAATAGAGAATACAAACTATTTTTTATCGGTTAACAACAAGAAATTTATTCTTACTATTTACGAGAAAAGAGTTAAATCTAAAGATCTTCCTTTTTTTTCTGAATTAATGTCTTCCTTGAATAAAGCGGGTTTCAAATGTCCTGCACCAGTAAAAAGTAAAAATAGCTCTACCATTACTAATTATGATGGTAAAAAACTAATGATAGTTTCTTTTCTCGAAGGTAATGCTAAGCAAAATTTATCGCCTAATAATTGTAAAGCTATAGGAATTGAAACAGCTAAAATGCACGAATTAACAAAAAGCTTTAAAATAAAAAGACAAAATGATTTATCTATTAATTCATGGAGAGGCTTATTCGACTCTGTTAAAGATCAGTGTTCTAAATTACATAAGGATCTTCCGAAATTAATAGAAGAGAACCTAACTAGTGTAGAAAAAAATTGGCCCGGAGATCTACCGAAAGGAATAATTCATGCAGATCTATTTCATGATAATATTTTTTTTAATAAGGATAAGTTTAGTGGAATTATAGATTTTTATTTTTCATGTGAAGACTTTTTTGCACTAGAAATAGCTATTTGTTTTAATGCGCTATGCTTTGATGGGTTAAAAGAAAATTTGAGTTTTAATGTGACAAAAGCTAAAAATTTTATTGATGGTTATTCTTCAGTAAGAAAATTATCTGACTCAGAAAAACAAAATATAAAGGTGCTCTCTCAAGGAGCTGCTTTGAGATTTTTACTAACTCGTGTTTTTGATGCTTTAAATACAGTTGAAGGAGCAATTGTAAAAGTAAAAGATCCTATAGAATATTTAAAACGATTAGAATTTCATAAAAATGCAAAAAACCATGAAGATTATTTTTTTTAATGAAATTTGAAATTTATACTGATGGAGCTTGTTCTGGAAATCCCGGTCCAGGTGGTTGGGGTGCAGTAATTCTCGACAAGGATAACAAACAAAAAAATCTTTCTGGAAATGAAAAAAATACTACAAATAATAGAATGGAACTTCTTGCTGCGATTATGGCGCTTAAAAAAGTTAAAAGCAATTCAGATGTCGTGATTTACACTGATTCAATTTATGTAAAAAATGGTATTACAGAATGGATTGTTAAATGGAAAAAAAACGGCTGGAAGAATTCTAATAAAAAACCAGTAAAAAACAAAGATCTTTGGACAAAATTAGATGGATTATGTGAAAAAAATAATGTGTCTTGGAAATGGGTTAAAGGTCACTCAACAAATAAATATAATATCTTAGCTGATGAACTTGCTACCCGAGCAATAAAAAATTAAATTTCTTTTATAAAATTTTCTGCAGCAGATATTTCACAATTCGCAGTATCTTCCTCAGCTTTTATTGTCTTAACTACGTTATCTTCAACTAACATGGTATATCTTGCAGATCTTAATCCTAGCCCTCGTTCAGTTCTATCAATTTCTGCTCCAATAGCTTTTGTAAATTCACAATATGGATCAGCTGCCATAAAAACCTTGTCTCCAACACTTTGATTTTCTCCCCAAGCTTTCATGACATTTGGATCATTAACAGAAATACATAAAATTTTAGTTATTCCTTTCTTTTTAGCTTCTTCAAAATTATTTACGTATCCCGGCAGATGTTTTGCGGAACAAACTTTTGTAAAAGCACCAGGCACTCCTATCAGTATAGCTTTTTGTTTAGCTAATAATTCTGAGCTTTTTATTTTTTTTACTGCTCCGCCGCTATCAATATGAAAGAAATCAGTTGATGGTATTTTTTCGCCTACTTTTATTTTCATTGTATTTTATTAAGAATATATTTTTTGATTTTTTCGTTATTATTTTCAACTATATCAAATTTTTCATCTTTATCTATAAACTTTTTTAATTGAAGAGGTGCCTTAACATTTTCACCAGTAGCTTTTTTTACAGTCTCTAAAAATTTATACGGATGAGCTGTACCTAAGACGACTATATTTTCTAACACTCCAATCTTATGAATAGCTCCAAATGCAGTTGCGGTATGTGGATCAATTATAAATTTTTCTTTATCATAAACTTCTTTAATTATTGATAAAGTTTCACTATCGCTTATCTTCTCGGCTTTAAAATCTTTTTTAATTTCATTAATTTCTTTATTATCAAGTTTAAATGAACCTTCCTCTTTAAGACTTTTCATAAGAGAGCTTACTTTTAGATCATTTTCTTTTAAAATATAAAATAGTAATCTTTCAAAATTGCTTGATACCTGTATATCCATACTTGGTGACAAAGATGGTTTGACCTTGTCTGGTTTGTATTCTCCAGTGTTAATTACTCTTTGCAAAATATCATTTTCATTCGTTGCAACTATAAGTTTGTCTATAGGCAACCCCATTTTTTTAGCAACATAACCGGCATAAACATCACCAAAATTTCCTGTTGGAACTGAAAAATTGATTTTTTCTTTTCCTAAAAAAAAGTAAGCATAAAAATAATAAACAATTTGACATATTATCCTTGCCCAATTGATTGAATTTACTCCTGACATATTAATCTTTTCTCTAAAATCGTTTTCATTAAAGAGGTCTTTTACAATTCTTTGACAATCATCGAAAGATCCTTCAATAGCTATATTAAAAATATTATTTGAACCAATCGTGGTCATTATTTTTCTCTGAACATTTGAAATTTTTTTGTGTGGATGCAGCACAAATAAATTTATATTTTTTCTATTATTGAGCGCAGCTATAGCAGCCGATCCGGTATCTCCTGAAGTTGCTACAACTACATTAACTGGTTTTTTTTCAGCTACTTTTAATTGATCATACATATTACCAATAACCTGCATAGCAATGTCCTTAAATGCTAAAGTTGGACCGTGATATAGTTCTAAAAGATTTATATTTCCAATTTTTTTAATACTTACAACTTCTTTGTCTTCAAAATTTTTATAGGCATCATGAATTACAGATCTAAGTTCATCTTTGGATAAATTATCAGAACAAAAGTTGTATAAAATTTCTACTGCAAGATTAGAGTAAGATAATTTACTTAACTTTTCTAATTCTGATTTATTGAAAGATTTAATCTTAGTTGGTAAGAATAAACCTCCATCTGGCGCTAAACCTCTTAAGAAAATATCTCTAAAATTAAAATTTAAAGATTTGTTTCTAGTGCTTAAATAATTCATTTCTTTCTTCTAAAATATAAATAATAAAGTAAAATTGATATTGCTATAGAATACCAAGTTATAGCGTATTTAAGGTGATTATTTGGCACATCAATACTTATTTTTTTAGGTAGTGGAACTTTGATATCTGAATTTTCTAAAAATATTACAAATTTAGGGTATTTTGTTTTAGTAAATTGCTCCATATCATTCAAATTGATTGAAAACCAAATATTTTTTTTCAAATCATTCTCCGGTTTAAATATGTTTGGTTTATAGACTTTTCTTAAAAGGCCTGTAATCTTTTTTGTTTGTAAATTTGTATTTATTTCTGAAGACCTTTTTAGCTCCTTTTCAATCCAACCCCTATTAACTAAAACATTCTCATTATTAGTTGTTTTAAATGGAGTTATAATATCATAACCAGGTTTTCCCTTTTCATTTAAGCTATATAGATAAATTTGTTTTTTAAAATTGAATGAGCCTTCGGAAACAACCCTCTGATAATTCTTTTCAATTGAGTTAGAGTATCTAATTGGAGTAGAATTTAAACCAAAATTAATTTCACTAATTAGCTCGATTTTCCATTGCAAACGGTAAAGCTGCCAAGTGCCTAAAGCACAAAATATAGTAATAAATAAAATTACAAATAACTGGAAAAGTAATTGTCTTTTCAATTTGAGTTTAGCTTCCCCAAATGTAGATTGCAGCGAAAAGGAATAACCATACAACGTCAACGAAATGCCAGTACCAAGCAGCCGCTTCAAAACCAAAATGATGAGTTGGGGTCGAATGACCTTTCATCGATCTAAATAGACATACTGCTAAAAAAATCGTTCCAACTATAACATGAAAACCATGAAATCCTGTAGCCATATAAAATGTGGAGCCATAAATATTTCCATCTAAAGTGAATGTAGCATGGTGGTACTCATAAGCTTGAAAACATGAAAATATAAATCCTAAAAATACAGTTGCTATCAATCCATTCACAAGTCCTTTTCTATCGTTCTCTAACATTGCATGGTGAGCCCAAGTTACTGTTGTTCCAGACAATAATAAAATAAGAGTGTTTATTAATGGTATATCCCAAGGATCAAATGTCTTTATATCAGGTGGTGGCCAAGCTCCTCCTATTGACTCGGTTGGAAATAAACTCGCATTAAAATAAGCCCAAAACCACGCAACAAAAAACATAACTTCTGATGCAATAAAAAGTGTCATTCCATATCGATGACCAATTTGCACTACTGGAGTATGGTGACCTTGATATTCCGCCTCTTCAATCACATCTCTCCACCACATAAAGGCTCCGTAAATAACTAATGCTAAGCCAACTAATAAAAGCCAAAGAGCCTTAGAATGAAAATAGTAAACTGCCCCAACTGCCAATACTAAAGTTGCAAATGACACATATATCGGCCATGGACTTGGGTCGACTAAATGAAAATCATGTTTTTTTTTATCAGCTGACATTAAATTTTTTCCTTTTCATAAAATTCCGACGCAAAGAATGTAAAAGACAATGTTACATCAGAAATATTCTTTGTTTTATTATCATCAACCACTTTTGGATCCAAGAAAAATGTTAAAACAAATTCTTGTTTTTCGTTAGGTTTTAACGTTTGTTTTTCAAAACAAAAACAACCAATTTTATTCAAATACTTGCCAAATGAAGATGGTGAAACGTTAAATGATGCTGAACCAGAAGATATTTGATTACTTGGATTTTCTACATTAAATTTAACTGTATGAACTTGGCCAGGTTTTAAATTCAAGGTATTTTTTTCTGGATAAAATTTCCAGTCAGAAGTACTGTGAACATTGGTGTCGAACCTCATTTTATAATCTTGATTTACAATTATTTTTGGAATTTCCTTTTCTGATGCATTTTGGGTGGTTCCCCCGAAACCGGTAACCCTGCAGAATAAATCATATAAAGGCACTGCAGCAAAGGATAAGGCCAACATTAAAAAAAATATTGATACTAGGGCTACCGGAGTTAAATTTTTTTTATTAATTGTCATTAAATTTCCCTATTGTAAATTCCAATATTGTAAAAAGTAAGCGCAAATAAAAAAATCATAAATAGTACTAATAATACAGCAGTAATTATATTTTTCTTTTTTTTGCTCATTAGAATAGGCTCCTTGCGTTATCAATAAGTAAAGTAAGATAAATTAAAAATAAATAAAAAATTGAGTAAATAAATACTTTTCTTGCAATTTTATTCGAGGTTTTTGTAGCCTTTGCCTTAAATAATTCTAAACATAAATAGTTATAATAAAATGTCATAATTAATGTTGTAATTAAGTATAATGAACTTGCAAATTCAAAATAATATGGAGCTATAACAACTGGCAACATTGCAAATGAGTATACTAATATATTTGTTTTTGTAGTTTTCGTTCCAGCTATAACTGGTAACATTGGTATTTTAGCTTTTTTATAATCTCCTGATTTATATAAACTTAAGGCCCAAAAATGAGATGGCGTCCAAATAAAAATAATTAAGAAAAGTATTATTGGTTCAATAGTTATCGATCCTGTTGCAATTGTCCAACCAATAACTGGTGGCAAAGCTCCAGCTGCACCTCCTATGACAATATTTTGAGGAGTTTTTCTTTTTAACCAGACTGTGTAAATAAAAAAATAAAATCCAATAGTTGATGCTAATAATATTGCTGAAATAAGATTTGCCGAATAATAAAGTATAGTTATCGAAATGAATGATAAAATAATTCCAAAATACAAAGCTTGATTTCTTTTTACTTTTCCAGCTGGTATTGGTCTTAAGCAAGTTCTGCTCATTATAGCGTCTAGATCTGACTCGTACCACATATTTAAAGCTCCAGCTGCACCAGAACCAATCGCCACCGCTAGTAATGAAATTAAAGAGGATTTTAGATCTATACTGTAAGGTGCAATCAATAAACCAACCATACATGTAAATAAAACAAGAGACATTACTCTTGGCTTCATTAGGTTAAAAAATGAGTTTAAATCTAATGCTAAACCAAGTTTAGAATTTCTCGTTTTTGAAAGTGTTTGGCCCAATTTACTTTACTTTAGGGAGCTCTTCAAAGGTATGGAACGGCGGCGGTGAAGACACTGTCCATTCCAAAGTTGTTGCTCCTTCTCCCCATGGATTTTGCTCTGCTTTTTTCTTTTTAGCAAAAGCATATAAAAGATTTATTAAGAAAACTGCTAAACCTACAACTGAAATATATGAACCAATTGAAGAAATATAATTCCACCCCGCAAACGCATCTGGATAATCAGCGTATCTTCTAGGCATACCTGCGAGTCCTAAGAAATGCTGTGGAAAGAAAATTAAATTTACACCGATGAACGTTAACCAGAAGTGAAGTTTTCCTAAAAATTCTGAATATTCATATCCGCTCATTTTACTAAACCAGTAATAAAAACCCGCAAATATCGCAAATACCGCTCCTAAAGAAAGTACATAGTGGAAGTGAGCTACTACATAATAAGTATCGTGTAACGCGGTATCTACACCAGCGTTAGCTAGCACCACTCCAGTAACTCCCCCTAGTGTAAATAAGAATATAAAACCTATTGCCCACAACATCGGTGTTTTAAAGCTTATAGAACCACCCCACATCGTTGCTATCCAAGAGAAAACTTTAATACCCGTTGGCACTGCAATGATCATAGTGGCGGCTAAGAAGTATGCTTTAGTATCTGTATCTAAACCAACTGTATACATGTGGTGAGCCCACACAACGAAACCGACTACTCCTATCGCAACCATGGCGTAAGCCATTCCTAAATAGCCAAATACTGGCTTCTTAGAAAAAGTTGAAACAATATGACTTATCATTCCAAAGCCAGGAAGAATTAAAATATAGACCTCAGGGTGACCAAAAAACCAAAATAAGTGCTGAAATAAAACTGGATCTCCTCCTGTTTGAGCTTCAAAGAAAGCTGTTCCAAAGTTTCTGTCCGTTAAAAGCATTGTGATCGCTCCTGCTAAAACTGGTAAAGATAATAGAAGTAAAAATGCTGTTACTAAAATTGACCACGAGAACAATGGCATTTTATGTAAAGTCATGCCTGGTGTTCTCATATTTAAAATAGTAGTAATAAAATTTATTGCGCCTAAAATTGAAGAAGCTCCAGCAATGTGTAAGCTTAAAATCGCTAAATCCATCGCGGGACCTGGTTGTCCTGTTTTAGATGATAAAGGAGGATAAATTGTCCAGCCTCCACCAACACCTTGTGCCCCTGGAGGACCATCCACAAATATTGATGCGATTAATAAAATTAAAGCAGCTGGCAGTAACCAAAAAGAAATATTATTCATTCTAGGAAATGCCATGTCTGGAGCACCGATCATAATTGGAACAAACCAATTTCCAAATCCACCGATCATAGCTGGCATCACCATGAAAAAAATCATGATTAATCCATGTCCAGTTACTAGAACGTTGTACAAGTGATAATTTCCTCCAAGAATTCCATCGCCTGGGTGCATTAATTCCATTCTCATTAATACTGAAAAAGCTGTTCCAATTATTCCCGCAATAATCGCAAAAATTAAATACATTGTTCCTATGTCTTTGTGATTTGTTGAATAAGCCCATCGTTTCCAACCAGTTGGGTTGTGATGATGTTCGTGTGATGCGGTTGTTGCAGACATTATTTTATCTCCTTAATTTTTTTAGCTACTTTAATATTACTGTTAATTTCTTCTTTCGCAAATTCTACTTTAGCTTTTTCTAGCCATTGATTGTATTCATCCTCTGTTACTACATTAACAGTTATTGGCATGAAGGCGTGTTTAATACCACAAAGTTCTGAACATTGACCGTAAAAGGTTCCAGTTCTATCTGCCTTGAACCATGTTTCATTAATTCTTCCTGGAACAGCGTCTCTTTTAACGCCGAATGATGGCAAGGCCCAAGCATGTAAAACATCGTTTGCTGTAATCATTACTTTAACAACTTTATTTACTGGAACGTAAACTTCATTGTCAACCGCAAGTAATCTTGGTTGACCTTCTTTTAAATCTTTTTCTTCAATCATGTAAGAGTCAAAAACTATATTCTCGTCAGGGTACTCGTATCCCCAATACCACTGATAACCTATGGCTTTAATAGTTATATCCGCTTTAGGAATTTCATCTTGAGAATATAAAACTTTAAAGGATGGAACAGCTAATACAATTAAAATCAAACAAGGAACCAAAGTCCAAATAACTTCGATCATTGTATTATGACTTGTAGTTGAAGCCTCTGGATTTCTTGAGGCTCTAAATCTTATACAAGCATAGGCAATTAGAAAAAGCACGAACACTGTAATTGCAGTTATAACTGGTAATAACATATAGTCATGAAACCAGACAATATCATTCATGGTTCCGGATGCTGATTTTTGAAATCCTAGTTGCCAAT
>Ga0315315_10002211_pt1 | contig 17846 bp, 23 predicted proteins | sample M140m3416metaG_FD_203699 | JGI IMG/M metagenome (GOLD analysis project Ga0315315, IMG submission 203699) | Ammonia-oxidizing marine archaeal communities from Monterey Bay, California, United States - M1 40m 3416 | ecosystem: Environmental > Aquatic > Marine > Intertidal zone | place: USA... | reverse complement strand
AAGATATTTCTTGATATAATAAGATGCATCCTCATCACAATTGATGTACTGTTCTTTTGATTCATCGGTACAGTTTTCAATCTCTTGTTGTATCTTCTTAATCTCATTGACTACAGCTTGTCCTGTAGGAGGTGAACCAATATCGATTGTTTCCCAACCAGTATTCCATATCTTAAGTTTCTTATACTTGGGTTCTTTGAGGTCTTCTTGTTTCTTGAAGACCATACCCGATAGTTTTAATACATTCTCAATAAACATCTTCTGCACTCAGTAAAACTCTATTCTCACCAACAAAGCCTTCATAAACTGCAATACCTAATATATGATCTATCTGTTTACCAACCTTAATCTCAGTTCTAGGTTTGTGGTCATCCAGTCTATATCTAAGATGATATATGTTATTCTCTCTTAGTGTTGGAAACCCTACAGCTTCTGTTATGTGATCGGGATGTAATAGTTCGTTGTCTTTCAACATTCTATAGAACTTCTCATATAGTTCATCACCCTGTTCATCTGATAAACCACAATGTTCTTTTAACATTAGTAATGCAACAGCGTATGATGCAAATTGTGTCTTACCAAAAGGAACTTTCTCTATAATTCTTTTGAGATTGAATACTAATCTATGCAACAAAGTCAAAGATGATTTCTCCATCTTTGATTCAGGGTTGTTCTTTACCTTTTTACCGTCTACTATTTTCTCTTTGATTCTTTTACCGTCTTTATCGATAAAACCAAATTTGAAAGCTTTCTGTTTGTTGAAAGGTGTAACCAGTAATTTAAGGATTCGGAATACTATTAATGTATCTACGATTCTCATAGAACTATTTATAGCATTTAAAGTTCTCTTAATCTATCTGCAAGCTTTAGATCAAGAGGGATATCGGTCTCCCAGTCTTCTGTTACATATCCAAGATATAATAACATAGTTTTTATAGATGTCCAGTAGGATTTGTCTTTTATTTTGAAATCCAACATTCTCATACATGGATCGTATCCAAAGACATTGAATAGACATATTAGATGGTTGAGCATGAGTCTTTCTCTCATCTCACCGTTGTTGTGGTATCTGTGGAGTAACCTTTTTAGGTATCTAAACCTTCTAAGGTCTTCTTGAAAGTCTTCTAATGACTCACACTGTGGGTCATCATAATGCTTTAATGCAAAGGCCTGAAAGTTTTTTGCTGTGATCTTATCAAATAGACTCATAATATAGTAGTATGTAGGTTACCCCGAAGGGTAAGTATACGGTGTCGAACTTGGTTTCACTTAAACTTCCCATGGTGTCTCACGACAGGAGGGTTGTTTAAATTATTTCTTGGATTAGAATGGGCACGACCCCTTAGACTAATGACCCGTATACTTTGTAGCTACCGTTAGGTAACTGTTCGTATCTCACATTAAGTGAGACAACCTTCTCTTCCTTTTCGATCTCATCGATTTCACTGTCTCCAGTTTTACCAACGATCTCTCCATATCTTGAGAAGTTTAAGTCGAATTCTCCTGATTCGGAGAACTCTAATTCCTCATCTGCAGTCTGAGGATTTAATCCTATTTGAGAAAGTTTTGCCTTCATTTGTTCTACTGCACCCATAGGGTTTAAGAACTCTGATACTGCAACATGTCCTAGTAATGCGTTTACATGTCTTTTGACATCTGCATCATCTAGATCATGAGGTATACTTCCTGATGTTCTAAGGTCTAGACCTTGTTCTGTTATGAAATTCTTAAAAGTTTTCATTACTGCTCCACTGCTATTCCAACACCAAGTACCTCTGCATTTGCAGCGAATACCTCATCTGTTGGGTCTTTTACTATAATCTCAGTTGCACCAGCACCTAGAGAGAATGTCCCTATTAATGCAGCTGCACTTGTTTCTATTGATACAAGTCTCACTGTGCTACCTGAGTTAACAACTCTAACATGAGTTGATGTGCTAAAATTAGAACCGTTTGTAGAACTTGTTCCACATGCAGCTTCTGAACCTAAAACTTTAATTTTCATAACTATCCTCTAGATTATGCAACTGATATTGTTGCAGTTCCACCTGTTCCAGCACCACCTGCGTCGATTACATCACCTGATGCGATGACTTTATCGGCTGCAGCTCCACCAACATCATCTGCAATAGTTCCACTGATGGTTTGAGCACCGATGGATAGAGTACATGTTCGTGAAGGAACTGTAAATGCAAACTCGATCTTGTTCTTCCCATCGTGAGCAGCTGCAGTTGCAGTTGCATCGGAACCACCTGTGGCACCGACTACTAGGGTTGCACCGTTAGTTACATCTACTTGTTCGTTATAAACAACAATTACCTTACCAGCATCACCTTGGGCATATGATGTTGCATCAAAGTGTACTGCAGATATTGTTGCTTCTGCTAAAGCAGTAGAGAGGTTAGTCTGAGAACCAACTGCGACTAATGTCTCAGTTCTTGTTCTAGAACCTACAGGTATTTGAAGTTCCCAACCATGTGGTTTAGCCACACAATTGTTCTTGTCTTCTTGTTTGAGGTACTTAGGTTTATCCTCTGTACCGTCTACTATTCCCCATAATGGCATTTTACTATCTCCTAACTTGCGATTTTCAATATTTGATTGAAAGTCTTTTTAAATGATTTACTATCTTTTTGTAATAGTCTCATGTATTTATCACGAATGGGAGCCTTAACAGACATTAAAATGTCATGAACTTTCACTGCATCTGCAGCTTTGACCTTGACCTTTTTCATGTCATCTGCTCTCACATCCCCATTCTTATTAGTATCTTTGAACTTTCTTAACTGCATCAACATGTTTGCATCAGGTCTTAATTGTATCCCCTGTGCTTTACTATTGAATGCATCGATAGCTCTATCGATAACTTCATCTTCTTGAGCTTCGGAGTATTTACCACCACTCATTGTTGAAATCTTTTCTAATTTTTGTCTGAGTTCTTTCTCACTCTTACTCTTTGCAACTGCTCTGGCAACCTTCTTGTTACCACCATCAGACATCATTGCAAAGTCAGCTGTTTTCTCCATGACTTTTGCAACTTGTTTTGCATCTTTTACATAACCTAACTTCTTAAGTTTCTCCTTAAAAAGTTTAGTCCTACCGTCTGTGGTTAAAATCTTTTGTACTTCTGCAGCCGTAAGTTTAGCCATTAGAATGCCTTGTATATGTCATCAAAGTTTGAATAAGATTTCTTTGCTTTCTTGAAAAGTTCCTTACTTATGTCTTTTCTCATGTCCATCATAGCATTTGTCATATGACCCTGTTCTTTGTGCATTTGAATTAAGAGATTCAACATCTTCTCGACTTTCTTCTCTCTCATTTCTCTTGCAAAAAGTAACATCGCTGCATTGTGATCGTTTCTATCAGTCATGTCTGCAATCTTTTCAACTGCTTTGGGATTGAATTCTTTCTTCTCTACAATTGCATCTTCCCACATTGATCTGTACTCATCCATGACATTCTTTTTCTTTCTCTTATCTTTCTCATGAACTCTTCTTCTAGTACCGTCTGCAGCTATCCATTCGTCTATGGAACTTCTTAATTTTGCAAGTTCTTCTTCATTTACACCAAGTTTTTTACCCAGTCTAGCCATATTTGCTTTGTTCTTTGGGTCTGCCTTTCTTTTTGCAGTGTCTTGATCTACTTTTGCATTTTCTAAATCATTCTTTATCATTCGAAGTTCGTCTTCGGCTGCATATAAATTACCTGTAAACCCTTCCATCTTTGAACGAGTGTCTTTGTCAGCAGATTTTACAATCTTCTCATATGCCTTTGCCATTTTAGACAACTGACTACCAGCTTGTTTTTCGAACTTTTGGATATTTTTTATATCTTTATCTGTTACTTCTTCTTGTACAGATTCTTTCTTACCTTGAACCTTTGCAGCCAAGTCTTTATCTGCACCACCCCATGTTCCTTTTGATTTAGTTACAAAACTGTTCACTCTTGCCATTGCCCACTGAGGTGCAGTTGCGCCTGGTCTGTGTCCTGTTTTATAAGCTGCAAGACCTCTGTTGTATACTTGTTTCAATATACCTAGAGGCATTCCTGATTTCTCTGCTTTGTTCTTGAGACCTTTCTCGTTCTCTTCTAGATCGACTTCTTCTTTCTTGTCTTTCTTACCTTTTGCTTTGTATCCACTTGCAAATGCAGCTCTTCTCTGTGCATCACTTTTGAATCCTTCTTTGATATGTGCAAAGAACTCACCCATGATGTCATCCATGTAATCATCGATAACCTCATCTGCCGAATCAGGGTCATCATTCCTAATGTCTCCGTTTTCCCATGCAAGATTGTATAGTGCCATGTAAACTTTGTGTTTACCCATTTCAGGACTTTGTCCTTTCTTTGCAAGTTGTTCGATTTCTCTTTTATACTTCTTTGCAATTTGTTTAGGTTTCATTGCACGACCTTCTTCAAGAGGATTATACTCCATCTTCTGCATCATCTTCTGTGCAATTTTAACAAGCATTTCGACCTTTGCCTTTTCCATCTTCTTCTTGTTCTGATCGTTTACTTTATCATAGATTTGTGCAATCATAGATGCAGTGAACATATCGATCATAACACCACCAACTTTAGCTGCACCTTTAGTGTCCACTATCTTTTGGATATCAGGCATAAGATTCTTTTCTGTAAGATTCAATACATGTTCATGTAACATACCAACTAATTGATTCATTTCAAATGATTCGTTTGCAAACTTGAGTGCTTTCTGTACATCTTTATTCTTTAGTACAGAATTACCGAAAAACTTTTTGATTTCTTTTTGTGCAACTGAAAACGCACCACCGAGGTCTAGTGCAACCTCTACTGCTTTCTTGATCTTTGCATCTTTTACTTTATTCTTTTTAAAGTATTGTGCAACTTCTTGACCAGTAAGTTTTGATTTACCGTAAGGCCCTAGTGCATCGACTTTACCGTCTTTGTCTAAAACCTTTCTTTCTTTTAATTCTTGAAATATGTTCATAGTCTTAAAACCCAAACATCATATCATATAAGTCGGGGTCTGCCTTTTCTATTGCTTGTGCAACACCGTCTCTAGGATCAGTGTCTAGTTTACTCATTAGTTTATCTAATTGTTTTAAACTTCTGTCGGTAAGGATTTCCATGTCATCATACATTTCAGTTTCTAAACCACTCTTAATAAACTTTTCTAATTGTTGAATGTCTTTAACATCTGCACCATTTTTCTTTTCTATGGATATGACTTTCTTGATACCCTGAGATATCTTACTCATCTTCTTAGACTTGTACTTACTTTTTTTTGCTTCTTGTATACTTAAAGAAGTATGTTCTACTGACTCTGACATCTTGATTGCAACATCAGTAGCTTTCTTGAGTCCTTTTTTGTCACCCTTAACTAATACATTAAAGTGACCTGCTACAGACTTCTCTATATCAACTGAATCTACGAATGATTTTATTTTACTTGCAAAACGAGTTGCTTCAGGTTTGTCGAAATAGACATAGTTTAACGAAGCCTCGTCTAAACGAAAGCTTCGACTATACTTTTTTACAGATTCAGACTTCTCCCCCTTGTAGTTCTTATCTACATAGTCAAAGAATTTCTTCTTCTCTTCGTCTGACTTGAAGTCTGCTGGTGATGACACACCAAATTTCTTGAGTGCAGCTTTGAAAAACTTTTCATAGTCTGCCCCTTGTTGTAGAAGTTTTCTTGAATCTTCTAATAGTGATTTAGGTAAGTCTTGTATCATTGGTTTAATTCTCCTTTTTCAAAGTATGCAAACATTTTTTGTTTACCTTCTTCGTTGAGCTTCAACTGCTTTGCAAGACGACCCAACATGTTTCTTTCTACGAGTTTTTCTGTAGTCTTTTCGACTGATTCTTCTACTTCAACTTCTTCCATGGCTGGGAGTTCTCCCATCTTTGCAGCCATTCTCTTGAAACCTTTTGGATTCTGTTTCATCATAGATTGAAGAACTTTAACACTTGTCATGTTCATGAGATTTGCAATACCGTCAATCTCTTTTTTGTCTTTTGTCTTAAAGAGTTTACCGATTTTATCACCCATTCCAGCTTCACCGAGAACTATTTCTTCTTCGACAACCTCTTCACTTTGCATCATTTTTTGATTGGATAATTCTCCAATTAATGATAAGATTTCTTGTTGTGCTTTAAGGATAGACTCATACTTCTCGTTGAATTTAGTATCCTTAAGTGTTTGGTCACCCATTTTTGCAATCTTGAAGTAATCTTTCTTTGCCTTTTCAATAAGTTTAGAAAGTTTCTTAACTGCATTAATCTCTTTATCGGTGACTTCTTGTATGTCATCAAAGGATTTAAGTTCTTCTTCAATTTGTGATTCTAGAATTTCGTCTGCAGTCTTCTCCACTGAACCTTCTTTCAGTGCGATATGATTACGGACTTGCTCTAGTTTCTCTTTCCAGTTTTCTGACTTATAACTCATAACAGTATTATTTATATATTCTCTATCTTTATAATGAGGTTTCCCTCACCTTTTATTACTCTGTGATACTTTAACTTTGGTATTGCATATCTGTGACCTACAATTAAAGTCTTTGGTAACTCGTTATCTAATTGGAGTTTCCAATCCACGCCCCCTAAAACTGTGACTCTACGAGTATCTTCGTCCCTATGCCAGATTAATTCTCTGTCTTCTAGGTCTTGGTCAAATGTTCTGACCCTGTATTTTTCACTCGTTCCGTGTTTTTCTAAAAGTTCTTCGGTATATGGTCGTGTCATACCTTTTTCCTTATATTATATAGTGTTTACCAAAAGAAGTCTCCTCCGTCTGAAAGACCTAACTGTTTTGCATATGTTGGTAAACGACATGCCCAGTATCGAGCAGTTGTTTTGTCATTTGCAGTTTCACATTTGTGTCTTGCAGCGAAAGATTTTCTTGCAGCTTTATTACCTAATTTTACTTTGAGTCCTGTGGTGTCTCCCCATGTTATCTTCTTAATCTTTTCTGTCTTTGGGTCTTTTACATAAACATAGTATTTCTTTGGGCCACCTACTTTGGGTGAGTTGAGTTCTACATCTTTCTCTTCATGCATAGGACAATCTAATGGTACATGTTGACCATCAAACTGTGCAAACTCTCCTAGGTCTGTCTCTAAAAGGCTCTTATCTACTGCAGTAGGTTTGTAACTACCCTCTAATTGTAGTCTTCGTGCTTCGTTGATTGTTTGAAAGAACATTTCTGATCCGAGTCTAAAAGGATTATTATAGATATTATCCTTGTTCTCTTGCATTGCGTCAAGAGTCTCCTGAATCATTATATCCTTAAAGGTTTTCATAATTCTTTTACTTCGAAGTCTTCGTTTGCTGGATATCCTTTTAGTGGATTACCAAATACATCTTTGAATCTCTTTTTAGCTTCACTCTTCTGTTCATGAAAAGCTTTCTCTTTTTCTTTTATGAATTCATCAACTGATTGGCCAGGGGTATCCTCCTGATATGATTTTACAATCTCATCAGTCCCTTGTTCTAGTACACCGTTATCGGTCTTATTACCAGTTCCTAATTTATATTCACTCATATTATCCCCCTAACAACAATTACAATTACAACATTTGCAACATGAACACATGTGTTATTTCCCCTTTTTGTCTAGATAAGCAGCGATTGCCATCTTTTGAATCTTCTTATCAGACTTACCCTTGAATTGTGGTGCATCTGACTTCCTGAAATCTTTTACATAATCACCTGCGTCTGCATTCTTACCTAATTTTTCACCAAACATTTTTTGAAACTTCTTAGTATGGACAGACTTCTTAGTCTTGATAGGTTTACCCTCATCATCTTTATCGCCTGGTGCAGGGCCAGTCTTACCTTGTTTGAAGTGTGCATCTCTTTTCTGTTTGGTATCTTTATCTAAACCCTTGTAGTATTTCTTAGGTTGTGTACCCTTGTTCTTAGATACATCTCGATCTTGTTCTTCTTTATCTTCTTCTAGAGATTCGTTAGTTGCAGCTTTTCTTGCAGCTTCTCTTTCTGATTCTATCTGTTTGTTTACAGCCTCTTTCTCTTTCTGATCGTTGATTCTGTCCATCTCTCTTGTATGTCTGTCTTTGAGAGCTTCCATTTCTGTTTGTTGTTTCTGTTTGAGTCTTTCCATCTCTTCGGTTTGTTTTGCCTTGAGATTTGCAGCGTCAGTTGCAGCGTCTTCTTGTATTGGTTCATCACCTGCTACAACCATACCCACCTGATTGATAAGAGAAGTAATAACTGGTGTAGGTAATTGTGATAATACTTGTAACTGTTGTTTAGTAAGACCTTTGACTTGTTTTATCTTCTTCTTCCATGAAGAGATTGCAGTCATATCTTTCTTCTCTTCTATATCGTCACCAAACTTAAGGAATAATCTACCCTTAGTTTGTTTCTTATCTGTGACCTTTGCACCTACCATTGCACCGACTGTATTAATCATTGCAATGCCTCTCTCTGAGTTCTTCTTATATTCTTTACCTAACTTAGATTTTAGGTCTTGCATGATTTTATCTAGAATGTTTTCAAAATCAGATACAAGTTTACCCTCTTCTATAGGGAACTCCTTTTTAATTTCTCTGTATTTCTTTGCAGCCATAATAGTATTTATCCCTTTTTCTGTAACAACATGCGTTCTCTCCACTTGAGAGCTTGTTTATTACTTGGATACTTTGAAGTCCATGTCATCATTTTACTGAATAATTGATTTGCTTTTGCATCTAATGCTTGAACAGTATCATCATTTGTTATCTCAACGAAATCTCTCTTGAATAGACTTTTGTATTCCTTTGCAGATTTCATAGCCTTTTCCCAGTCTCCTTGTACTATCTCAGGAGGTAATTTTCTTGCACGCATATCATTTCTTTTTTGTGCATTCTCTAAACTGGTTCTTACAAATACCATTTTGTATTCGTATCCTAATTTGTCTAGTAACTTTTTGTAACTTATAATCTTAGATTTGTTTGCAGCTGTGGTGTCAAAGATCATACCAAGTCTACCCCTGATATATGCATCCATATTCTTACCAGTGATCTTCTTTGCCTTTGCACGAATCGGATCAACCTTTTCAAAGTCTGCACCTCTTAGATCAAGAGATAATCCTGCTTTCTTAAGACCATTCTCAAATGCTTTGTCTGTGTTTACTAACTTAAGACCTAGAGCTTTCAGTGCAAGTTTATCTACAACTGCAGATTTACCACTGCCTGGCCCACCCATAAGGAACACAGCTTTGAAGATGCCTGGGTCATATACACCTTCTGTAATTAAATCTTCTATCATGTATTGTGGTAAAGTTCCTTCATTGATACCCATACCTTTTCTTATGTCATCGTATAGTTTCTTTGCAAGGTTCTTACCTTTTGATGGTACACCATCTTTGAATCCTTCGAAGTCTCCCTTCTCTGCAAACTCTCTCATCTTACTTGCAGACATTCCTGATACATCATCTGCATCGGGGTCTCTTTCTCCAGCTGATATAATGTTTATGTTCTTGAATTTGTAAAAACCGTGTCTTGCTTTGACTCCGTTGTATTTTGTAATCAACATTTCAAACTCTTTTACTCTGTCTGATCCTACAACCATGTTTATATTTACATACTTCTTCTCTTGTAAGAAGTTACAAATCTCAAATACAGTTCTTACATTTGCATCAACTACAATCTTTCCAAAGAACTTCTTAAGATATTTTACTTTGTCTCTGTGGTTTAGTGGGTTCTTTCTCTTATCATTTGAGTGTGAGGAAAACAATAGTACATCTGTTCCACGACCAACGGACAGAAGTTTTTTGACAAGTTTCTCATGTCCTGTAGTAGGTGGATTAAAACGACCAAATGTAAAAGTTGCACTTTTCTCTTTGGCTTCTGATATGAAATTATTAAATGTCTTCATTTGTCCCAATTCTTTTGTGCAGTAAAGTTGTTGTATGCAAACTCCATTCTATCTACGAGTTTAACTGCACTTCCTTTTCTATCAATTGCAACATAACCTTCGGGGTTTACTACCTCAAAACCATTTGCAGTTTTATTAAATGTTCCTATACTCTTTACTCTATTTAGGACATCTATAACCATTTGCTTTGCAATCACTAAGTGTCCCATAAAAAGTGTTAGGTTTGTTAGAAACTTTTTGAGAGACCTCATTTCATTGTATAGTTGTTCACCAATCTCTCTCTTGATCTCTTTTGTCTTTTCTGTTTTCACTTTACCAACTACCTTATCTCTCCAATAGTTTTCAAAGTGTTTCATGTACCCATCATATGTTGGTTTGTATTTTCCTGATCTGATGAGTGCATTACAATATGTCTTGTAACTTGCACCAGCTCCTTTAGAACCGATTGCAGTTTGTATCTCTTGAAACTTATCTAAGTCCTTTCTCTTGATCCCATGGAATGCTTTACCAACCTTTGATAACTCCTGAGTCAATGCAAGAGTTTCTTTTGCAGTCATAGAACCTTTACCACTTACATCTTTATATGATGCATCATCGACCCAAACATCTGAACTATTACCTAACTTTGATATGTTTGCACCAAAACTTGCTGATAAATCCTCTATACTAGAACCTGAATATGTGGTATGGAAAACGATTCCCATTTTAGATTTAGCTATTTTCTTACCCAGCTCACTGTCTGTTTGTACTGCATAAAAAATCGTGTTTGGTTGGAATGTAATGTATGACTCTCCATCAATCGTGGTCATCTTCTTATCACTGGTGTACATTAGATCACCTTGCATGATCGTGTTCCAAGATAGTTTAGAAAGATGTTTGAATGATGTAAGAAACTTTTCTTTTAACTGACCTGATAAATCACCTGAATCTTTGATCTCTTGCTCTGATGAATAGAAGAGGGGTTCTTTATTGAACAGTGATTTCTTTGCAACAAAGAACTGACCTGTCTCAGGATGTTTACCACAAAATATAGCTGGAGCTCCATCCCATTTTACAGTCATCTTTACACCTGATGATGCATTACCTTTTAACATGTCTCTAAGACCCTGTAAAAAGTTTATTGCACCACGACCACCATCAATACCTTGATTGATAATCTCGTCCTCTAAGTGTTCTAGATGTAAGTTTTTTGCACCCATAATATTCCTATTATATCAAACTTTATGGTGTCCCGTCAAGGTCACCGTTGTCTATTTTTGCTTGTAAAGATGCCTTCTTGTTTTGAAGTGCAGTTATGGTTGCTTTATGACTGTTTAGAGTTGTAGTGTAATCTACTTGGTTTGCAATATCTTGAGATAAAGTAGTGTTCCATTCCTTCCAGTTATCATAAACCCCAAGTGCAACTGGGTCTGTTTCTGATTCATCTACACTTGGATATTGACTTCTCCACCATGCAAAGTAAGCGTTTGCACCACCTGTTCCAGTCCATCTATGATTTGATGCACCTGTAGTATCATCGGGGTTACAACCATCCGTATGAGAAGGATTAGACCAGTCTGAATTCTCACCTCTAGGCCCAAATACATTACTATTTACACCCTCTAACCAATCGACATATCGTTGTTGTCGTGCAATTTTTAAATCTAATAATGCAATATCATCTGACCATGCCATTGTTTTCTCCTAAAAAATTAGTTATTGAACTATTTAGGTTTTTGACAATGGTGAGGAACGGAGTTTTTCTTCTAACTGTTGAATTTTAAGTTGAATGAGGTCTGCCTGCTTTGAATTGCCTGATTTCTTAGCATCCCTCAAGGATTTTTTGAGTTCTATTTTATAGGTGATAGCATCTATCACTTCATTCGATTTTAATGTTGTATTACTCATAATATATCTAGTATTTATATCTTAAAATCTGAGTATCTATCTCTACCTCTATCTGCAACTGGTACACTATCATCATAATCTTCTGCTGAATCAAACAATTCTTCTTGAGCTTCTTGTTCACAATCGTATAGTTTCATTCTTGATCTATCAACACCAATTACAAATCTCTTGAATATTGTAGGATCATTGTATCTGTTCTTCAACTGTTTAACTACCAACTGATCTAGTTCTTCCAGTTCATCACTGGTAATCAATGCAAACATCATATCTGCAGTTGCAGGCAAACCAAAAGATTCCGAAGTGTCTTCGAGTCCAATATCTGTGGAACCATAACCACTTCGGGTTGTTTGTGTTGCAGACATGATAGGAACATCATATTCTACTGCAAGACCTCTAAGTTCTTCTGCAATACTCTTCACCAGTGTGTAAGAGTTTGCACCAGCACCTGGCCTGATTCTATGACTTGCACAAATGTTTAGATAATCAATAAAGATGATATCAGGTTTGAAATCTTTCTTGATATCCAACTCTTGTAGTAAATGTCTGAAATGTCCAGCATGTGCAGCTGCAGTTGGATACTCTTTTACAATCAATTTACCTTTGGTTTTGTTCTTGAGTTTCTCGATCTTCTTATCATACATCTTCTTAGACATATCAGGAAGTTCTTTCATAGGTACATTCAAACAATTTGCATCGATTCTCTCTGCAATTCTTTCTTCTGACATTTCAAGTGTAATGTATAATACATTCTTACCCATCATCAAAGCTGCAGAACCCATATGACACATGAACAATGACTTACCAACACCAGTACCAGCAAGACAAATATTCAAAGTCTTGTTTGGTAATCCACCCTTGGTAATCTTGTTGAAGTATTCTAGATCAAAAGGAAGTTTCTCTTCCTCAGTATTATAGAATTCAAATCTATCATCTGCGTCCTCTAATACATCATGACCAATATGTGTATCAAAGGACACGGAGAGTGCATCCTTCAAAAGCTCAGGTATTTCACCAGTAGATCGTTGTGATTTCTTATCAATCACTTCGATTGAATCCATCACTGCGATATAGATTGCTCTATCTTTGCACCACTGCTCAGTCTCATCGACTAACCAATCCTGTGGTGTATCTTCACTACCGAAACTTCCTACAATAGTTTTTGCGTCCTTGACTGTGTTCTCGTTATAACTTGAAGAATTGTCAAGGTTTATGAGAAGTGCTTCTACTGTTGGTGGTTTAGTATACTTCTGAAAGTAATCATATGATAATTCATAGATTATTCTTTCAGCTGTATCTGTGAAATACTCTGGCTTCAGAAAAGGAATACACTTCCGTGTAAACTCTTCATTCTGAATCAGATTCTTGAGTATCGTCTGTTCTATTCTCGTTTCCATATTTAAAATAATCTCTTACAACTTCCTCTAATCTTTCCATCACATCATCAGTGAAGAATTTCTCAGGGTTGTTGTTTATTGTTTTTGCAAATTCAGTTTTACCATTTGGTAACTCAACCCTCGTAGAGGATTTCTTAAAGATACCACTTGCAAGTGCAAGATCAAGTAAACCGTAATACCTATCTAAACCTGTTTCATAGTTTAGTCTGACATCGACCATCCTGTTTTCAACTGTAAGTCTTGACTTTGCATTCTTACAGTGAATGATGTTACCGATGACTTCTGTTCCATCTTTCTCCTTCTTCTTGGACAAGTAAATAATAGAAGAAGCTGCATACTTCAATCCACTACCACCACCCATTTCTTTTTGTGGGAACATGGAACCTATCACATCATAAGTGTGATTAGTCACTATCATAGGGACACCTGCCCTACCCAGTTTTAGAGTCAATACTCTGAATGCACCTTTAACTACTTGAGCTCGAGTCATGTCACGGGTTTCTTTACCCTCTGCAGTGTCCTCAATCTCTTTCGTTGTAGATAACATACCCAATGAATCAAGACACAACAACATAGGTGGTCTCTTATCTTCGGGTGTTTCGAGATACTTATCTAATATAGAAATTGCCTGTAATCGAAATTGTTGAACAGTTACCACAGGCACGATAACCATTCTATTTGAATCGATTCCTCTATCTTCAATCATTTCTTTACTGATTGCAGATTCGGATTCGAAGTAGATAACTGCAGCGTCGGGATTATCCTCTAGGAACTGTTTACACATTCCCAGTGCAAAGTAAGTTTTACCTGTTGCTGATTCTCCTGCGATTGCAGTGATTTTGTTTTTAGGTAATCCACCGTATAGTGAACCACTCAATAATGAATTGAAGACATAGCTCCCTGTATCAACAAATGAGTCTACATCCCCAGCTGCAACACCATCAGAAACGACACCTGCGTATTCGTTTCCTGTTGCTTTAACTAAGTCTTTAATAAATGACATATACACCTCTCATAATGATATAACCATTATAGTATATATTATGGATTCTGACAAGGGGGTTTTATTTTTTTCGGATGTCTTTTATTGCTTTACCGTTTCTTCTATCTAAGAAACTTTCTAACATTGTTTTGATAGTTGAAACTTGAGCTTCTAAGTGTATGATAAATCCAAAGATAACGCAGATCATACCTAGATAAAATATGTCCATAAGTTCTATACTCATGATACTTTGTCGATATCTTCCTGAGTTACGACACCTTTCTCTATTAATAGTTGTCTGTGTTTTAGATGTTGTTCTTGAATCTGTTCTTTGTTACCACCAGCATAATCGACTGCATGATGATCGTCTATCATCTTTTGATTGATTGAGTAATGCACCTCAAACTGTGGATGTCCTACATTCTCATAGACATATAGTTCACCTAGTATTCTACCAAACTTACCTTTATCATGGGATACTAAGGTTAACATTTCAGCGTTTGCAATTATTTCTTTAAGATGTTTCTTGGATGCTTTTCCAAATAGCTTTTCTACTAAATCTCTTGTTCTTGATTCAGGTGTGTCGATTCCCATGAGACGCACCCTTTGTTTTTTGTAGGTCATTCCGAAACCTAGATCGATGTCGACATCTACTGTATCGCCATCGACAACTTTTGTAACTGTTACATTATATTCATACATAATTATGTTTCCTATGAGCAGTCTTTTCTTCCCAATGTTCAACTGCTTTCTTGATACAGTCCTCTGCAAGAACTGAACAATGTAACTTGATCGGCGGAAGGTCTAATATCGCTGCAATATCTTTATCTTTTATTTGTTTTGCTTCTTCGATAGTTTTACCGATTAACATATCAACAAATAAACTAGATGATGCAATTGCACTACCACATCCATAAGTCTTGAACTTAACATCTTCTATCATTCCATCGATGTCTAGTTTCAGATCAAGTTTCATGACATCACCACAGGCAGGAGCTCCTGTCATACCTGTTGCAACATTAGGGTCTTTAGGATCGAATCTCCCGACAGAATGTTTCTGTGGGTTATTTAATACTGATTCGAATCTTTCGACTACCTCTTTACTGTATGCCATAGAACTATTTATCCAAAGAAACTATCCAAGGATGCAACTGGTTCAACATTCCAGCCAATTAAACTGATAACAACCTTCAATGGATCAACGAAAGCTTTGTTGAACTGCATATCATAATCAATGAAACGATGTAGATCAAACTCTCTTGGTAAAACATTCATGAATGATATGACATTCTCGTTGATAGGATTAGGTGTTGTAAGATAACTGAAATGTACCTTCTCACCATTCTTAATCATTTCGTATCGTCTGTCGATGTTCTTCTTTTTGAGTTGATGATTGTACAACAAAGAACCACGGACATGGATTGGTGTTCCCTTAGAATAGATATTTGTAGGACATGCGTATTGTACTAGACCTTTACATCCTCTAGGGAATGCAACCTCTTCGGGGGGAAGATTACGAAACTCTTTTCTTGAAGTTTCTACGAACTCCCATAGGTCTTGTTCAGTCCCACTCATGACAACCTTGAAAGCTTCTGTGAGTTTTGTTCTGACCCATTGTGGTGTGGAAGACTTTGCAGTCTCGATACCCATCATCTTGAGTTTCGGTTCTGCAAGTCTTACACCTTCGTTGTCGTGGACATTTAGAATGTATCTTTTCTTTGCAGTCCAAATACCACGATCAGCGATCACCTCTCTCCCCATTTCCATCTTGTTCTGAAATGCATTTGTATACTCTGCAAGTTCATCAAATCCATCTGCAAGAATCTTCTCAAACATTCCTTCGGACTTGTTCAAGAAATCTATGATCTTGTCCTTGTCTGTTTCTTCGGGAAGAACTTTCTTGACAAGTTTGTCCATAGTGATATACACGGAATCAGTATCCATTGCAATCACAAAGTCTTCATCCTCAGTTCCAAGGGTCTTGTTCATGAAGTCATTGATGGTTCTCTCTGACCACTGAATAATCAACTGACCTGATGTAGTGATTGCCTCTGCAAGATCAATAGAGAAGAATGCAAAATACTGATTTGCCAATGCACCGTAAGCTGAGTTCAATGCAATCTTACGAACCATCTGATTGTTGTTTGCTCTCTTGATGAGTGTGTCGAGTTCTCTCTTTCTCTTCCTATCTTTACAGACTTCTCGTTCCTTCTGATACTCAATCATCTTTTTCTTCCAAGCCTTTCTCTCATCGTAGAACTTCTCCATGAGTTCAGGAAGAAAACCTTGACGATCTCTCTTGAACTTTGTCCCGTTAGGACATACAGTATTGTTCTGTTGTTTTAGATAAGAGATATCAACTTGTTTGTTTAGAAGTCGATCAATCGATACATCTTCTTTGTATTCCTTTACCATCTTCTCAGGACTGATATTGTACTGCATGATGATATGTGGATACAGTGAGTTCAAGTCAAACGATACAACCCAGTCATGACCACCCACCAATGGTTCCTTGACATATGCACCGATGATAGGTTTCATCTTGTCATTACCAGTCTTTAGTTTTTGTGGTGGTGTTTGTATTCCCTGTTCTTTGAGGAAGTTGTAGATGATCGTTTCCCAATACTTCACCATACCAAAAGTATCATTGTAGTTACATTTTGCATTGTAACTCATGGCTTGCACCAGTTCGATCAATCCAAGTTTCTCTTCTAGTTCCTCAACCAGTACAGCGTCTTGAACATTATACTCAAGGAACTTTGCATAGTCTTGTCGGTAAAGGGTATGTAGATTTCCATACTCTGAATAGTCGAGTTTCCCTTTACCGAGTTCGACATTTGCAATGTGATCTAGTCTGTATGATTCTTGATTTACGAATGTATGTTTACGATAGAGTTCTAGATAGTCAAGAACATTGACACCATATAGATTGTATACCATGTTCTTTTGATATCCTTGAGAAGTAAACTCACGAACATCTGATTGATTCCATGGTGATAGTTTCTTATGTTCATCCTCACCCATGATCTTGTCGATACGATTACAAAGGTATGTGATATCGAATGAGTTTACATTCCAACCTGTGATGATATCAAAAGATTCTGTTCTCCAATACTTGATGAACTTCATCAATAGGTTTGCTTCGTTTGTGCATTCATTATAGATCACATCAGAACGATTGTGATCCCATGGGCCGATACCGAATACTACGGTTTCTTTTCCAAAAGGTTTGATAGAGATTGCATTGACTTTCTCTCCAGCGATCATAGGATCAGGGAATCCATCTTCACACTCACACTCGATGTCGAGTGATGCAACCTTGATTAGTTTGGGATTGTATTCTATATCACCTTGGAACTTATCTGCAATATAGGTATAGATGTATCTGTCGTATCCATGGATTTCAAATCCTTCGACACCACTATATCTTTCTCTGAATTTTCTTGCACCACCCATGGAGTTGAGTTCTACAACTTCAAGAGGACGACTATCTAAAGCACGATATGCTGTCTGTCCTTTCTTGGATGGTATGTAGTGTTTAGGTCTGTAAGCAACAGCCATCTTGACTTGTTTCTTACCTTGATAACCTTTGACGAGTATTTTGTCGCGTGTTCGACAGACATTAGTATAGAAATCCATATAGTAATTATACTAGATGGGGACTATTCTGTCAATGTAGTTCTGTCTGTATATTCAGAAAAATGTTTACGGACTACATCTTTT
>Ga0315315_10002207_pt1 | contig 17856 bp, 10 predicted proteins | sample M140m3416metaG_FD_203699 | JGI IMG/M metagenome (GOLD analysis project Ga0315315, IMG submission 203699) | Ammonia-oxidizing marine archaeal communities from Monterey Bay, California, United States - M1 40m 3416 | ecosystem: Environmental > Aquatic > Marine > Intertidal zone | place: USA... | reverse complement strand
GGAACACCCATCACGACAGTCGTATATCGTACGACGAACCTACTACCATATCTATAAATCACTTGCACCACGTACTTCCTGCTGGGCCGGCCGACTAGCAGTCCGCCGAGGCCTGGTCTTTTCTTGCCGCTGCGACTGCAACTTCTGTATCGCTGCGGCAAGTGTCGGAAACGCTTCAGTAGAAAGCTCAGGTGAACCCAGAGATCCGTCGACGTGCAAGAGGAGAAATTGCCCGCTGGCACCACCAAGCATGCGCTTCATCGCTGGAAGTTGTTCCTCTGCATCTCCCATTATCGACCGAAAAGTCATCTGCACGTCACCATCAAAACCAACCTCTCCATTCCCAACAAGACTTATCGCATCACCCGCTAACTCAATTTCATCAAGATATGCATGCGGGCCCGCAATACGAAACTCAATAAAGCTTGATCCAAAAGCATTGCGATCAGGTGATTTTACTCGGAGCATCTTAAGCATTGCTACTACAAGGGGAAGTTCATAAACATCTGCATCTCGAATTCGCAATTGACCATGACCTCGGAGCGAGTGTGTTCCGGCACGAGTGCCACTAATCTCAACAGATCCAAAAACCTTCCCTTTAGAACGATGAGGAGTTCCATGGGAATCGCATGCAAGTCGCTCAAGATCTGCATCGACAAGGGAGGCTGCGACCGTAAACCCACCGAGTCCTGAAGAGGACGCTATACCATCAACTTCTATTTTTCCTCCAGCTACCTTTGCGGAAAGTCGACGAGGTGTTATGCCGTCTGACATCGTCATGGCACCAAATCGGACTCCTGACTGATCCATAAGAATCGGTCCCCTCACTTGAGTAAGCTGAATGCCTCGCCAGATCGCGCTATCTAAATCTATTTCTCCAGCAGCAGACCACCGCTGTCCGTCAGTATTTCCTTGAAGACTTAAGCCACCATGGACATTATTCAGTGCCACGCCTACGTCAAAGCATCCCTGCTCAACATCAAGGTGGCAATTCCAAGAAGCCGCATAACGACGCTTTGTCACGTCGCCTTGGTGCTCAGCGTTCGTTGAGTAAACATCGAGGCTACCATCAATTGAAAGCAATCCACTCGGACCTACGGTTGATAATGCATCCTGCAAACCACTCGGCAAAGCACGCAATAACTCGTGGTCAGCCCGAAACCGGTCAGCTGACAGATGGGAAAGTGACACATGCCAGCTTCCGTCCGGCAAAAACCGACAGTTTCCTTCCGTAGAAACTGTTGTGCGGGCATGGACACCCCGCCACCCAGAAAGCTGTAGAAGACCGTTATTCCAGCTCAGCCTGCCTTGTAGCTGCTCTAAGCGATATGGAAACCAAGCCGGCTCGATCGACACGGTGTTTGCGTGTGGAGTTGCGTCAAGAATGACTTCTGTCTTTTTTTGTCCAACAGTATGTTTTACGGTTGCAATAAAATCTGCTTTTCCTCGCGGCGCAAGGTCGTCCCAGAATCGACCGACACTGGCAGGAAGCGCGTCTCGTAGCTCTTGATCCAACACAACCTCACGACCAGATAATTCCAGCGTAAGCACGCCTTGCTCTCCTGCGCTTCGGTCGAGGTGGCCAGAACAATGGACGATTCCAGTATCATTTCGCCCAGTTATTTCCGTAAGCGACCAATCCTCTTCGATCATCTGCACAGATCCCTGCACATTCGTCAGTGGATAGGGAAACCTGACATCCCTGAGGGTGCAGTCTCTAAGCCTGATGTCGAGTGAATTTGAGTGCCCTTTGGGAAACTTGGGAGATCGATCTTGGCGAAAGACAAAGTCAAACGTTCCATCAGCATGAAGACGCTCTAGAATTTCTGCTCCTCGGGCGGGCATAGCAGTCAACAATCGTTCATCAATTGGCATGTCTCTGCCGCGCACCTCAACATGTCCTACCGTACCAGCATCTGTCAATTGAATCACGCCATTCACTTGAACAGGATTCCCACCAGCCTGACCCGTCAGGTGCATTGTGAGTTCTTTGTTTTCGAGGATCACAGTACCAACCGTCCTATCAAGTCGGTATGGAAATCGATAATGAGTCAATGCAATATTGCGGCATCGCAGCGACACATTAGGTGTTGTAAAACCATTCTTCCGATGAACTTCCGCGCGAACATCAACCTCACCCTGCGGGAGTATCTTTTGCCAATGACCTAACCATTCCGGTGGCAAAAATGGCTGCCATTGTCTACCAACTATGAGTCGCTCCGCTTCAAGCAGGCATTCGAAATCAGACTGTTTTGACCATCCGTCAACTTTTGTAAAACCTTGAAAACGTGACCCGCCTGACTGGGCAACGATGGATTGTATTTCAAACCCACTCTGATTAGCCGTAAATGTTGCTGAGATATCAGCTAATGGAAAAGGTAAACGCCGGTGCTCAAAACGTCCATTCGACACGTGACCGCGAACATCAAATATTGTTTCAGCAAGAGCGTCCATAGATCCAGCAGCAGACAATGAAAGTGAGAGTCGCATGCTTAGGCTATCGACTGTCTCCTTCCACCACGCATCTTTAAAGAATTGCACGGGGCTGAGAGAAAAAAGTCGTGGCTGAAAATCAAATTCTTGAAGAACTGCCTCCAACTCAAACCGCTTTGCAGCAAGAGACACTGCCCCGGAAACCGTAAACTGCTCAACAGTCTGCCCATTAAGGCTCAGATGTATTTTTGACCACGTTTCTCCTTGGCTATCAGCTATCCCTGGTTCTAGTTCAAGCCGCCCTTGTTGAAATGTTTCCTGAAAAGATGTTTCAACATCTTCATAAAGTATTGTGGCCGCTTCAACAGAAACTGGAATAGCAACATCTGCACCTGAATTCCCAAGTAGTTTTTGAATATTCCATGTGCCATCCTGAAAATGGACTGCATGCAGTGTTGGCCGAACCACTCTGATAGATTCGATTTCTGGTTGACCCATTGCAAGATTTGCTAACGTGGCATCGCATGCGAGATGTACTTCATCGACTCGCAAAATCTGCTGCCAATTCTCAGGCATGGTCTTGTCGATAAGCGACAGCCCATGAATTACTATCCCTGTCCCTTCATTAAGGCTTGCTTGCTGCACATCGACCTGCAGACTGGGAAACCGTTCAGCAAGCACATCTTCAACGCGTGCACAAATCTCATCATTGATACGGCTTGTCCCAACAGCTACTGCTGCCACAACTCCCGCAAATGTAAGAGGGATTGCCCAACGGACAAGCGACCAAAGCAAGTCTGAGAGACTATTCACACGCAACCCTAGAAAATTAAAAGCCTGCTTGAATAAAACGAAGATGAGGGACGATAGAAGTGACGAGTCGTGTCGGTCAAGACACCAATGCGTTCACAGAAACACCCCCACCCCCGCAAATCACAACTGTTGACTAGCCTCTGCAGGCCACCAGGACATGGCAAGCCACCTGGACACGGCAGGTCTAGCACGGAAAACCTTACCTTTTGAGAGACGATGTGCCGCTGGAACAAGACATTCTGCATCGTGTCTCTGGCTGCTGTGTCTTTAGAAAGCAGAAATTCTGTTATTCATTTCTTTGAATTGAAAGACCATTACTCGTGAGACGAGCATGAATTCCACCAGGCAGATCGACTGCATTTGGAACAGTATTTTTCGTCAAACTGTCACAAAAAATCATTCCTGTTAACTGCTTGAGATGTCGGCTGGAAAGATCCTGCCGCGGCCAGCCTTTTCTTTTCCAAATTTCAATCAGTGCCTCAGGCATGATATCTGGATCATCTCCGACCCGTTTTTGATGAATGAGTATTTCACCATCGGACTTTTGCTCGATACTCTTTTCAATCAGTTCCTCAATTATCCTTAAACGAGATGATGTTTCCGCGCACGCCTGCTCTCCAAATCTGACTAAGGCCTCTATGGCAGCCGGATAAGGACCCGATTCAGCTGCTGCCAACATATGATGACGAAGAAAGTTTCTGGCAAAATAAATTTGCTTATTAGAATCGTCTTCCCGCCACTCTTGCCCAATTGCTTCAAGGAATTCCCGCGGCTTCTGCCTCCTAATTTTCAACATCGGGCGAACTAGACTTACTCCTTCACAAAGTTCACGGGCCCCTGTCATGCCTACCACCCCCCCAAGACCAGTCCCACGTAACAAACGATGCAAAATTGTCTCTGCCTGATCATCACGGGTATGACCTACAGCGACGTGCCTCGCACCGATCTCAAATGCCAACTGAGTAAAAAAGTCATAGCGAAGTTGTCTTGCTACTGCCTCAATACCAACACCCTGCTGTGCTCTTGATGCTTCTTGAACGCAAACTTTTTTCCAATAGCAAGGAAAACCAAGTTGTTTGGCATGCTCAACAACAAACTCCCGATCACAACTGGCCTCCGGCCGGAGATCATATTCAACATGGGCTACAGCTACCGATGGACTCTCCTGCAGCTTTGAAAGCTCCGCCAGGCTGAACAAGAGAGCCATGCTATCGGCACCACCGGACACGCCAATGATAACTGGCTGCTGCCAATCCCAACTGGATGGTAGCCCGCAAGAAACGTTGGTTGAAAATTCTGAAAGTCCGTCGTTAATAGTCATCGCTCAATACACATGATCCTATATCCACGCCTTTGAGCCCCAATCTTTTAGCAGAACCCCACAGCAAGGCTCCCTCCTTTCTCCAGTCTACCACGCCACACAAAAACCACTGGCTTTGATACTCCAAAAAGGTGCAATTTATGTCTTCATGAACGAACTGCCGTTGAGATTAAACGACTTATCTCGCTAGCCTCTCACCCTCGCAGCGAAGCTATGGCTCTATCTCACCGAGGAAATGCAATGAATGTACTATCCGGACGTACCATCAATCAGTCTGTCTGGATCTTCGTTTTAGGATGTGGGATCATTCTAAACGCAGCCGGCTGCTCAACCGTACTAACTGTTGCCTACCTATTCCACCCAGAAGATGTCGCAGCTGAATATAGTGGACTTCGCGGGAAGCATGTGGTGATTGTGTGTAAACCAATTGTTGAACTCGAGTTTACAGACGCCGGGACCGCTCGAGAACTTGCAGAACGTATTGGTGCCAACATTCGTGAAAATGTTCGTGGTGTAAAAATCATTAGCCAGCAAGAAGTATCACGATGGCTTGATGAAAATGCTTGGGTCGATTATTCAACTCTTGGGAAATCTGTTGATGCCGATCTTGTTGTTGGCATCGACCTTGACCACTTCTCATTACATGAAGGATCAACACTATATCGTGGAAGAACAACTATTCACATGCAGGTCCATGATATCGAAGATGACCTCATTGTATTTGATAAGAGAATGGAAGATTTTACATTCCCAGCAGATAGTGCGATACCAACAGCTGACCAATCAGAGCAACAATTCCGTGGACTCTTTTTACGGATTCTAGCAAGCCGCCTTTCGCGATGCTTCCATGCCTATGAAAGTCGTGCTCATTTTGCTGAAGAAAATCTGATCTATTAGAACATTCACGTCATTAGATGCGACTCATACCCGGGCCATCGATCCGAAAAAATTTCTCGTGCCCAGGCCTGTAAAAAAATCGACACGCTCCGCTTGCCCATTGTTGAGTGTGTGAGGCCACAAGACCATTCTGCTTTGTCCGCAAACAATCTGGTTTTATGACACAAAAGCGAACTAACTAGATTCGCTTAAGATTACGCTTCGGCATCGGTGGACCAAGCGACCGAGGCTTGTCGTCACGAGGCATTGGCCTGTTGTTATTAGCCGATGGCCGTGGCTTTGGAGGTTCATTAATGCCTGTGTGAATTTCGTCCCACGCATAACCCAGTGGCTGGCTTAACTCACGTTTCGCCAGAAAAGCCCAAGGGGTTCCTGGATGATCTTCGATTACACGACGTAGATACTCGTGAGCTTGATCTGCAAATTTTTCAGTTCGTGAACCAACATTTACAATGTCGCTTGGACGCAGCACCCACGTGTCACTCTTGGGTCTCTGAAATTGCATACCAGATTTCGCACGAGCAAGCATGAGATTGTACGCATCTGTCCGAACCTTCATTGCCAAGATTCGGCCCATCGCAAGGTCGAATCCGGCTTTCCAACGTTCCTCCTCAATACTCTCTCTATCGGGAAGCCCTCGCAAAAGCTGTGCGTAGATTGCATCGACTCTTGGCTGCAAGACAGCTGCACTTCTTTGAGCCAAAGAAAGAAGGTTGGCCAATTCGCCCTCACTTTTTTTGGGGAACACTGTCTCAGGAGAAACCATCGGTTTCAGATTCGTTGCTGCTGCTGCTGTAACAAGTGATTGCTTTGCTGCATTGGATGCCACTTTCTGCCTTAATTTTGCTGCTGAGACATAGTCTGGTTGATAGTCGCGAAGTGACTCCGGGTCAAAAAAGTACCGGATACGCGAAGACATTGGTGCCGTCGCTCGATCAGGCACACGGCCCTGCAAGTTACGATTCGCATGGACAGCGATATACACACCACCCGTTTGGTAACAAAGTTTCGACAAACTAAAAGGGCCAAATCCTGAATCAATTGCCTCATTGGAAAACGAATTATCGCTGATGTGGATTGCTTCCGGGAACAGCGTTTCTGGTCCTTGCTCAACAACTGCCCAATCTTCCACCGATGCATATGTTGGATCGAACTCGACATACTTCATTTCAACAAACCGCTGTCCAAAAGGAGCTGGCACACCAACAACACATACAGAAACACCCAATCGACGACAAACTGTCGCAACTTGATCGGCAAGAGACTGATCATCGCCAACCTCATCCGTAAAGACAACAATCATTCCATTTGAACGACCAACCCGACGGATGGCATTCAGGCGGTCTGCGGCCGCACGAATCGCAGTGAATGTCTTTTCAACACCACTATTGTCGACCTCAATTCCTTGAATTGCTTCAACAACTTCACCAGAAACACGCGTTGGCTTATTTACAATAAATTGAAAACGCTGGCCGTATGCCAGAACAAGGTTTGTCAAGCCAGCCGGTGTGTCACCCTCACTATCATGACTCAACTCATGGAACACTCGTTTTAACCGACTCGCTATTTCTTGACGCTGGCCTGCAAGGCTCACTGACTGGTCGAACACCCAACATACGGTTGTTGGAGCGTCTTCAAGTGAGCGGGCAATTTCAAGACTGAGGCGATCAATTGCACCACTTGCTCCAGTTGCTGCCACCCCAACATTTACACCAACTACTGTCTCAATAAGTTGATCTACCTCATTTGGCCCCATGGACTCAAACGTTACGGGTTCAATACGAACACTTTTCGCCACAAGCATATTTTGCGGAGGAGGAATGAAAGGGATATCCGCTTTGTTTTGGGATATTGCCTCAGCAACCGTCACACCTCGCTCACTTAAGGCACCGAGTTCCTTCAGGTCCACATCAGAAACTTCCAACTCTTCTGGTTCGAATACAAACTCTGGTTCTGGCTCAGAAATTGGTTGCTCAATCTGAATTGCTGGAGCATGAATAATTTGCGGATCGATCGTAATGCCTGCCAAACAGAGTAATACAACACCATGCAGCCCAAGGCTTACGAACCATCCCGAGCGTCCGCCCTGCTTTCTCAATCGATTGTCTTTCACAACAGTAGGTACTTGAGGTGGCAGAACATCCTTGCATGCAGGAACTGGGGGAGGCGAGGATTGCGCTGACGGCAAGCCGTTCTTCGATGATGAGAAACTATGAGATTTCATAAGAAACCGCCTGTCACAAAAAACTCTACAACCGCCTCATAATTTGATAAATTATACCTTCTAACTCGCAATATTTTCTTCCGGACAACATCCTATGAGTCGCTTCACCCAAGAAACTACTAGTTTTAACTGTCATTTTCAGAATAAGAGACCAAAACAGCGAGCTGGGGGGAGGTACCTTTCTGTTCAGGAATCTCATTGCCAGCTCATTGAGACATCTGGGGGAAAGCTTTCTAGGCAGCTCATTCATAAGAAAATGATGCTCTTCTGTCTCCTCGCATGTAGTTGCTGGGCGATGACAGCACAAAGTGCTGATGAAAAATCAAGGTTGAAAATCCCAGCAGTCGAGCAAGTCAAGAGTCTAAGAACATCTGATGGCGTTCCTCTTCAACTTGTATATTACCCATCACACGGAAAAGTGACCGCCACCGTTATTCTTGTACATGACATTGGTGGCTCGGAAAAAACTGTGCGGAAGCTAGCATCTGGTCTACAGAAAGCAGGCTGTGCAGTTGCAGTTCCCGACCTGCGAGGACACGGAGGCAGCAAAAACGCAGACCTTGATGTCTCAAAGAAAAGGCTTCTTGTGAATCAACTACGCATGATTCCTGCAAGTGGCGGTGGCAGAATCCGAAAAAGTGCCAATCTCAAAGGCGACCTCGAAACCGTCCGAAATTGGCTTGTAGAGAAAGAGGCCGAGGGTGACATCGATCTCAAACGACTTTGCATTATCGGATCCGGACTTGGTGGCACACTGGCCGCAACATGGGTAGCAGCCGACTGGAATTGGCTCCCAAATACTCAAGGCCCACAGGGCCAACAGGTTCAAACTGTCATTTTGATTAGTCCTGTCTGGGCTGATCAGGGAATATCCATCACGAATGCTCTCAATGTTCGAACAACCTCTAGCCAACGTGAAGTGAAACCAATATTGGAACACCTTCCAATTATGATCATTGCTGGAAGCGACGATCGCCAATCAAGTCAACTTTTTAAGCGATTAAAGGGCGCACGTCCTACAAGTTGGTTTAAGGAATCAGCAAATGGGACAAAGGAGCAAAGTGAAAGAAAACTTTCACCGAACCAGCCTAAAACGGGCCCACTTGTCTTCGAAGAAATACGTTCAAGCCTCCGGGCAGACAAACTCGCATCTCTCCCCTCAGGAAATCGTACTCCACTGCAATTGTGTGCGTGGTTTATCAGTGAAACATTGTCGAGGGACGATTGACACAGCCTCGGTTGATCTATGCTACCCGTGTGATCACATACGGAAAAGCAGCAAAGGCTTTCCCTTATTTATCACGGAAGTCGTAATTCTGTGCCGGGTACAAGTAATACAGGGCTTCGCAAACGGTCTCGATTCGCATCAAAAATTGCATCTGCCATATGTGTGTTTCCGTACACTCGTTGAGCAAGCGAAGCTAACGTCTCACCGGGTGCAACGCGAATCGTGCCACGGCTACGCTTGCTGGCCGTGGCATCTGGATGAACTGACTTCAGTTTTGGTGGGCTCCCAAGCCACGGCCCGCCTGCACCTTCGGAACTCTTCTCTCTTTGGCTTAGCACCCTGCTTTGCATTGACGTCGAATGAACAGTCACCTTAGGAGTACTTTTTAGGCCGGTCATATCAGACGGCTCAATGCGACGAGTACCTCCGTATACCGCTCCTTTACCAAAGACACGCCATGCAGGTGGCACGATCATCTCAAAGCCAATCGGCAGTACTTCTGGACTCGATAGGCGATCAGCATTCACCTGCCACAGGGCTGATGCTGCTTGCGGATGTCCATAAAGGCGAGTTGCAATGCCCGTTAAATCGTCTCCATCCTGTACACGATACCGTTCCGGAATTGAATCTGGTATTTCCCGATGCGGGCCTATGTTTTTCGTTCTAGCCGGTTGGAGCCGATGCGACGCGACGGCGTGCGACCCATCTAGAAGTGGTGGTGGGGGCATTTCAACGGTCGTACGATATGCTCCATACATGCCCGGCGGTGCGTTGCCTAGCGAATGTGCTGGCATTCTCTCTGGAGTGATGCGTCGAGGTTGTGAAGGTAATGGTATTTCTTCGAGTCGACTTAATGCTGATTCCGTGGGGTTATTAGTCTGACGAATAAAGCGAGTTCCTTGTGGGTTTTTTGCAGGAACCGTGAAGGAATTCGGTATCGACTGTGTTGTTTTGTCCCTGTCAAAAGGTTTCGTTTGCTGACAAGGAGTTTGTGTGACTACTTCACGAGACGCAGTACTCAAGACTGATGAGATAAACGGCGCAGCAACAAAGCCGCCTGCCGCAACCATTCCTAAACCAACAAGAAATCGGAAAATTTGAACGAGGCTTGTCATGCTTTCACCACAAAGAGGCTGGGGACTGCGTTGAACAGGCACAAGAGGACCTGCCCAACTGCTGCATCCTTGCAATTGAAAACGCCTAGAATCGTGAACCACGATTACACATAACTATGAGACATTTATTGAAGGTAAGCGTTCTAAGAGAATGTTATTCGACAAAAAGATTGCCTAACGACTCTCCTCAAGCCTGCACAATCAGCATGAACCGCAAGGGTTCACAAGAGTGTCATCACAGCGACTCTGCTAAAGCCTCACGCTTTACGGGTGCCGCATTTCCTACACTCCCCTGCAACCAAAGTACTATCGGTGATGCAATCACAATTGTGCTGTAGGTACCACTGATAATCCCTATAAGAATTGCAAAAGCGAAGGCATGGATGCCTTGCCCTCCTAAACAGTAGAGAATGATGGCAGCCAACAGGGCTGTTCCCGACGTAAGTATTGTTCTACTTAGCGTCTGATTAATAGCTCGGTCGACCATCTCAGCAGAGACAGCTGAACTCTTACCTCGTATTTCTCTCATCCTGTCAAAAATAACGATTGTGTCATTGATCGAAAAACCTACGATCGTCAGCAGGGCTGCAACGACATCAAGACTTATTTTGAAATCATCGACAAGTGCCCAGCCTAAATATGGGGCAACATAAACACTCAGTGCAATGCACGCTATGGTGACGAGAACATCATGCAGCAACGCGACGACTGCTGCCAATCCAAATGCCACATTTTGAAATCGCAACCAGACGTATGCAACAATCATTACAAGGCTGGCCAAAAGAGCATAAACGGCTGTCACCTTTGTGTTGCCGGCAACTTTCCCACCTATTGAATTCGCCGAAAGATAAATTGGCGTACTTGCCAACTGGCCCGCAACTTGCTCCAACACTTTACGAGTATCCTCCGGAGCAAGCGATGTAGACAACGACCACGTGCGATACGGTTTCTTTCGTGTTTGCATTCCGGGTGACGTCAACTCAAAGGCAACCCCCTCGTGGCCGGCTTGCTTAAAAGCCTGTTCGATAGTCTCTTGCAAAGTTACTTGATTAATCTTCTGTGGGAAATCAAGTTCAACAGCAGTACTCAATGATTCGAGACCCTGGGGACCACTTTCTTCACTCGTTTCTGGGTCACTTTCATCCTTGCTTGCCTCAGAGCCTTCTGCCCCCTGCAAATCACCAGAAGACTTGTCCGCGGTTGAAACGATTTCACCAAAGCCCATTGAATACGTCGCCAATCTGCCCGGGAATGAAGTTCGAAGCATCTCCTCAACTGCATCGCCACTTCGCTCCGACGTATCGATCTTATATCGTAGATTTGCTGGGACGTCTCCCACGGTTACTGAACTTACGGCAACATCAGGCAGGCTTGAAACTGCCTCTCGAACGGATGAAATATCGAGCCCTTGGTCTTCCTTAAACGCCACCTGCACACTGGTACCACCAGTGAAATCAATATCAAAGATACCCTGCCCTCGCTGCCATGCTGCAACAAGACCGATCGCAATGAAAACAAGTGATACGATAACGGCTGGCCGCACCCATCGCACAAACTCATAGCTCGTTTTCCCGAACAATCGCGCCATTGAAAGAGTCTTGAGCAGCCGTTTCTGTTCAGCAAGATCAAAAAGAACCCGCGAGCAAAAAACTGCTGTGAACAAATTAAGGGACAGGCCGAGAATCAGAGTAACCGCAAAACCTTTAAGTTGGTCTGTACCAATCGAAAACAGAACGATGCCCGTAATAAGTGTTGTCAGATTCGAGTCGACGATGGTTGAAAACGCCCGTTGGAAACCATTCCGAATAGCCATACGAACAGATGCACCACGGTCCAGTTCTTCTCGCATCCGTTCATAGATAAGCACATTTGCATCGACAGCCATACCAACAGAAAGTACGAGGCCGGCTAATCCAGCCAACGTAAAAGCCGCTTTGATAGAAATCATCAGTGCCACAACAAGAACAATATTCAACAAAACAGCTAAATCAGCAACGATCCCAGAAAACCGGTAATACATGAGCATGAATGTCAGGACAACGATCGTTGCCAGCAACATGGCCCGCGCCCCAGAGCGAATTGTATCTGCCCCTAGCTGTGGACTGATTTTCTGCTCGCTAATTGGATCACTATACAAAGCAGCAGGCAGGCTCCCTGCATTTAGCACACCAACAAGAAACTCAACATCAGCCTGTTTAAAGCTACCCGTAATTTGTCCGTCGCTTGAAATCGTACTTCGAATCGTAGGGGCTGACAGCAACACACCGTCAAGCACAATCCCTAGCCTACTAAGCAAACGGTTCGCTGGATCTGGCTGGTTTTGACTTGTGAGTGTCCCAAAGAGCGCTGCCCCCTGAGAATTAAAAGAAAAGTTTACGCAGGGCTGCAAATTCTGATCATATCCGCCTGAAGCCCTCGACAGAAAATCTCCTGTCACATCAAATCGATCCAGAGCTACAAGAACTTCCGGAGTCCCATCACCAGCTTGACGCATCACCAACGTTGAGTCACCAACTGGATTGATCTTCTGGGTGTCGATCTGTATCCATCTACCAATTGAGCGATCCCCTGAACTCACCAGGCTGCCGGAAGAACTATTCGCCTTTTCTATAATTTCTTTATGGCGAGGGTCTTGGGGATTAGCGACTATACGAAACTCTAATACACCAGCACTCGAGACGATTCGTTTGATAAATTCGACCTCAGCTTGATCCACCTCAGGCACAATGACTTCAAGTTGATTTGTTCCATACTGACGAACTGTTACCTCTTTCTGTCCACCCGGATTAACTCTACGACTAACAGCAGCCACAAGCTTGTCGATGCTCACGCCGCCCTCAGGCTGTTTAGCAGAATCAATTTCATAGACGAGTATGACCCCTCCCTTGAGATCAATGCCCATGCGAGGAGGCCATCCTAGTGCAGTCACTACGATGCCCGCTGTGAGAGCTACAAGGACAATCGAAAGCCTTCCCCAAAGACCACTTGCTTTGAGTTGCCGCGTGACAAGCCAGGCTAAAAATGTTGGCACAGAAATAATGGAAAGCGTCATCGCCCAGACCACCCACGACTCGTTCCACCACACTGCGGAGGCGTTCTCAGTTACCTGAGCAAGCAATCCGAACCAGCCATCCATGCCATTCATCTCAATCTTCTTTCATCAAAAGTTTAATCAACAAAGCACGGTACCCGGGCGTCATGCCCCAGCACCAACTGTTTTTTCATCATCTGAATCAGCAAGTACGCGATTCACACTTCCTAGGGTAAATGTAATTTTTACGTTCGAGCTTTCGTCAACCTTAAGAACGACGCGATCCTGCTCTCGATCTACACTCGAGACAATGCCAACTATCCCAGACGCTGTAATAACACGATCATTTTTTTTGACATTACTCAGAAGTTCTCGTTGCTTCCGCATGCGTTCCCTCTCCGGCCGATACAAGAGAAACCATGCTGCAACAACGATGAGGACCATCGGGAAATAGGTGATCAATAATTCCAAGGGCCCGGCAGGGGGCTTGGAATCAGTAGCAGCAGCGAGCTGCGCTACAATGAGAGTTTGATCAAAGATTTGCATGAGAAACACCCGGGGCTAGAGGAGAGCAAAACCACTCCACCAAAAGTGCAAATGTAGTTTCCCGCGGTTCCAACGGACAAGTCCGAATGCAGACAACCGGGACACAGGGCAACTCCACACCCTCATTTGCACAATAGCCTCAATTCATGCGGGCGAGAATATCCGCCCGAACTGATTGAAATTGGCCGGCAACAATCGCTTCTCGAAGCCGCCCCATCAGTCGTTGGTAGAAGGTAAGATTATGAATCGAGGCTAAAACTGGACCAAGCATTTCCCCTGCCAGAAAAAGATGCCGCATGTACGCACGAGTATGGCCACAGGCCATACATGGGCAATCACTTTCAATTGGGCGTTGGTCCGTCAGATAGTGAGCATTTCTCAAACGTAACGGGCCGTCGAACGTATACAGTAATGCATTACGACCACAACGTGTTGGTAAAACGCAGTCAAACATGTCGATCCCTACCGCAACCGCATTAATAATATCCTCTGGCTTTCCGACTCCCATAAGATACCGCGGCTTGTCTTCTGGTAAGTGTGGCACTGTCGCCTGAAGTGTTGATGCCATTGCCTCCGGCCCTTCTCCAACAGACAGGCCACCAACTGCAAAACCCTCAAATGGCAGTGACCGAAGGTGCTTGGCACTGTTTGCTCGAAGTTCAGGATCAAGCCCTCCCTGTACAATCCCAAACATTGCCTGGTCTGATTTTTGACGAGCAGCTAAACAACGCTCCCCCCATGCGAGAGATCTTTCCATTGCCTCAGCGACGTCATTTCGTGCGGCAGGAAGGGCAATCACATGATCCAGCTGCATTGCGACATCAGCTCCTAGTGATTCTTGAATAGCAACTGCCTTCTCTGGAGTGAGGTCCACCTGAGACCCATCGAGGTGCGACCGAAACATTGCCCCGTGATCGGTCACCTTAACTTGCTGAGCAAGGCTAAATACTTGATAGCCACCACTGTCAGTGAGGGTCGGCCCGGACCATCCCATAAAATGCCCGACACCACCCGACTGATCCACTAGTTCCTCACCTGGCCTGAGGTGTAGATGATACGTGTTCGCCAATAGCATTGTGGCACCAGTCTCGGCAACACGAGCTATATCCACACCTTTTACTGATGCCAGTGTCGCTACTGGCATAAAGAGCGGCGTCTGCACTTGTCCATGCGGAGTAGTGAGAACACCCGCCCGTGAACCAGACGAATGAGCTACTTCAACGTGAAAACCAAAGCCATCACTCAAAAGATGCCAAGCGCCTCAAGACTATATCTGACCACAAGTCCCGCTGCTACCACACTAACCATACTCATAAGCTTCACAAGAATATTCAGGCTTGGGCCGCTTGTATCTTTAAATGGGTCACCGACTGTGTCGCCGACAATTGCTGCTTTGTGGGCTTCGGTGCCCTTGCCGCCGTGCACACCACTCTCGATATGCTTTTTCGCATTGTCCCACGCTCCACCCGCATTCGCCATAAAGACAGCAACACAGAAGCCCGTGGTAAGAGCACCAACAAGCAGTCCCATGACACCACCGACACCAAGAAGCAAGCCGGTAACAACAGGTGCGGATAACGCAAGAAGAGAAGGCAACACCATCTCTCGTTGCGCCGCCTTCGTACTGATAGCAACTGGTGCCGCGTAATCTGGCTTTTCAGTACCCGCCATGATTCCGGGTTTCTCACGGAATTGCCGGCGTACCTCTTCGACCATGCCTTTGGCAGCTCGGCCTACAGCTTTCATTGTAAGCGCACAAAATACAAAGGTACTCATTGCACCCAAAAACATGCCGACCAGCACCTTTGGATTCATCAGTGTCACGTCATAAAAACGCATAAAGTCAGCCATTCTCGCTGCTCTCACCTCAACAAGGTCATGGGCTGTCTGAAGTGGCTTGGTCTCAGGCATCTTCTGAATTACAGAACCGCTTGGGAGTTTTTCATAATCAGTAATAGCGTTTTTTAACTCCCGATCATCAACAAGAAGCCACGTCTGGTTCTCCGCAGGTGTTGCACCTGCCTTAACGAGCACGTCGTTTGAAACTTTGACCCACGACCCCGCCTGGGCGGTACTATTCTCGGTCACTGTAACAGCAGACTCGCCCCAGCGTTCAAATCCAATTCGCACTTCTTCGACATAAGCTGCAAGCAGCGCTAACGCGGTCAGAGCAGCCGAGCCAATTGCAAATCCTTTACCTGTTGCTGCTGTCGTATTTCCGAGCGCGTCGAGAGCATCGGTCCGCTCACGAACAATCTCGGGCATTTCAGCCATCTGGGCGTTCCCACCTGCGTTGTCAGCAATGGGGCCATAGGCGTCAGTGGCGAGCGTAATGCCGAGGGTAGAAAGCATTCCAACAGCTGCAATCCCAACACCGTAGAGACCAAGAGCAAACGCATTAGGATCTGCAAAACTAAAACCGTTGGCAAACCCAAAGGCGAGCAGCGTCGCAACCCCTGTTATCATGACTGGCGCCCACACGGAGAGCATTCCCTCGGCAACACCACCAATAATTATCGTCGCAGGTCCAGTTAAAGCCTGGTCAGCCAATTCCTTCGTTGGTGCGAACTCATTACTCGTTGAATATTCTGTCCACTTCCCTATGAGCCAACCAGCGACCAAACCTACAATGACGCTGACTGAAACACCGATATGCGACCACCCAAGTAATAAGAACGTCAGTACGACGGCCGCCCCGACAATGGCAAGCGTGGAAAGATTTATCCCACGAGCCAATGCAGCTAAAAGTGATCGCTGAGATGCATCTTCTTGAGTCTTGACCTGCCAGATCCCCCATACGGAAAGGCCGATGCCCGCTGCAGCGATGAGGATTGGCAAAAAGAGGGCACTCAGTTGCATAAAGTAGTCTTTATCTGACACACCAGAAAAAGCAGCAACGCCCAGTGCAGCAGTTGCGAGAATGCTGCCGCAGTAGCTTTCGTAGAGGTCTGCACCCATCCCAGCGACGTCACCAACATTATCTCCAACATTGTCCGCTATTGTTGCCGGGTTACGGGCATCATCTTCGGGAATATTTTGCTCAACTTTACCAACAAGGTCAGCTCCAACATCTGCTGCTTTTGTAAAGATACCCCCACCAACACGCGCAAAGAGCGCCTGTGAACTGGCTCCCATGCCGAAACAAAGCATCGTGACCGTGATTTCTTCAAGCGACAACGGTGACGCGAATATCGGCACTAACCAGTAAAGAATAAAAAACCAAACAACAATATCGAGCAAACCAAGCCCGACTACTGTGAGCCCCATCACCGCACCTGAACGAAACGCTACCTGGAGGCCATCGTTCAGGCTCTTCTCCGCACCAGCCGCAGTTCGATTACTTGCAAGTGTCGCAGTCTTCATGCCAAACCAACCGGCCAGACCAGAAAACAGACCGCCTGAAAGAAACGCAAAGGGAACCCAGGCGCTTTGAACATTGAGTCCAAAAGCCATAAAGAGAAGGAGTGCAAAAATAACTGCAAAAAATCCGGCAACTACTTTGTACTGCTGCCTGAGATAAGCATCGGCACCTGTACGAACATACCCTGCAATCTCGATATTCTTTTCAGAGCCACCCGACTGACTTTCCATCCACTGATAAAATTGCCACGCTTGCCAAAGGGCATAACCAGAGCCAATGATCGCAAGGATCCAAAACAAACCATAAATACCAAAAAAACTTGCTGATGGAGGTACTCTACTTGCATCAGAGGCCTGAACAAAAGAAGGAACAAGCACCACCATTGCAGCGGCTGCGGAAATAAGTTTCACGGACGTTCAACTCCGAAGAAGATAATAAGCCAGGGAAAGAGCCTTCTACGATTACTCATCAAAGCCTCATTTACTAAAGAGGACTTTAACCCCTGTGAAAAAAACATGTCAAACGGCCTCGGCAATTTTATTTGTTTTTTTACAAAGGATCATCATACTCGCCGACATAAAGCAGGCAGGGTGATGACAACAATCAGCCAGAGCCGTCTTCTTTGGGCCGACCATCAACAACAGATCGGCCGATTGAATGGTATAGAAACCCGTTGGAAAGCATTTCTGCACGATCAAAGAGATTGCGGCCGTCGAAGATCACATGACTTGCCATTGCCGCCTTGAGGACCTCGAAGTCCGGCCGGCGGAAATCTCCCCACTCTGTCACGATCGCCAGTGCATCTGCATTCGTAACAGCATCCAGCGGGCTCGATGCGTACTCCAGGACACTGCCGTATCTATCTTGAACGTTCTGCATAGCTTCGG
>Ga0315315_10002206_pt1 | contig 17857 bp, 18 predicted proteins | sample M140m3416metaG_FD_203699 | JGI IMG/M metagenome (GOLD analysis project Ga0315315, IMG submission 203699) | Ammonia-oxidizing marine archaeal communities from Monterey Bay, California, United States - M1 40m 3416 | ecosystem: Environmental > Aquatic > Marine > Intertidal zone | place: USA... | reverse complement strand
ATTGTGACGAGTTTAAGAATTTTTAAGCTTTAAATATGAGTGAAATGCAATAGTGAGGATTATAACAACTCCACCTTGAAGAGTTTCAATAGTTGGCTGTTCTTTTATTATAAGCCAAACCCAAATTGGCCCAATTATTGTTTCTAATAGAAAAAATAGATTTACCTCAGCAGCTGGTATAAATCTTGGTGCAATAGTAACTAATACAAAAGGTATAGCTACACAAAGAATACACATTAAAGGAATAATAATTAAATCATTATTTTTAAGTGCAAAACTCTCAATAAAAAATAATGCAAATGTTGCAACAAATAATTTTCCAACAACTGCAGCAGGCACTAAATTTTTTGATTTTGCCGCTCTTATTGTTACCGCTCCAACAGCAAGACCTATTGCAGTAATAAACCCTAATATATCTCCATAAAAATTACCTAATTTTAATGAGTCTATGAAAATGTAAATTATAGCTAAAAAAGTGACGATTATTGAAATCCACGTCTTTTTATCTGGTGGTTCTTTTAAAAAAATTGCACCAAGTATAGCTGATAGCATTGGTGCAGTCGCTATCATCACAAGAGTATTTGCGACATTTGTATTTTGAATTGAAACCACAAAAGTGATGTTGGTTATACTAAACGTGCTTATGTAAATAAGTCCATGATAACCACTTGAGAATAGCATTGTGAAAAATTTAAACCTATAAAGAATTAACATTCCAAATAAAACAGTAAAAAATGGAATTATTCCTCTATAAAAAACTAACCCCCAAGTATCTACATTTGAAAGTCTTATGAATAGAGAATCTGGCGTAATAAACATTACAGCAACAAAAGCAAGCAGAGAACCTTTTTGTTGGCTAGTTAAATTGTTCATATTTTCAACTCTTTACAAAAAGTTTTTGCAAGATTTATTCTTGATAAATCATATAAGGTTTTTAATCCCGTAGGAGAAGTAACATTGATATCCCCATTAAGCTTCTGATCAATAAAATCAATTCCAGCAAAAAAAATTTTTTTCTTTTTTAAATCTCTAGCAATTAATTTAGATATCTTTTGTTCTATCTTAGTTAACTTGGCAACTTTAGGTATTGCGCCCTTACTCATATTACTCAAAAATGAACCTTTTTTGGGTATTCTTGAAATAACACCAGTTATTTTACCATTAATTAAAAAAACTCTCTTATCACCTTTACTGATATTTGGTAAATATTTTTGACACATTATATGAGTGTGCTTTTTAATTAATTTTTTAATTAATCTAATATTATATCTACTTAGTAAATGTACATCATTTCCACTATATCCATGGATAGGTTTTAAGATAATTTTTTTATGCATTTTAAAAAATTTCTTAATTTCATCAATGTTTTGAGTAAAAATAGTTTTTGGCATAAATTTTTGATATTTAGCTGAATAAAGTTTTTCAGAAATATTTCTAATAGATGTAGGGTTATTTACTATTTTTACTTTATTTATAATGGTATCCAAAATATAGGTAGTAGATATGTATTCAAGGTTAAAAGGTGGATCTTGCCTGATTAAAATCATTTTACATTTTGTAAGTTCTAGTTTTTGTTTTTTTAATATTTTAAAAAATCTTTTTTTATTGTAATTAAACTTAATAAAAAAACCTTCAGCAACGACTTTAGAATTTAATATTGATAAATTTTTAGGCTCATAATAAAATATTTTATATTTTCTATTTTGGATTTCATTTGCTAAGAAAATACTTGTATCTGTTAATGGGTTCAGGGTTGCAGGATGATTACCTTGAATTGCTATAACTTTATTTATCATACAATTCATTTAAATCCTCATTTTTTGAAAATTTATTAATCATTTGATCTGCATTTGTTGTTTTGTTATCAATTACTTTCCGAAGGTGATTTAAATATAAAAGCTCATTTTTTCCACTTTTATTAAGCACATCTCTCTTTTCTAAACCTTTCTTTGACAAATCTAATAAAACTGATGACCAGTAAAGAAGATCTTTACTCATGAGTTGAGTGTTAAACCCTTTTTGAGGAGCCTCTAAATAAGCATTTATTATTTTATCTTGATCCCATTTAGAAACTAAATCATAAACTTCATCTAAGTTGCCATATAACATTCCGATATAAAATGCAGGACCAGCACAAAGACAATCCCAACCACAGGTATCCATTGATCTAAGCTCTATATATTTCTTTAATCTATTTTCAGTAAAGATTGTACTTAGGTGGGTGGATAAATCATTCTTGTTTGGTAAACGCTTATTAACTTCAATTATTTTTCCATCCATAAAATCTTTAAAATTATATTTATTACCTGAGATATAATTTTCATTATCTTGAATAAATAAAATTGGAAAATTCATCGTAAAATCTGCATATTTTTCAAAACTTAATTCCTCAAAAAAAATTTTTGGTAGTCCGCCCCTCGAAGTATTTTGCCAAATTTTTGATCGGTAAGATAAAAAATTACTTTTTTTCTTTTCAACAATTGAAGAGTTCGCAAATAAAGCTATAGATACGGGAACTATTGAATTTACTATTTTAAATTTTTTAATAAAATCTTTCTCAGAGGTGTAATCAATATTAATTTGTGTCCCACAAGTTCGATACATCATATCTAAACTTAACTCACCTCCTAATGGCATATCTTTCGTCATTAATTTGTATCGTTGTTTTGGATTATTAGGAACTTCCTCTAATTTTGATATTGGATCAAAACCTGCGCTTACAATATTAATATTTAGCTTTTTTGTTACTTGTCTCAGTTCAAATAAATAATCTTGTGACTCAGCACAAGCTTCGTGAATATTGTTAAGTTTTTCTCCAGATAGCTCTATTTGGTTTCCAGGCTCTAGTGTAATGTTTTTATCTCCTTTACTTAACCCAATAATATTATTTTTTTCTAAAATTGGATTCCATCCAAATTCTAAAAGAGCGGCAAACATTTCTTTAATTTTTGAATAATTTATTCTCTTATTATCGAAGCTATTGAACAAAAATTTTTCGTGTTCAATTCCAATTTTTAAATTTTTATTATCTTTAATGCCCGATTTAAAATATTTAATTATTTCTTCTTTAGAATTGATCATTAGTTATTTGATAATAATTTATTTTAAATCTTAAAGCAAAGAATATGGCTTTCTTGAAAAAATTTTTTTTACAATTGGTTTAAAAAACTCCAAAGAAAAAGATTCATAATTTGGATCAAAAGAATTTTGATCGTACTTTTCACAAAAATCTACAGTGTCCTGGTAATACTTGTGACCTTTATATTTATCACGAATATTTTTATTTCCACCTAAATGATGAGCATAATAAAACATTTGAAATTCTCCATGTTTTTCAATTATCCAGTGAGTTTTTTCTGAGACATATGGTTTAAGAATTGCGGCTGCATATTCTGAATGATTCATTGGCGCAAGTTCATCTCCAATATCGTGAAGTAAAGCGGCTACAACCATTTCTTCACTTTCACCATTATTAAAAGCTCTTGTTGCACTCTGAAGTGAGTGTTCTAATCTTGATATCTGGTATCCCTCAAGTGTTTCAGTAAGTCCAGACATAAACTTTAATAATCGATCTACAGTCTTACTTGCAAAATTTTTTTCGTGTTTATCTAAAAAAAGATAATCTTCTTTAGTTCCTTTTTTCATTTCTGTAAAACTTACTTTTTTCATAGGCTAATTGTTTGATGCAGTACTTAACAATGACAGTTGAGTGACTTTATTATCACCAAGTTCATCAACTGGTTTTACTGGATAATCTCCAGTAAAATAATGGTCAGTAAGTTGAGGATAATTTTCATTTCTTTTTTCGAATCCTATTGCTCGATACATTCCATCTAAAGATAAAAACTTCAAAGATTTTGCACCAATATATTTACATATTTCTTCATTTGTTTTGTTAGCTGCTAGCAATTCTTTTTTAGTAGGTGTGTCTACTCCATAAAAATCCGGGTATTTTATTTCCGGACAAGCAATTTTTACATGTACTTCTTTTGCACCAGCGTCGTACAGCATTTTTACTATTTTATGAGAAGTAGTACCTCTTACTAAAGAGTCATCAATTAAAATTATTTTTTTGTTTTTAATAGCAGATTGATTTGCGTTTAATTTTAATTTCACTCCTAAACTTCTAATTTTTTGACTAGGCTCAATAAATGTGCGTCCAACATAATGATTTCTAATGAGCCCTAATTCAAAATTTTTACCAAGATGTTGCGCAAACCCTAGAGCTGCTGCATTACCTGAATCGGGCACAGGTACAACTATATCTGCATCGATATCATTTTCTTTTGCCAATTCAGAACCAAGATTCTTTCTGTGTTCATAAGCAGTTTTTTTATCTAAAATACTATCTGGTCTTGCAAAATAGATATATTCAAAAACACATGGCCTTACTTTCTTTTGAGGAAAAGGTTTTATACTTTTTAATTCATCATTTTCGATAAAGACAATCTCACCATTCTCAACCTCTCTTATAAACTTTGCACCAATTATATCTAGAGCACAAGTTTCTGATGCTAAAACATAACTATTTTTTAATTTTCCTATCATTAAAGGTCTTATACCAAAAGGGTCTCTTACTCCTATCAAAGAAGTTTGTGTAAGCATTACTAAAGCATATCCACCTTGTATTTGAAAAATAGCATCTACAATTTTATCAATAGTTTTAATTCTTTTAGATTTTGCGATTAGTTGGACAATTGTTTCTGTATCAGAGGTAGTATAAAAAATAGCTCCATCCTCTACCAACTTATTTCTTAAAGAAATAGAATTCGTCAAGTTTCCATTATGAGCAACACCTATTCCACCCGCGTTTGTATCAGCAAAAAAAGGCTGTATATTCCTGAGTGTATTTTCACCCGTAGTGCTGTATCTATTATGTCCAATAGCATAATTTCCCTGAAGCTTTTTAAGAACTTTCTCCTTATTAAAATTATCACCAACTAAGCCAAATCTTTTTTCAGAGAAATATTGTTTTCCATCAAAAGTAACTATTCCACAACCTTCTTGTCCTCTATGTTGGAGCGCGTGAAGTCCTAGAGCAGTTAATGCAGAAGCATCAATTGCATTACTTATACCAAAAATACCACATTCTTCTTTTAATTTTGGATCAAAGTTCTTCAATTTTTTCTTTAGAATTTTTGTATGTTTTTTCATTAGGAAATTCTTTTAATAAATAATTACTACCTTTTTCCAAATATGGAAAGATGTATGATTTGTCCAAATTTAAAGGCCATTTATCATAGTTATAGACTATATGGGCCCCAGAGAAGATACATATAGATATAATATATCCTCTTATAAATCCAAAAAAGAATCCAAACAATGTATCCAAACTCCCAATACCAGAATAACTTATTGCTTTACTTATTCCTTTATTAATCATCAATACTAAAAATATGACAAGTATAAATATTGAAATTCCTAAACTAATATCGAGCACATACTCATTATCAATAATATTTTTTAAGTAAGGTTTTATTCTAGGAAAAAGTAACAAGGTTATTATGTAAGCAAATAACCATTTAGCCATTGATAAAACACTGAGTACAAAACCTTTTTTGTAACATTTAATTAATGAAAGAATTGTGATGACTATGTATACTAGATCAATTATCGAAGTAGCCTCATAAAAATTATTAATTAAATCAGGCATTTAATTATTTTCCAAATGGTTTAACTAATAAAATTAAAGAGGGCAGCAAAGTTAGTACAGAAATCATCGCCAACAACATCGCTAGACCTGTAAATATGCCAAAATAGATAGTTGGGATAAACTTAGATAAAACCAATATCGAAAAACCAAAAACAATCGTTATTGAGGTATTTAAAATAGCTCTACCTACTGTAGCATGACATAGATCTAAAGTTTTATTATAATCTTGTAACTTTTCAAATTCTTCTTTGAATCTATAAATATAATGGATACTATTATCAACAGCTATACCAATAGTAATAGCAGCTATGGTAATAGTCATCATATCGAGTGGAATTCCAAGCAACCCAATGATTCCTAGTATAAAAAAAGCAGCTATGAAATTAGGAACTACACCAATCAAGGATAATTTAATATTTTTAAAAAGTATTATGAACATTGCAAAAATACCAATCATAACTAAACCTAATGTTAAAATTTGAGATTTAAATAGGCTTTGAAGTAAATTATTGAACAAAATTAGTACACCAGCTAATCTGTATTCTTCTTCTTTGAGACCAATTTTATTTTTTAAATCAAAATTTATTTTTTTTATCAAATCATTTCTTCTTAAATTTTTTTGAGAGTCTATAATTCGAAGATTGATTCTTGCTTCATTGTCCTTAATTGAAATATAAGGATCAATTATTTCTGTTTTAATGCTTTCAGGAATTTTAGAATATAAAACTCCCATTTCTAACGTTCCGAGTGGCTTATTATTATTTAATAATGTTGCAACATTAATTATTGATGAAAATGACAAAACTTTTCCAACTTGAGGCAGGCTATCAAGATAGTTATGAACAGATGAAATTTTGTCAATTTTATCTTTTGTAAACCAATATTTTTCATCACTCTGCTGACTATCATCACCCCAATCTTCAAACTCATCATCTTCAGTTTTGGTTTCTTCTTTTTTTGGAAATTTTAGAATAACTTCTAAAGGTGTTGTCCCACCCAACTCCTCATCAATAAGTTTCATTCCTTTATAGATTTCAGTTTTTTTATTAAAATAATTTATAAAACTATTTTCAACTTCAAGTTTACTGATACCATATACACTTGAAATTATTACAATTCCTGTAATAACAAAAATTAATTTTTGGCTATTTGTAGATGCTTTTGCAAAAAAAGAGGTAATAAAAGATTTATTAGAATCTTTTAAAGAAATATTTTCTTTAGGCACAAAATTTATTAGTGTTGGGAGAAGTGTAAAAGTAATAATGAATGAGGTTATTAATCCTAATGTCATCATCCAACCAAAATCAATTATAGGTTTTATTTCACTAAAAATTAGTGAAAGAAATGCGATAACAGTTGTCAAAACAGTATACAAAATAGGCCAGAACATTTTTTTTGTAGTTAAAGCAATAAGTTCTAAAATATTTTTTTCAGGAAAGTTTTCTCTTAGTTGTAAAAATCTTGTACTCATATGAATATTCATTGCCATTGTTAATATTAACATTAAGGCGATAAAGTTTGATGAAATAACAGTAACTTTCCAACCTAAAAGACCCAATAAACCCATCATTATTATTACAGAAAAAAAACAACTGCTGATAGGAACTATGATCCAAATCAGTCTTCGAAAAACAAACCATAATGTAATTATGATAAAGATAAGAACACCAATACCAAAAACAACAATATCACTTTTTATAAATGACATCATATCATCTGCAATCATAGGTATTCCACCAAGATGTACTTTTCCTATATCTTCATAACTTTTTATTACATTTCTTATTTCAAGAATATTTTGATGATTTTTTTTTTTAATTAAATCCTTTATAGACTCTATCTCTTCTTTAGATTTATTTGCAATATCTTTTAACTCTTCATTTTTTTTGATATTAACAATGATACCACTTGTTTTACCGTTTTCACTGATTACAAAATTTCTAAATACGGGACTACTCAGAATTTCATTAAAACCTCTTTTTCGATCAATGTCTTCATCTTTCAATGTTTTAAAATTTTGAAGCCTTTCTTGTAGTGGTGCATCTGAACTATTTAATAATGGAATATCTAGTAATGTTATTACGCTGTGAACCCAACTAAGGCTTTGAATTTTATACTTTAAACTTAAAAGATTATTAATTGAAATATCCGAGACCATTCCATCATTAGGAGTATACGTTAAAATAAGGAATTCTTTTGAGCCATATCTATCTGATATTTCTTGAAGATATTTTAAATCAGGATCACCTTCGATTAGCAATGTTTCTGATGAAGCATCAAGTCTAAAATCTTTTGAGTGATAGCCAAAACTTATTAAAGATATTAATAGAATTATAAAAACAGATTTTGGATTTTTAAGTATTATATTTTGGTAAAATTGGCTAAACATTAATCCCTTTTATATTGGAATTTAGCTGCTTTGAGTATCCTTAAATTTGGTAAACATCGCTTCAAACTCGAGCATTACATTTCCAGTTGGCCCATGCCTTTGTTTACCAATAATTATTTCTGCTAAATTAGAAACCTCGTTCATTTTTGCTTGCCATTCGGCATGCTCAACTGTAGCAGGTCTTGGCTCTTTTCTCTCTAAATAATAAGCTTCTCTATAAACAAACATAACCACATCTGCATCTTGCTCAATTGAACCTGATTCTCTTAAATCAGACAGTTGAGGTTTTTTATCATCCCTTTGTTCAACCGCTCGAGACAATTGTGAAAGTGCAACAACTGGAACTGACAATTCTTTAGCTATTGCTTTTAATCCTTGGGTGATTTCAGAAATTTCTTGAACTCTACCATCTTTATTATTAAATGTGCCTCTCATTAATTGAATATAATCTACAACAATCATATCTAAACCAAATAATCTTTTTATTCTTCTAGCTCTATTGCTCATTGCTGCAATACTTATGGCAGGTGTCTCGTCAATATATAGTGGTAATTCAGAAATATTTTTTGAAGTTTCTATAAATTTATCAAATTGTTCGTCAGAGATTCTTCCACGTCTGATATCATTAGATTTTATTCTTGATTGTTCAGCTAATATTCTAGTTGATAATTGTTCTGAAGACATCTCTAACGAAAAAAATGCAATTGAAGATTTTTTACCATTATCCTGTAATTTTTGAGCTGCATTAAATGCAATATTTGTTGCCAGCGCTGTTTTACCCATCGAAGGTCTACCAGCTATAATAACTAAGTCAGATTGATGTAAACCACCTAATCTATCATCTAAATCTCTTAATCCAGTTGGTACACCAACAATTCCTTCTTCATTTTTATAAGCAGCCGAAGCCATTTCTATAGTTTGTTTCATGGCTTCATCAAATTTAATTAAAGACGAGTTGAACGATCCTTTTTCTGCAAGATCAAATAGAAGTCTTTCTGAATTTTCAATAATATTTTGACCACTAGTATTTAAATCATTAAGTTTTGCTGTATCAATTGTTTGTTCAGAAATTTTTATCAACTCTCTTCTAACAAACATATCATATATAATTTTAGAATATTCTGTTGCTTGTCTTGTTGATGTTGAAAATTTTGTTATTTTAACCAAATATTCAGGAACATTAAGATCATCTTTTTCATCCTCAAAATAATTTTTCAAAGTAATAGGGTTAGCAAGCATTCCTTTGTAAATTAAACTTTCAATCGCTGAAAATATTTTTTGATGCATTGGATCATAAAAATTAATATTTGATATAATAGTACTTATTTCATCAAAAATTTCATTTGTGACTAATATTGAGCCTATGACAGCTTGCTCTGCTTCAATATTGTTTGGCAATTCTTTAAATTTATCTTTAACAATACTCAAACTATTTTCCATTTTCTAAATTTACAATAAATACAAATTTAAAGAAATTTAAAAAAAAACCTGGGGAAAAAATTGTATAATTATTGAATTGTTTCTGCTGACTCTACAACAATACTAATTTCAGCATCAACTTCTGAGTGTAAGGAAATTTTCACTTTAAAATTTCCTAAAGCTTTAATTTCTTTTATTGGCTGGATCATTGATGGTTTAATGTCTATTTTTTCTAATTCATGAATTAGTTTTGAAATTTCAGTTGGTTTTACAGAACCGTATAATTCTTTGTTTTCAGTACTTAATTTTTTAACCGTGTAAACTTTTTTATTTATCTTATCACAAATTTGTTTAGCATCTCTTTTCCTTTCATTATCTTTTTTTGAAAGATCAGATTTTATTTTTTCTACCTGAGAAATATTTTCTTTTGAAGCATATAAAGCTTTTTTATTTGAGATTAAAAAATTTCTTGCAAAGCCTCTTTTGACCTCAATAACTTCTCCTATTGCTCCAATCCTTTTGATATTTTCTAACAATATAACTTTCATTTTATAATAGCGCTAAATTTCTAGCTCTTTTAATTGATAACGACAATTCCCTTTGTTTTTTTTGACTTACATTAGTAATTCTCGAAGGTAAAATTTTTCCATTTTCAGACATATATTTTTTTAAAAGTTTTACATTTTTATAATCAATTTTTGGAGCTCCTTTGATTGATAATGGACAACTTTTTTTAAATTTATATTTATTGGGTTGAAAAATACTTAGCTTTGCAAAATTACTTTGTTTTCCTTTTTTATTTCCACTTTGTCTTTTAGGCATAACTAGTTTTTTGTTTTATCTTTTTTTTCAATTTCGTCTTTTTTTGAAAAATAATTTGTATCTAAATCAAATTTTTTTACTTTCACAGTCAAATATCTTAACAATTTTTTATCAATTGCCTCATTTTTTTCTAATTCTTCTATAACAATTCCATTTCCTTTTATTTTAAAATGAATGTAACTACCTTTTCTATTTTTTTTAATTAAATAAGAAAGATTTAAAAGACCCCAATTTTCAGATTTAATAATTTCACCTTCATTTTTTTCTACAATTTTGGAATATTTTTCTGTTAATTGCTTTATTTCACTTGGAGAAGTGTCTTGTCTTGCTATAATTGTGTGCTCGTATAAATTCATTTAAGTTCTTTAATAAAAAGTGAGGATATACTATTATAAATCTTCAATATCAATAGCAAAATGGTAAAAAAAATAGGTTTTTTCAGATGTTTTCAGTAATTTTTCCAGGCCAAGGTTCTCAAATGATTGGTATGGGAAAAGATTTTTTTGATAAATATGATTTAGTTAAAAACCTCTTTAAAGAAGCGGATGATGTTTTAGGTTTTTCAATATCAAAAATTATTTTAGAAGGACCAAAAGAAAAATTGGATCTAACAATCAATACTCAACCAGCAATATTTTTAATTAGTTACTCTATATTTAACGTAATTAAAAAAGAATTTGGTATTAATTTAAATCAAGCTAAATATTTTGCAGGGCATTCATTAGGTGAATATTCAGCTCTATCATCTGCTGGTCATTTAAATTTTTCAGACACAATTAAACTTTTAAGAATAAGAGGAGAGGCTATGCAAAACGCAGTTCCCAATGGAGAGGGTGGAATGGTAGCAATATTAGGCTCAACGGTGGAAATAATTGAAAGTATTTTAGAAGAAAATAAAAATAATTTTTCTGCACAAATTGCTAATGATAATTCTGTTGGTCAAATAGTATTAAGTGGCAGAAATACTGACCTGCAAAAATTGATAAACGAACTAAAACTTAAAGGAATTAAAAATATTAAGCTACCAGTAAGTGCTCCTTTTCACTGCAATCTAATGAGTAAAGCTACAGAAATTATGAAAATTGAAATAGAAAAATTAAATTTTAAAGATTCTCAAAATAAACTAATTTCAAATGTGACTGCTGATGAAATCTCAACAAAAGAAGAATTAAAAGAATTATTGATTAAACAAATTGAAAATAGGGTAAGATGGAGAGAAATTATTTTAAATATGATCAATAAAGGTGTTAATCATTTTATTGAAATTGGACCAGGAAAAGTATTATCTGGTTTAGTTAAAAGAATAGATAAAAGTGTAAAAATTAATTCAATAAATAACGAGATTGATATAAAAGATTTAAGGATATGAGTATATTAAAAAATAAAAATATTATAGTTACCGGTGCGACAGGAGGAATTGGCTATTCAATAATTGAAAAATTAGATACTAATGGTGCTAATATAATTGCCACAGGCACAAGAGAAGAAAAATTAGATGAATTAAAATCAAAATTTAGAAATATTAAAACTTTAAAATTTGATATTTCTCAAACTGAAAAAATAGAAACATTTATCGAAAATGCCACAAGTGAACTTAAAGGAAATTTAGATGGTTTAATTAATAATGCAGGAATAACTCAAGATAATTTAGCTATTAGAATGAGTTTGGAGGAGTGGAAAAAAGTAATTGATATAAATTTAACTTCTACATTTTTATTGAGTAAATTTGCTATAAAAAAAATGTTAAAAAATAAATCTGGAAAAATTATTAATATTACGTCTGTAGTTGGTCATACAGGAAACTTAGGCCAAGCTAATTACACAGCCTCTAAAGCAGGAATTATTGCAATGTCAAAAAGTTTAGCAATAGAGTACGCAAAGAAAAACATTAATATAAATTGTATTTCCCCTGGATTTATTAAAACTGCTATGACAGACAAAATCGACGAAAAATTTAAGGAAATTATAGTCTCAAAAATCCCCTCAGCTCGATTAGGAGAGCCAGAAGATATTGCAAATGCAGTCCTTTTTTTAACTTCAAATCAATCAGATTATATCAATGGTGAAACATTACATGTCAATGGGGGCATGTATATGGCTTGACAAAACAAGTAATTAAACTATTAAGAATTTAAAACAACAAAGGATGAAAATGTCAGAAGATGTTTCAAGTAAAGTAAAAAAAATAGTAGCAGATCATCTAGGAATAGATGAAGCAAAAGTATCAGATGACTCAAGTTTTATCGATGATTTAGGCGCAGACAGTTTAGATACTGTTGAGTTAGTTATGGCTTTCGAAGAAGAATTTGGTTCAGAAATTTCTGATAGTGAAGCGGAAAAAATTTTAACAGTTGGCGATGCTGTGAAATTTATTGAAGGAAAAGCTAACTAAATTATATTTGATGCCCACAGATAATGATGGGATGATGATTATTTTATCCTCTCCTTCTGGAGCAGGAAAAACTACCTTAGTCAATTTACTCTCGAAATTAAAAAACTTTGATATTTCAATTTCTCACACAACCCGAGAACCTAGACCAAATGAAATTCCTAATAAAGATTATTATTTTGTAAATGAAGATAAATTTAAAAGACTGGTTAAAAATGAAGAGTTTTTAGAATATGCAAAAGTATTCAATAACTTTTATGGAACTACTAGAACTCCTGTAATTGATAAATTAAACAAAGGAAAAAATGTATTATTCGATATTGATTGGCAGGGAGCTGATCAAATAAAGAATAAAAAATTAGACTATAAACTAATAACTTTTTTTATTTTGCCACCAAGTAAGGAAGAGTTGTTCGAAAGATTATCAAACAGAGACATGAAAGATAAATTGATTGCTGAAGAGAGAATGAAACAGTTTAGTAGAGATGTTTTACATTGGATAAATTATGATTACGTTGTGGTAAATGAAAATCTACAAAAATGTTATTCAAAAATTTACAACCTTATTCAAGCGGAAAAAAATAATGGATCAAAAGATTATGATCCCGAATATATTAGATCACATGTTGAAAAATTAACGACTTAATTTTTCGAATTCATTCGTTAACTCATAGTATGTCTCAAAACTTAAATTTTGTGGTCTTAAGTCTAAACTAATTTTGAGCCTGTTTAAAATATCGGTATTATTCTGAAATAACTGATTAAATGGTTTTTTGATCATTTTTCTTCTATGAGAAAAAAAAATTCTTGTAATTTTTTCAAGATTGTAAGGATCTTTAAGTTTTAAAAAATTTTTTTTGTGTGAAAAAAATAGTAATGAGCTATCAATTTTAGGTTTTGGAGAAAAACTTAATGGCTTAATATCAATTATTTTTTTAATATCTAATTTCCAATTTGCTAGTATTGATAGTCTACCATAATCTGAACAATTATATTTAGAGATAATTCTATCAGCAACTTCTTTCTGAAACATTAAGATTAAATTACTAAACCATAATTTTTCATCATCGATATTTAAAATCCATTTGCATAAGATTTCTGTTGAAATATTATATGGCAAATTACCAAAAACAATTAGCTGGTCATCACAAATATTATTTTCATTTAATTTTAGTATATCATCATTAATTATATTTAATTTTTTTCCAAAATTTTGTTGTAACATCAAAGCTAAATCTATATCTTTTTCTACAACATAAATTTTTTTGGGATTTTTATTTAATAAAGAAGAAGTTAAATTTCCTGTACCGGGTCCAACTTCTAGAACTGTTTTATTTTCAATATCAATTATATTAGTTATTGTTTCAATAATATTTTTATCAACTAAAAAATTTTGGCCTAAACTTTTTTTAGCTTTTATCACCTTTGATCTAAAAATTTTATTGCCTTTATTAGGCTTAGTGGATTTGATGAGTTTTTGTTAATCATTTTTTCATTAGGACCATGATCAGGTGAAACTCTATAAAAAGGTAGTCCTAGAGTTATATTTATTGCATCATATTCTTTTAATGTCTTAATTGGAGATAATACCTGGTCATGGTACATGCCCATAATAACATCATACTTTTTTCTATTTTGTTTCAAAAAAATTGTATCTGAGGGGTAAGGACCATTAATTTTATAACCTTTTTTTTTTAAAATTTTTATGGCTGGTTTTATAATATTTTTGTCTTCATCAAATTTAAGAATAGTTTCGCAGTGTGGATTTAAACCGGTAACGGCAATTTTTGGTTTAAAACCAAAGTTTTTACGAAAAAAATCATTTATTAGATAAACTTTTTCTTTAATTAATCTCAAATTAATTTTTTTTGGGACAAGTTTTAATGGTAGGTGTGTTGTTATAGGGCAAACAGAAATCTCTTTATTATAAATAAGCATAGCATTTTTGCTTACATTAAACTTTCTTGAAATATATTCAGTCATCCCCAAGAATTTTTTGTCTAAAAACTTAGATTTGTTTATGGGACCATTGATAAATTTGTTGGAAAATCCTTTGTTTAAAATTTCGAATGCAACATCGAAACATTTTTTTATATAAATATTGGAATTAGCTGTTTTTTTGTTTAAAATTTTATCATATTTAACGTCAATTAAATTAATAAACTTATTATTTAATTCATAATTTTTGAATTTTTTAAGATCTATAAATCTTATTTTTCTTTTAAATCTAAATTTTTTCATTTGAAATTTGAAAATATTTGCCGAACCTATTAAAATTAATGGACTTTTATAAATATTCCTCTTTAAGGATTTAAAAAAAATTTCAAAAAAGATACTATTTGGCTCACCGCTAACTATTATAATTGGTTTATTTTTCATTAATAGAATAATTCATTTTTGATTTATCATAAAAAATTTTAGAGAATTGATTGAGCTGTTTGTTAGTTTCAAATTTGATCATTTCTCTTAATTTTTCATCTTTATCGATAGAAATTTTTTTTTGTCTAATATCTTCAATTTTTAAAATAATAAAACTGTTCCCAATTTTTATAACTTCTGAAATTTTATTTTCTTGTGTCCCATTTAATTTTTCGAATATTTCTTTAGATAAATTATTTTCATCGATCCATCCAATTCTACCACCAAATTTCGAACTTTCAGAGATACTAAAGATATTAGCAGTATTATCAAACCCAACATCTGAAATACTTTTATTAATTAGATTTATCAAATCATCTAAGCTTTCACTTTTTCTTTTTTTGAAAACAATTTCTGATAGTTTATACTCTTTAAGAGTTTCAGTACTTAATTCATCAATCTTTTGGGAAATTTTTTCTTTATCAATATTTAATTGTTTTCCATATTTGAAATATATCAATTCATTCCACATAATCTCAATTTTGAGTTTTTGTTTTATTTCTTTTATAGAATATTTTGATGAATTAAGTAAAAATATTTTAAATTCATCTTCATTGTCAAAATCTAACCTGGTGTAAAAATCTTTAAAATATTGATCAACATATGGATTTTCTTTATTTAAATCAAATGACTTTTTAATTTCTTCTTTTTTTATAATCTCTCTTATAAGAGAGTCTTTAGAAATTTTAATAATTTTTTCTTGTGTAAGCTGTGACAAACTTGGATTTAAAACTTTAAGGTACTCTGCCTCTTTTTCTATATCATAATTTGTGATTATTTGACCATCGACATTAGCAACAATAAAGACATCTGCTTTTACCTTTGGTTCATAAATAAATAAAGATAAAAAAATTATAAAAAAGATTTTTTTATTAAACATTATTCTTTCAAATTTGGACTGCTGGTTTCACCAAAAGGGATTATTGTTAATTTAAAAAAAATACTTTCCTCTGGCTTTATGTCTCTATCATCATAATAGTCTTTGTTATATTCAATGGATGCAGCCAAGCAGTCATTTTTATATTCATAAATAAGATTATAGTATTCTGTAAGATTTGAAGATTTATTTTCTCTTGTAGAAAACGAAATATTATTAAACTCGTTCACTTTATATTTGACAGAATTTGTTAAGTAAGAACTTCTGTTAGTAAAGTTATTTTCATTTAAATAGTCAAAGGATGTAACAAAATTATTTAAACTTATTTCTGCAATAAAATTCTCGTAATTAATATCTGTTAGGTTATTTTTTGCAGATGCGTTATATTGAGTTGTTAGTATCTCATTTGGTGAGTATTTCAGTTCACCAAAAAAATTTGAATTTTTTCCACCTAATTGATTAGCTTTTGGTAAATCGTGATTTTCCTCTAATCTTAAATTATTAGCAAGTTTTAAGGAAAATATCTCTCTAGACTTATTGTAATCAAAAATTGAAAAATCATTACCAATTGTTAGTGATGTCCCACCTTCTAAGGCGTTATTTAAACCTAATCTGTTAAAATTATAGATATTATTAACATCAAGTCTATTACCATCAGATTTACTAATATCCTTCGTGTTATTAGGACTTACTTTTAAACTTAATTTTGGGCTCATTATATTTAAAAAATCACCTTTTTCTTTTTTGAGTGGAAGTGATGAGTTGAATTGAAACAACCCAGATACAAAATAATTATTATCTTTTTTATAGTTACTAGAGTTTTTAGTATCAGTGTTTATATTTTTAATTATAAAATCATAATTATTATAAAAACCACTATCAGTTATTTTAGGATACGAATTAAAAATGAAATTATTAATATTAACTTTTTCCATTATATTTGTTGCATAACTCCGTATAAAATTATTAGTTTCAATCAAAAAATTTCCATTTAAATTTGTTTTGTTATCTAATTTTTTTACTATATCTAATGAAGGTAAAATAAATTCATACCTATCATTATTTTCTTTATCTAAATCCTCATAAACTTTAAATTCAGAATTAAGAGACAAATTTTCTGAATATAAATTTAGCGCAAGAGTATTTTCCAAAACATTTAAATTACTCATTAAAGGAGATGTAAGTTTGTTTTTTCTTAAGTACGTATCATTTGAAGTCTTTTCTATTTTAAGATTTAAATTACCATCTTCGAAATTAGCTAATTCAATTAATTTATTATATTTATAAAAAAAATGAGTTTTTGAACTTTTACCTTTTTCATTAAATATACTCATGTCACTCACATGACTACTATTTTCATTTTCCTGACGATATTCTGATTGCAATAATATTTTTTTATCAGAATAAAAACGAGGTGTAAAAGTCATATCTTTATTCTGACTAATTGCTGAGAAATACGGCAAACTTAAATAACTTGTAGAATTATCTGAATTTTTGACAGAAGGAATTAAAAATCCAGATTTTCTATCAACAGTTGGATCAGGATGAAAAAACTTTGGAAAATACATGACTGGAATATTATAAACCTTTAAAAAAGCATTCTTATAATTTATTATTTGTTTTTCAGGATCATGTTGAATTTTTTCAGCCATCAATTGCCAAGGAGGACATTTGTCAGTTTTTTTACAAGTTGTGAAAACTCCTTTTGTAACTTCAGTTAATTGATTGTCGTATACAATACTACGACCTTTTATTCTTGGATCATTATTTTTATCAAATGATTTATTGTTTAAAACTACTGATATATCATTTCCAATTAATTTGTTAGAAATAGTATCTAGATACGCTATTTTTATTTCAAAATTATTATTATTAAAATCTTTTAAGATA
>Ga0315315_10002202_pt1 | contig 17877 bp, 15 predicted proteins | sample M140m3416metaG_FD_203699 | JGI IMG/M metagenome (GOLD analysis project Ga0315315, IMG submission 203699) | Ammonia-oxidizing marine archaeal communities from Monterey Bay, California, United States - M1 40m 3416 | ecosystem: Environmental > Aquatic > Marine > Intertidal zone | place: USA... | reverse complement strand
GATCGTTTTTCGAAACTTCCAAACTATGGGTTACGGCGCGGTCAAGCCGATTGATCGCGGCTTCTAACCTCTCTCTCGCTTCAATAAGGCGTGACATCAGCAATAAGTGTTATTGAGCGGTTTCAATGCGTTGTCCCAGGTCGTGAATTCTCCGCATGAGAAAAGCGTGTTTTTAGAAAAATGCAAGTGTTTTTCCGAATTTGCTAAAGCATCGTTTTACAAAGAAAGTTCATGGCGTTCGTTTTAACTCAAAAATTTCGCCAAATAAAAATCGCCTTATTGACGGCTTTCCGGCAAGGCGGCATGGTGCGATTTATTGCTATCTTACGTTTTCCTAAATCGTCACACTGAATCGTCTAATGAATGTTAAGGAAGCCAAGGACATGAACGGTGTTAGCCATAAGGACATGGCGAATGCCATTCGGGCACTCTCTATGGATGCGGTTCAAGCCGCTAATTCAGGCCACCCTGGTGCGCCAATGGGTATGGCCGATATTGCGACCGTCCTATTCACAAAATTTCTTAAATTCGATCCATCCGATCCAAATTGGGCAGACCGAGATCGTTTCATATTGTCAAACGGGCACGCATCTATGCTGCTGTATTCGCTTTTGTATCTAACTGGATATGACGATGTGGATATGGACCAGCTCCGAAATTTCCGCCAGTTGGGTAGCCGAACTGCGGGACATCCAGAATATGGTCATGCCGCAGGCATTGAAACGACAACTGGACCGCTCGGCCAAGGCATTGCCAATGCCGTGGGCATGGCGCTCGCTGAACGGCTTATGAATGCACGTTACGGCGATGAAATTGTCGATCATCGTACCTATGTATTGGCCGGTGACGGGTGCCTGATGGAAGGAATCAGCCATGAAGCAATATCGCTGGCCGGTCATTTAAAGCTGGGCAAACTGATTGTACTTTTTGATGATAACGAAATTTGCATTGACGGCGCGACGGATATGACCGTCACAGAAGATCACCAAAAGCGCTTTCAAGCCGCAGGCTGGCATACACAGGCCATCGACGGCCACGACGCGAACGCCATTGCAGTGGCCATCGAAGCCGCCCAAGCCAGCGCCCAGCCCTCTATGATTGCATGCAGGACAGTCATTGGCTTCGGTTCACCCAACAAGCAAGGTACGGCAGCAACCCATGGCGCGCCTTTAGGTGCTGACGAAATCATGGCTACACGATCAGAACTCGGTTGGCCGCACGATCCATTCACAATCCCAAAAGCGATATCTAATGCTTGGCAAAATGCCGGTGCACGAGGCAAAACAGACCGAACCGCATGGGCCGCACGCCTGAATAGGATCGACACGTTTCAAAAACAAGCTTTTGAACGGCAAATGAACGGCGTCCTTCCCGCGGATTGGCAAAACGTCTTCCAGGCTTTGAAGAAATCTATTGCAGACGAACCAAAAAAAATTGCTACCCGCCAAGCATCCCAACTAACGCTTGATGCATTAGTGGCTGCCATACCGGAGATGATTGGCGGCTCAGCGGATCTCACCGGTTCAAATCTTACGAAAGCCAAGAGCGCCGAAGCGATCTCGGCTGATAATTTCACCGGAAATTATATCTATTACGGCGTTCGCGAACATGGGATGGCAGCAGCTATGAACGGCATGACGCTTCATGGCGGTGTCATTCCGTTTGGCGGTACTTTTTTAATCTTCACGGACTACTGCCGGCCGTCAATTCGACTTTCTGCACTGATGAAGCAGCGGGTAATTTACGTCATGACGCACGATTCAATCGGACTTGGCGAAGACGGACCGACCCATCAACCCGTAGAACATCTCGCCGCGCTTCGCGCTATGCCCAACGTAAAATTGTTCCGCCCGGCGGATACAATGGAAACTGCAGAATGCTGGGCTTTGGCATTGGAAAGTATAGATGGGCCATCGGTGATGGCGCTCACTCGCCAAGGCCTCGAACAAATCCGTACCGACTATACGGATGAAAATATTTCAAGCCGGGGGGCGTATGTTCTGCGTGATGCGAACGGTGATCGACAGGTAACAATTATCGCTAGCGGTTCAGAAATAGAAATCGCGCTCTCCGCACAAGAAAGCCTTCAAAAAGAAAACATCCCAACCGCGGTCGTTTCAGCCCCTTGTCTTGAGCTATTTGATGCCCAAGATGAGCCCTATCGCCACTCTGTTCTGGGGCCTAACCGTGTGCGGGTCGCCATAGAGGCCGCTACCGGATTTGGTTGGGAGCGCTATATTGGAACCGATGGCGCTTTTATCGGCATGAACACATTTGGCGCATCCGCACCCGCAGGAGAACTATACAAACATTTCGGCATCACGGCAGAGGCGGTCGTCGATGCAGTTAAAGCTCGGCTTTAGGCCCCACCTATAGGAATACAGCTTCGCTTGAACCGAACCTCTATTCGGTTTAAATCTCGGGAATATCAAGCGGCATAAAACTAGAAAAACGCCACACATAGTTGTTAAGGGGAATATCAATGGCAGTTAGAGTTGGAATTAATGGGTTTGGTCGGATTGGCCGTTTGGTTTTACGTGCAGCCTACGAAGCTGGGCGCAACGACATCGAATTTGTCGGCATTAATGATCTTGGCTCCGTCGAGGCAAATGCACATCTTCTGAAATACGATACAGTACATGGCATTTTTCCGGGCGACGTAACTGCCGGCGAAGATTGGATTGACCTCGGAAAAGGCAAAATTAAGGTCACCGCTGAGCGCGACCCAAAGAAACTCCCATGGGGCGATTTAGATGTGGATGTCGCATTAGAATGCACAGGTATTTTCGTTAGCAAAGAAGATGCCTCCATGCATCTGGACGCGGGTGCTAAACGCGTACTTATCTCCGCGCCCGCAAGCGGCGTCGATTTGACCGTGGTCTACGGCGTCAATGATGACAAAATGGCCGCTGACAATACGGTGATCTCCAATGCATCCTGCACTACCAACTGTTTGGCACCGGTAGCCTTTGTGCTTAATGAGGCGATTGGTATCGAGCAAGGCTATATGACAACTATCCACTCCTTTACGGGAGATCAAAGCACCGTCGATACGCTACACGGTGATCTGCGCCGAGCGCGTGCCGCATCAGAAGCAATGATCCCGACATCGACCGGAGCAGCCAAAGCAGTCGGACTTGTCTTGCCGGAACTGAACGGTAAATTGGATGGCACAGCGATCCGCGTTCCCACTCCGAACGTCTCGCTGATTGACTTCAAGTTCAACGCAAAACGCGATACGACGCCAGAAGAAGTGAACGACGCTATAATAAAAGCAGCTAATGGAAAACTCCAAGGAGTGCTAGCCACCAACGAAAAGCCACTGGTGTCGGTCGACTTCAACCATAACCCCGCCAGCTCGATTTTCGACCTGACCCAGACACAAGTGATCGAAGGATCATTGGTACGTATTCTGTCCTGGTATGACAATGAATGGGGCTTTTCCAATCGCATGTCGGATACTGCAGTTGCGCTGGGGTCGCTCGGCTGAGATCACTAGCCAAAGCTATTACGGTCTACAGCTTGGCACACGCCACGCTGGCACTAAAAGTCGCTTCGGAAACGGGGCAGCCTGTGCTTTTGATTAGCGCCCCCTTTGCCGCTGGCACCACCGGCCCCGCATGGTTTAACTCAGTAGTTTCTCAAGCTATGGACGCTGTCCCTGACGCCGATGCGACGTCTATGCTCGATTGCGGCAACATGGCAGGTTTCGCCATGGCGTCCCTGCGCCAAGGAATAAAATACATTCGATTCGATGGCGAAACATTCGATAAAATTGCAGATATAGCGGAACAGTTGAAAGCACGCGTGACGAACGAACGGCCCGACTCGCTTGACCTTTATGCACTAGAGCTTCAGGGGAAACAGCTGGATGACGCCTGCAAGAACTGGCTTTTAGATTTGGATTGAATGCTTTAGCCAGCGATATCCAAGTACATTGAAAACTACAAGCAGCTCTTGTATGCCTCAAAGCATCCTTTGGGAGCCAAACAAAATCCGTCGATGGGGAAAAACCAGCCATGAAAGTCACGCAACGCGTCAAAAAAATACTCGCCAACTATGAAAGCGACTGTCCGGGCACTAAAGCCAATCTGGCACGCATTCTGATGCACGGCCGCTTGGGCGGCACGGGGAAACTGCTGATACTACCGGTGGACCAGGGCTTCGAGCATGGTCCGGCGCGCAGCTTCGAGAAAAACCCACCCGCGTACGATCCGCATTACCATTATCAGCTTGCCGTTGATGCAGGCCTGTCTGCTTATGCAGCGCCGCTCGGCATGATCGAGGCGGGTGCAGACAGTTTTGCAGGGGCCATTCCCACAATTCTAAAGTTGAACAGCGCTAACAGCCACGCCACATCGAAAGATCAAGGCGTATACGGCAGCGTCGGCGATGCCCTCCGTCTTGGCTGCGCTGCAATCGGATTTACCTTTTATCCCGGCGCCGACGATCAGTTTGAGATGATGGAAGAGTTTCGCGAACTTTCCGAAGAAGCAAAAGCGGTGGGCCTCGCTGCTGTACTATGGTCATATCCGCGCGGTGGTAATCTAGCCCGCGAAGGCGAAACAGCCATTGATGTTTGTGCTTATGCGGCCCACCTCGCAGCCGAAATGGGCGCACATATCATCAAAGTAAAACCGCCAACGGGTGTACTCTACCAACCGGAAGCAAAAAAGGTCTACGAGGATCATAACGTTGATATTTCTGCACTCCCAGCGCGAATCGCTCATGTGATCCAATCCGCCTTTAACGGTCGACGGATCGTGGTTTTCTCAGGCGGCGAAGCAAAAGAACTCGACGGTGTCCTCGACGAAATTCGTGCTGTTCGCGATGGCGGCGGAAGCGGCTCAATTATTGGGCGAAATACATTCCAACGCCCCCGCGAAGAGGCTCTGGCGATGTTGAATACAATTGTGAAGATTTATCAGGGTAAGGCGTAAACACCAGACCCGACAGATTTTTTAGAAAAGGCCGTTCCTAAATTCAGGAGCAGCCTTTTTTAATTCCGCACTACTGAGCGAAAGTTCGTCACCATCTTGCCTTCCGCAAGCTTTCAAAGGATTATGAAGGAAATCAAAATCAATAGTAGTTAATCGTGAGGATACACTCGGTGGTCTATAAATATATTGAAGTGAAACCCATCGCGGGCGCGTGTGGCGCCGAAATCTTCGGTGTCGATTTAGCAAAACCTATCAAACGCACGGTGTTCGCAGAACTTTACAAAGCTTGGCTAAAGTATCAAGTCGTGTTTTTTCGTGACCAAAAGATCACGCCGAAACAACAAATAAAATTCGCCAAGAAGTGGGGCGGTATACATATTCACCCCTTCGTAAAAGGGATGGCCAAGCACCCGGAAATTCTAGAGGTCAAAAAAACTGAGAAGGATACCTATACTTTCGGCAACCGCTGGCACACAGATCAGATGTTTTCGCCGACACCGGCCAAAGCAACCATGCTCTATGCCAAGGAAACTCCTCCCTTCGGCGGCGATACACAATTCGCCAATATGTATTTGGCCTATGAGGCCCTGTCACCGGGCATGAAAAAAATGTTCAAATCCATAAAAACGTTCAACGTAGGAGACGGCAACAAGCGCAGTGCCGCCTATAGTACACGCGACGACCGCTATAAAGGAGCCAGCGCGAGGCCGAAGAAGCCACCCAAAGGCCTCAAAACAAACTCCGAACACCCGCTAGTACGAACGCACCCCGAAACCAAAAGGAAGGGCCTTTATATCGGCGTGCATACGCAGAACCTGGTCGGTTTCGAACGACAGGAATCAGAATTTCTGATCAATATGATTCGCGAACACTGCACGAAACCGGAATTTATTACCCGCTTTGGTTGGGAAAAAGGATCAATGGCAATCTGGGATAATCGCTGCCTGCAGCACTATGCGATATCAGACTATCCGGGGCAACGACGGCGCATGCACCGAATCACCATCAAGGGCGACAAACCTTTTTAATCTGTGAGTGAAAGCAATGGCATTCAAACTTATCGACGTTAAACCGATGACCGGCGCGCTGGGAGCAGAAATTTTCGGGCCCAATCTAGCGAAGCCCTTGCCGAAAGCGGAATTCGACGAAATCTACAAAGCTTGGCTGCAATATAATGTGATTTTTTTCCGCGATCAAAAAGTTACACCAACCCAACAAATTACTTTGGCAAAAAAATGGGGCGGCATTCATATTCATCCCTTTATAAAACCGCATCTACGTTACCCTGAAATTATCGAGATTAAGAAACGGGAAAAAGATACCCACACATTTGGATCCTCTTGGCATACGGACCAAATGTTTGCACCGCGCCCGGCAAAGGCCACAATGCTTTACGCGAAAGAAGTGCCGGATATTGGCGGTGATACGATTTTTTCCAACCAGTATCTTGCCTATAGTGCGCTTTCGCCGTCTATGAAAAAGGTCTTGAAAGACGTAAAAATTGAGGCGTCAGGTGATAATCAACGCAATCGACCGGTAATGGCGCGCAAAGATCGCTATAGTGGCAAGTCATCCATGAAGACAAAAGCGCCACCAAAGGGATTGAGAACCACAAGTTTTCATCCACTTTTCCGCACCCATCCTGAAACAAAGAAGAAAGTGCTCTATGTGGGTAATCATGCCGTCGGGCTTCAAGACTTTGATGATACAGAGGCCCAGCCTATCATCGACTTTCTACGCGAATTCTCAGCTCAACCTGAATTTCTCTGCCGCTTTCGTTGGGAAGTTGGATCCATGGCAATATGGGATAATCGATGTGTTCAGCACTACGCGGTACCTGATTACAATGGTAAACGACGGCGTATGCACCGCATTACAATCAAAGGTGATGTCCCTATTTGAGAGACCTCGGTTAGAAAAGGAGTTTCGATGTTGTTGGAGAAAAGACGTTTAAACTACGACACACTGGAGGCCGTGCCATTTGCTGGAGCGCTGGGTGCAGAAATTCAAGGTGTGGATTTATCGAAGCCAATTACCAAGCAAATTTTTGCCGATATCAAACAGGCTTGGCTTGACCATCAAGTGATTTGCTTTCGTGACCAGGACATTACCCCAGAACAACAGATTAGGTTCGCCAAAAAAATTGGCGGTATCCACCAACATCCTTTTATGGTGCCGATGAGGGACCACCCGGAAATTCTTGAAGTCATCAAGCTAGAAAATGATGCCCAAAACTTCGGCAACCTTTGGCATACGGACCAAAGCTTCATGCCAAACCCGGCCAAGGCCACCATACTCTATGCCAAGGAAGTGCCACCCTACGGCGGTGACACGCAATGGTCTAACATGTACCTGGCTTATGAATCTCTATCACCGGGTATGAAGGATTTGATCGCAGATTTGAAGGTCGAGAATACCGGTAACAAAAATAAAACTCGTGGCGGCCAAGCAAAAAAGGACCGCTACAAGGGGCATAGCTCCCTAAAGCCAAAAAATCCGCCGAAAAGCCTGAAAACTACAAACTTTCATCCCTTAGTACGGACCCATCCGGAAACCGGTCGCAAAAGCCTATACATCAGTTCGCACACCCAAGGCATCAAAGATTTTGCCTTCGAAGAGGCCTTACCGCTGATTAACTTTCTACGAAAACACATTCAAAAGCCTGAATTTACCGCTCGCTTCCGCTGGGGTAAAGGCTCTTTGGCACTATGGGATAATCGTTGTGTGATGCATTACGCGATGAACGACTACCACGGCTTCCGCCGAATTATGCACCGCATTACGATTAAAGGTGACCGACCACGTTAAGTATTAATTGGACGGGGTGGTGAAGATATTTCCATAGCCCCCATTGCTTGCTGGATAACCGCATGAGCCTTTTTCCAAACCTGAAGCTGCCATTCTGAGTTTTCTGGATAGAACATGCGCCCGGACGCACTGCCGAGCATAACTTTAAGCGAATAGGTGCCAAATTCCATAACCACCGCGGCCAATTCGGCCGGAGGCATTGATTCAATAAGGCTTTGTGCGAGCGGGCTAGGTACTGCGCTTGAAGAAATATCACCCAGATCAGTCCGAGTGCCAAACCAAAGTGCCGCCCGTTCACCTGCCGGTGTTGCCCTCCCGGCACAAGCAATCACATCGCAATGCCCAAACTCACCTGGGCCCGTACGAACATCAATAATACCGATTCGCTTCGCGCGCTCAAGATAACTTGAAACAACACCTTCAACACCATCTTCGTCCGATCTTATTTCTGAGGAGCCTTCGATCCGTTCAGCCGCAACTTTCTGCCCTCTGACATATTCTTCGTACTGGCTATCAGCCGCCACCAAGAGAGCGTCCTCCCAAGCACGTTCAGTCACCGCACAAGTGGAATTGGGCACCATTTTCTTCCAGCAAGGCGCAATAGTATGCACGAAAACAATACCTACATCCCGAGGCAACTCCCGCCGAACGGGCCCTGCAAGTGCACAACACTGAACGGCCGAAGCGCATAAACCTTCGCCCTCACTCACTCCAGAGGTTAAAACGAGAACAGATGCCGCGTCCGGCGAGCCGATCCGAGCGACATCGATTACGTATCCATCTTCCCCCTCCTCACCCTTTGACCAAACATCCAAACCTGCGTCTTCGCAGATGCTTAGAAACTGGCCTCGTGCGGCAGAAGCATCGGATTGAAAGAAATCGACTGGCCGAAATGTCACATTACACCTGTCATAGTTTTGCGGCCTTTAAGCTATACTATGGATTAGTTCCTAGAGTGAATTTTTGAAATTGAACGAGAAGGCTCATGAGTAAAGCGCGCATAACCCACATTCAGCTGAAGGTCGAGAGCATGCACCGCACTGCTGAATTCTACAAATCCGTCTTTGGTTTCGATGAATCGGAAAGGAAGCGGACACGCAACGATCATTCGACAGTGCACCTAACCGATGGTGTGGTTGATCTCGCTTGCACTCAATATGACGACGATAATTCCACCGAAGCACAAGCCCATGGGCCAGGATTTAAAATAGGCCATTTTGGTATTGAAGTTGAAGATGTAGACGCTACCGCGGCAAAATTAAAAGAGTATGGCTGTAAGATTGTCAGCCCACCGGGCCAAGTGCCGGTCAAATTCTATGTTCCAGGTGGTGGTGGCATGGCGGAAATAGCGCCGCTAGGCGCCTTCAAGAGACCGCGGACGGGCAAATTCAAAGATATAGATTAAATCTTAAAGCCGTTGTCCGACCGATTGACCTACACGCGCGATTCTCAGAATGTTCGTTGCTCCCGGCGTGCCGAAAGGAACTCCCGCGGTAATCACAATGCGATCGCCTTCTAAGGCAAATCCGTCTTGTAGAGCATGATCACTAGCAAACTGCACCATCTCGCCAAAATCGCGTGCGTCTTCCGTATGGACACTATGAACGCCCCAAACCGCGGCTAAGCGCCGTGCCGTGGCAATGCTTGGCGTTAAGCCAATGACCGGCACTTCAGGTCGTTCGCGCGCAGCCCGTATCGTCGTGGAACCGGAGGTGGTGTAAGTGACAATTGCTTTTGCCGACAACGTTACAGCCACCTGCCGAGCAGCGGCGCTGATAGCATCAGCGGCCGTTGCTTCTGGCTCAAGAGCCTCTGCCTCTAGGAGTTTACGATACCGTAAATCACTTTCTGTGTGTTCGACGATCCGGTTCATAATGGCCACTGCATCAATGGGGTACTGGCCGGCCGCCGTTTCCGCGGATAGCATAACCCCGTCCGCACCGTCATAGACCGCAGTCGCCACATCAGAAGCCTCAGCGCGGGTTGGGGTTGGCGCGTTAATCATCGATTCCAACATTTGCGTCGCAACAATCACCGGCTTACCCATTTCCCGACAAGTTGCAACGATGCGTTTTTGAAGAACCGGTACCACCTCAGGTGGAAGTTCAACCCCCAGATCACCACGTGCAACCATGACCATATCGGACATTTCTACTAACTGCTCCAGATGATTAATAGCGGTTGGCTTCTCTAGTTTGGTCAGCAAAGCGGCACGCCCCTGAATGAGTTTGCGCGCATCGCCCAAATCCTGGGGACGTTGAACAAACGACAGAGCACAAATATCAACACCTTGATCAAGGCCGAAATTCATGTCTTTCAAATCTTTTTCGGTCAAAGCAGACAATGGAAGTGCTACACCAGGAACATTAACGCCTTTACGGTCAGATAGAGCCCCGCCATTAACCACTTCCGTATTGGCGAAATCAGTCCCGGATTCTATTACCCGCAAGCGTATCTTTCCGTCATCTAGCAATAAATCGGTCGGAGCTTTCAGAGCCGCGAAGATCTCTTTATGCGGCAAAGTCACACGTGATTGATTTCCGGGCTTATCTTCTAATTCTAACCGGAATTCGTCACCAGCCTGCAATTCGATTGGGCCATCTTTAAAAGCACCAACACGCAGTTTGGGACCTTGCAAATCCATCATAATGGCAATGGGACGCCCGGTTTCCTTTTCAATTGAACGGATAGCATCAATATTCGCTTTTTTATCGGCATGATCCCCGTGGCTAAAGTTCAGACGAAACACGTCAACCCCGGCATCAAACAAAGCTCTAATACTCTCCGGCGCTGCGGATGCCGGACCGAGTGTCGCCACAATTTTAGTCAGATGTTGTCGTCGCATGCTCAGAACCTAATGGAAAGCGTGATGGAAATCAGCAAGCAATTGTACGTATTTATGAAGTATTAATTTCAGTTCCCCGTCCTAATAGCGCCAAGACTACGCCAGTGAAACGTGAACACGCTCTGCCAATTGCCAAAGCGTTAAAGTCCCAATCGTAATAACACCGACCACCAATGCGAAGAAGGCCCGCCGATTTAGCGAGTATTCGTAGCGCGCATAATCATAACTGGATTATAGTAAAAGAAACCAAAGCTCATAGGCACGAACCCTTAAACCGTATTATGAAATATGGAGATATATCCATGGATAAAAAGGCTCAAACCGAACTCGAGGCAGCTGCTTTTCGCCGCCTCGTCGATCATTTCCGCGAACGATCAGACGTACAGAATATCGATATGATGAATATTGCCGGATTTTGTCGAAACTGCCTGTCTAAATGGTACCTGGCAGCAGCAGAAGAAAAAGGCCTTGAATTGGACTATGAGGGTGCGCGTGAAATCGTCTACGGCATGCCTTATGGAGAGTGGAAGGATAAATATCAAAGCGAAGCTTCTCCCGAACAAATCGCTGAATTTAAAAAATCACTACCCGACTAAACCGAACGCTTCACAACCCGGCCCGAATCAGTTTAGCGTCGCCGCCGAATAAGAATTTATTTTAGGGAGGTAACTATGACTGATGTTGGCGGCGTGGCAGGTGAACGCCTGAGATCATTCATCGAAAGAATAGAACGTTTGGAGGAAGAGCGCAGCGCGCTCGGAGACGATCTTCGAGAGGTTTACGCAGAAGCCAAAGGAACCGGTTTCGATCCGAAAATTATGCGGCAAATTGTGCGGTTGCGTAAAATGGAAATCAACGACCGTGCCGAGCAGGAGATGCTGCTCGATACCTATAAAATGGCTTTAGGTATGATCGATAGCTTTGAAATACCCTCTAGTGGGCCAGAGAAATCTGGTGCATCAGCGCAAACACAACAGGCAGAATAGTCATTAAACACGGTATTCCCGTAACTTAGTTCCATGATGGAGCTTTTCTCGTGTTGTCGCTTGGGCTACTCCAAATTATGCCACCGGTACCAGACGATTGCGACGAAGGCCCGCCTAAAGAGCCGGAACCACCGGGTTGTTGACTTCGCCCCCCAGGATTTTCCCCACTCAATGACCCGCTGCCGCTTGGGCTATTCCAGATTATCTCGCTGCCTGCAGAGCCGGACTTGCTGCTTGGGCTATTCCAGAGTATGCCGCCACTAGAACTCCGGGAGGATTGGTCACCATCACCAGAATTGCCGGGGCTCTGCGAGCCTTGACCTCCGCCACTAGAACTCCGGGAGGATTTACCACCACCACCAGAATTGCCGGGGCTCTGCGAGCCTTGACCTCCGCCACTAGAACTCTGGGAGGATTGCCTATCACCGCCGCCGCCAGCGGAACCGGAAATGAATTTTATTCGCGATTTTGCGCCTGCCAGCGGAATGCCTTCAACAGCTCCAAGAACCAAAATTTGCACATAAACAGGCTTGCTCGGCGGTTTGTCAGGGGCTGTATAAACCGGCATAAAATCCTGATTTAGTTTACCCGTCTGATGATCAGGCACCCCAACCGCATCTAAAGACCACTTCACGCGGGCATTGGCCGGCAGGTTAACAAGCCTCGCCCGTAATTTAACGGATTGGCCCGGTGCAACAATAATAGGCGAAGGCGCAATCAAAATCTTAACCTGACCTCCGTGTGATATGCCAATTGACACAATGAGCACGGCTCCGAATAAACATGTCATAAACACGAACTTACCAATTTTTATAAGCCTCATGGCCTAACCCTTTCAGAAATTACTAAGCTCTGTCGAATTGACAGCGTTAACAGAATGACCGCTCATCGCGACAACATTAGGGCATTGTCGATTAAATTTCAGTGATTGCTAACACATCAAACCTAACCAATGGTTTCTCACCAGTCACTGGTCGAACAAGAAACCAAATGTAATGAAGCAAGAGGCACGATTCGAGAATCTAAAATGCGCCTACGCTATCGCACAAATAACAATTGAAGGTTTTAAAATTTTGCGATCATTCTGCGCACTAGCACTATATGCCTATTCGGCAGCAAATTCTCTCAACTCTGGATTCCGGAATCGTTCGAGCAATGCATCATTGCATACATCGGCGCGTTTAATATTTGCTTCTTTTACGTGCCCATAACCCCGAATGATTTCAGGCCCCGCGGCGATTTCGACTCCGAGCCCGTGATTGTCGCGACTCAATCCATCAATCACCATCTCGATATTTGTTTCGTATGACTTGATCAACCTTCGTTCCTGGATCCGCTCATTGGTATAGCCAAATGGGTCGAACACAGTACCGCGCAGCCATTTGAATTTCGCGAGAATAAGGAAAATAGACTTCACCCATTGCCCATAAACTTTTTTCCGCAAATGGCCGGTCGCTGGATCCCTTTTTGCGAAGCCCGGAGGCGCTAAATGAAACTGTAGTTTATAATCCCCCTCAAAAGCATTATCGATTTGTACTTGAAAAGTACCATCGGTAAATAATCTCGCGACCTCGTACTCGTCTTTGTAGGCCATCAATTTAAATAGATTGTGCGCAACCGTTACCGCAAGCACATCGCTGCCCAAGACCCTTTCAGATTCCACCTTGTGAACACGTTCGACAAACACGCGATACCGCTGCGCATAAGCACTGTTCTGATAGCTGGTTAAAAACCTTACGCGCGATTCGATGATCTTATCTAACGGCTCTTCGGACACAAAAGGTGGCTCCGGAGAAACAACGCGATCAACCGCATCCCCATCATAGGCAGCGCGACGGCCCCAAAGGAACGCTTGTTTGTTGCCCTCAATAGCAACCTTGTTAAGCTCCAACGCACGCTCAATCGCTTCTCGGGATACAGGAACAAACCCTTTCTGCCAGGCAAAACCCAGCATAAATAAATTACTAGCAATGGAATCCCCGATCAGAGCGGTCGCCAACCCTGTCGCATCGATAAAGTGACACCGTTCCGCTCCGATCATTTCTTCTAAGGATTGGCGCAATCCCTGCCCTGGAAAGACGTAGTCAGGATTGCGAGTAAAATCACCGGTTATAATTTCGTGCGTATTTACGACAGCAGCTGTTCTGTCTTGGTTTATTTTCTCTAAATTATCACCCCTCGCGGTCACGATAACATCACCTCCCAAAATGAGATCTGCACCACCAGACGCTAATCGCACCGAATAAAGCCGCTCGGGATCCGCCGCAATCTTAACATGGCTCACAACCGCGCCGCCCTTTTGTGCAAGACCGGTCATGTCTAGAACCGAACAGCCTTTCCCTTCAAGATGTGCTGCCATAGTAAGAATAGCCCCAATCGTCACGACACCAGTACCGCCAACGCCAGTTATCAAAATACCGTAAGGATCGTCGACGGATGGTAGGTCGGGGTCGGGTAAACGAGAAAATGTTTCCGCAGCACTTTCCCCAACGGGCTTCGGTTTCCGCCGTTTACCGCCGACAACTGTCACAAAGCTAGGACAAAATCCTTGAACGCAGGTATAATCTTTGTTGCAAGAAGACTGGTCGATTTTGCGTTTACGCCCAAGGGGTGTTTGCACTGGCACCACGGACAAACAATTCGAGGCTTGCGAACAATCCCCACAGCCTTCGCAAACAAGTTCATTGATGAAGACGCTCCTTGCCGGGTCCGGAAACGTACCGCGTTTGCGACGACGACGTTTTTCCGCCGCACAGGTCTGGTCATAAACCAAAACACTGACCCCCTCTTCATCACGTAATTCGCGTTGGACTTGATCCAAATCCTGTCGGTCATGCACAGTGACGCCATCGGCAAAGCCTGAATTATTAGAATATTTATCCGGTTCATCCGTAACAACGACAACCTTCGAGGCCCCTTCGGCCTGCACTTGGCGGGTAATAGCGGCAACCGACAAGGGACCGTCCATGGGCTGGCCGCCTGTCATGGCAACGGCATCATTGAATAAAATTTTATAGGTCATATTCGCGCCGGATGCGATGGCAGCGCGGATCGCCATGAGGCCTGAATGATAATATGTACCATCACCGATATTAACGAAGACGTGCTTTTCTTCCGTGAACGGCGCTTGCCCGATCCAATTAGCGCCTTCGGCCCCCATTTGGGTGTAAGTCGCCGTACTTCTCTCCATCCACTGCGCCATATAGTGGCAGCCGATACCCGCCAAAGCACGGCTCCCATCAGGAACGACGGTCGAGCTGTTATGCGGACAACCGGAACAAAAATACGGTGTCCGCAGCACTTTAGATTCCTTACCCTCAAATGCCTTTGATTGTCGGTCCAGAAACCCGATTCGCGCTTCGATTTTCTCATTACTGTGGAATCGTTTCAGACGCTTCGCGAGAACACGAGCGATCAATCCGGGCGTCAATTCACCGTTAGACGGTAACAGCCATGCACCCTGCTCATCCTTCTTACCCACGACCAGCGGTCGTCGATCAGCAGGTTTGTTGTAGAGTAGCTCTTTCAACTGCCCTTCCATCAAACCGCGCTTCTCCTCAACGACGAGAATCTCCGCCAATCCGTCGGCGAAATTAGCGAGCCCATCAGGCTCCATCGGCCACACCAGGGACGGCTTATAAATCGACAGGCCAATCTCTGCCGCATAAGCCTCATCGATCCCCAAATCATCGAGTGCTTGGCGCAGATCGAGATAGGACTTGCCGCAGCTGATGATACCAATTCGCCGCTTAGGGCCATCGAAAATCACTTTATCGATGCCATTGGCCCGCGCATGAGCCTGTGCTGCGCCAAGCTTGAGCTTATGTAAACGTTCTTCCTGATCGAGCCACGGGTCGGGCCAACGAAGATTGAGGCCCTCATCGGGCATTTCGAAATCGTCAGGCGTTTTAATCTGAACATGTTCTGGATCTATTACCACCGAGGTGCTGCTCTCCATCGTATCGGCAACCAGTTTGAAGGACGTCCAACACCCTGCATAGCGTGACATGGCCCAGCCTTGCAGACCAAGGTCAATAAACTCCTGAATACCTGCCGGATGCAGAATGGGGATCATCGTGTCAACCAAACCGTATTCACTTTGATGCGCCGTTGTGGAGGACTTGCTCATATGATCATCACCAGCCAATGCCAACACGCCGCCGAATTTCGACGTACCCGCTAGATTAGCGTGCCGCAGCGCATCCCCGGACCGGTCAATCCCCGGACCCTTGGCGTAAAACATCCCAAAGACACCGTCATATTTAGCGCCCGGGAATAGGCCCAATTGCTGAGAGCCAGACAGCGCCGTCACCGCTAAATCCTCATTCACGCCGGGCTGGAATTGGATGTGATGGCGTTCAAGGAAGGGCCGGGCCAGCCATAATTGCTGATCTATTGATGCCAAAGGCGAGCCCCGATAGCCGGAGATAAAACACGCCGTATTCAAACCCGCTGCCTCATCACGACGACGCTGCATCATAGGCAGACGCACTAATGCCTGCGTTCCAGTAAGAAACACTCGCCCCTCTGCTGCAGTATATTTATCGTCGAGTGTTACCGGTGCCAGCGCCATGAATATCTTATTCCAATCTTTCCAATCTACCGCATATTCGTAAAGCTATTACGCGCGTTTGGCAAAAGAGTGCTTTCCGCGCGCGCGCATTGTATACGTTTTCTAAACAACCGCTTTGGATCTAAGACCTATGAAAGTACTCGTCACCGGCGCCGCCGGCTTTATCGGACACACTGTCTCGCTTGAACTACTCAAACGCGGCGATAGCGTTATCGGCGTCGATAATATGAACGATTACTACGACGTATCCCTAAAAGAAGCCCGCTTAGCGCGCCTCACAGGTAGCAAGAACTTTATATTTTCCCGTATCGATATTGCCAACAGAGACGCAATGAATGCGCTAGCAACAGCCAATCCTGATATCAGCCATATGGTTCATCTCGCCGCACAAGCCGGGGTTCGCTACTCACTCGAAAATCCGTTCGCTTATATAGAAGCCAATGTTGTTGGCCAGCTGGTGATCCTCGAAATGTGTCGGGAGCTACCAGACTTCAAGCATCTGGTCTATGCTAGTTCATCTTCAGTATACGGCGGCAATAAGAAAGTGCCCTTTGCTGTCGAGGATCGCACCGACACACCAGTTTCGCTCTATGCCGCGACTAAGCGAGCCGATGAACTTATGGGGCACTGCTACAGCCACCTCTATCGCATCCCAAGCACCGGCCTCCGCTTCTTTACGGTTTACGGCCCGTGGGGTAGACCAGATATGGCCGCCTATTTATTTACAAAAGCGATCCTTGAAGACCGTCCCATCAAAGTTTTCAATAATGGCGATATGCAACGCGATTTCACCTATATCGACGACATTGTTACCGGCGTTCTAGCCTGCCTGGACCATCCGCCTGATATGTCAGCGGACCATGATGTCCCTCATGCAGTCTATAATATCGGCAACAATGACCCGGAGCCACTCATGCGGTTCATTGAAACTATTGAAACCGCTATCGGTAAGAAGGCAGAAAAGAAATTTCTCCCCATGCAGGCCGGTGACGTCCAAGCTACCTTTGCGGATATTTCCCCTATGCAGGAGAACTTCGGATTCAAACCGAGCACACCAATCGATGTGGGCATCCCAAATTTTGTAAACTGGTATCGTAATTTTCATAAGGTTTAGCGATGGCAAGCAAGGCATCCAAAAGAGTAATCTTCGCCGCCCTCTTCGGGAATCTACTTATTTCCATAACCAAATTTGGCGCCAGCATTATCACCGCTAGTTCGGCGATGCTTAGTGAAGCGATCCATTCACTGGTTGATACGGGCAATCAGGCACTGCTTTTGTATGGACTTCGCCGCTCAGCTAAGCCAGCGGATCAAACTCACCCATTTGGTTATGGCAAAGAGCTATATTTTTGGTCATTCATCGTCGCAATTCTAGTTTTTGCCGTGGGCGCAGGCATTTCCGCCTATGAAGGTATCAATCGGGTGATGCACCCAGAACCGGTTTCGGATGCCTACATTAACTACATCGTGCTCGGTCTAGCGATGGTATTTGAAGCCTATGTTTGGTGGATTGCTTATAAAGAATTTACGATAATACGTGGGGAGCAGCCGTTCATAAAGGCAATCCGTGACAGTAAAGACCCCACGGTAATTACGGTTCTCTTCGAAGATTCCGCGGCCATGCTCGGCCTCATGGTAGCTTTTATTGGAGTCGCTATTTACGATTTCTACCAGCTGCCGATTTTTGATGGCATCGCCACAATACTCATCGCAGCCATCCTCACG
>Ga0315315_10002201_pt1 | contig 17878 bp, 15 predicted proteins | sample M140m3416metaG_FD_203699 | JGI IMG/M metagenome (GOLD analysis project Ga0315315, IMG submission 203699) | Ammonia-oxidizing marine archaeal communities from Monterey Bay, California, United States - M1 40m 3416 | ecosystem: Environmental > Aquatic > Marine > Intertidal zone | place: USA... | reverse complement strand
GTCATCCAATAATCACGACGATTCAACGCAGCCGCTTTGAGCTGTACGACCACTTCACCGGGCCCGGGCACCAGATCAGATCGTTCCTGAAAATCCAACGGTGTCTTCAAAGCTGTGAGCGTCAGGCATTTCATAAGGAGATTTCGACAGAAAGTAGAGCGATAAATTTATAATTAGACATCGTTCTGTTGCAGCCAAACTGCAAGCTGAGACTGCAGCTGAGCCGGACTGGCAGTTCCAGTCGTTGCTAACTGCTGAACAGTGATGGAAGCGACTAAGTTGCCGACGACTGCTGCTTCAGCGCAACTGGCTCCGGAACACAAAGCTAACACACATCCAGCGGTCGCACTGTCACCGGCACCTGTAGTATCTGTTTCGCTGGTGACTCGAACGCCGGGAACAGGAGTCCAATCCGGATCAGTCACGCACATGCCATCGGCACCGCGAGTCACAAAGACAGGAGCACCGGTGTCTTCTCGAAGATGGGTGGCCGCCATTTGCAGTTCGCTGGCATCAACGGTATCACCCGGTCGGGGGTCATCATTCCCAACCGCTTCAAATTCGTTGGCCTTGATGATCATGCTCCGGTATTCACGAATTCGTCGTCGGCTGTCGGCCCAAAAAACAACCTGCGATCGTTCCCTCGCCAAAGCCCCCAGGTATTCCCGAACAACACCAGTGACAGCTCCACAATCACGTGCTTCCGTCTGATCCATTACGATCACAGCATCCACTTCACCGGCCAATGTCGTCACAGACTTCATGATCGCCTGCTCGATTGCAGCCGGAGTGGTCTGACGATTCTTCGTGTCGATACGTGAATGTTCGCCTTCAAGGCCAACAATGTTTTGATTACGAGGCTTCATGTAGGTAGGAGTAAATCGATCCGGCGTCGCGTGCAGATGGTCGGTCGAACAGCCAAGACCAGCGAGTCCTTTTCTGAGATCCCAAGCTTCCCCGTCTTCTCCGACAAAGCCAATGGCGTGCAGAGTCCCCGCGCCCAACGCATGTAAATTAGACACCACGGTTCCGGCCGCTCCAGGAGAACATCGTACCGATGCTGCCTGGTGAGCCGGTTTGCCGGTTTCTACGCTGATCTCTTCGAGAATGGGGTCGATGTCGAGGTACTTGTCCAGAAAAAAATCACCAAGAATGGCGATGCGACTGCAGGCAAATCGGGCAATCAATTCTTCCAGGCGTTTAGGATTCAGCAATGAACTCACGTGGTGGGCTTTCCCAGCTGATGCACCAGATTAAGCAGCAGGTCGCGATTGTCAGCCTGTAGATATCGCATGGTACCGCCCATTCGACTGAACGACTTGTTGTAACGCATGTAATAAGCAGGATCGTCTTCCGGCGGCTCCCCTTTGCTCCAGTCCCACGTCGATTCAGCCAGGTCACTGACCAGAATGTAATGTCCGTCCATATGCTGCCCCTGCTGAATAGCAAGGTTCTGAGACATCGACAAAGACTTTTCGAAAATCATGGGACTCATCACTGCCGATCCAATGGAGAGATAGACTCCGCCGTCCAGTCGGCTGATGCTTTCAGCGTATGTCAGAAAATCACGTTGAGCTGTACGGCCGAGCGCGGCACAGTGATTCATGGGGTGATTGTAGATGATGTCGTGACCGATCATTGGATGACTGGTGAACGGAACACCTTCTCGAAACGCTCCGGCCTGAATACTAAACTGCTTCCACGGATGAGGAATCTCCAGCCATCCTGCACTGAGATCAAACGCCTTGATCATCCCCAGTAAATCAGCCCCCCCGGCGGCTCGGTAGGGATCCGAAGACACTTCACTGCGAACGAGATCCTCAAGAGTTTTCAGTGACGGAATCTCAAGACCTTCGTTTTCGATCATTGCCCCGACTGATTCGCCATATCCCTTACCTTCGAACGCTCCGATGTTCAAAGCCAGATTGATGTTGAATCCAGTATCGTGCCAGTTGCCAAACTTACCTTCATCCACCATTGGCCCGACATGTTCACAGCTCTGCCCCTGCCAGGAAAATTCCCAGTCGTGAATGACTCCCGCACCATTCGTAGCAAGGTGAGTGAACCAGCCACGTTCCACGAGTTTCAGAAAGACGGGCCCCAGACCGTTCTTGATTGCGTGAGCCCCAAAGGCAACGACCACCGGGCGGCCGGCCGCGCGAGCATCGCGAATACGCTGCACTGTCTCCGCAACCAACCGCTGAGCAGACTCCGAAAGCTCCGGACATTCCGTGTCTGGTGAAACATGATCGTGCTCGATCTGTTTCTTGTTTTCGCGGTTACTCAGAGGTTCCATGCGGACCTTAAAACGGTCCAGTTGAGGATATGGCATCGTTCTATTCCTGTCCGCTGTTCCAAAGCCATTCGATCAGCTGACGGGCGTCCTGATAATCAGGAACAACCGCATGACTTCCGGCAGCAATCAGCCGTTCACGTTTCCACTCGTCAGGCTTACCGCTACGGCCTGTTTCGTCACTGGCAACGGCAATGGCCGTCCCACCGACATCACGAACATTTTGAATTTCAACATAGCCGTCACCAAAGCCCAGCAGAGTAGCTCCGTCGACATTATTGTCGGCTAGAATATTCTGAATCACCTGAGCTTTGGAAAACGATTTGTAATCTTCCTGTGCCCCATAAACGTGACGTCCAAAGTAATCGCCCAACTGCAGTAGTTCAACTTCTTCACGCACGTACTGTTCGTCGGTTCCGCTGGCGAGATACATTTGCACGTCGCGTTCTCGCAAGCAATTCAACAGTTCAAGACTGCCAGGAACGACGGCTTCTGTTGGCGGCATCTCACCGGATCGCAGTTTCTCACGACGCGATTCAATCTGCTTCATCAGCCGATTGCTGTAATCAGCTTTGTAGGCCAGTGGTTCCAGAGGGGTACCGCCACGTTTTTTGACTTCTTCCGCCAGACGAATCATCTGATAGATGGTCTGCTTTCCGGTCAGCTCCATGACGAACTCGGAACAAATTTCCGATAGGAGTGCAGGTGATTCCTCCGTGCCGGTTTCCGACAGGTAACCCACCATCATCGGCACCATAATTTCCACCCAACCCTCGCGAACCAGGCTGAGTGTGCCATCAAAGTCAAACAGAACATGCTTGAAGTCGACAGTCGGTTTGAAGCTGTCGATCACTTCAATGCTGCTGTTTGACAGGAACTGCGTAGAAACGTCGGCGGTATTCACCTGGCGAAAATCGTGTTCAATCTGATCGGACATACAACTGGTACTGGTTAAAGGAAGAAAAGTGCAGAAACTAATAATGTAATCACCCCGGCTGCGAACCGCAGTCGGGGTGATGATAAATCTGATGTTCGTTTAGATATGAGTATCAGCAATTTGATTTCAGACGTCTGAAACCGTCTCGATCCCCAGTTTACCCTGAACTGCTCGACTGAGCGTTTCGCGGACGACTTCAATTGGAATACGATCGTAAACCTGCTGAAAAAAGCCTTCCACGATGATGTGCATCGCTTCGTTTTGGCCAATGCCGCGACTTTGAGCGTAAAAAATCTGCTCCTCGTCAACTCGGCCAGTCGTCGCCCCATGGGTACAACGAACATCGTCAGCTTCAATTTCCAGTCCCGGAATACTGTCACAGCGAGCGTTGGAACTGAGCATGAGAGCATCACTACGTTGGTAGCCATCGGTCTGCTGGGCAGCTTCATCAACTTTAATCATCCCTCGCCAGATGACTCGAGATTCATCACGCAGTACTTCTTTGTAAAGCAAATCGCTGTGAGTACCCTGCGCCTGATGATGCTGCTGTGTGTAATAAGAGATCTTCTGACGATCGACAGCAAAAGTCACACCATTCACTTCAGCGGTGGACGCGCGGCCCTGCAGATTCACATCCTGATGAATATGACTGAGCTTGCTGCCCAACCCAACCACAGTCCACTGCAGTGAACCCGAATTTGCGACGTTACCTGCCTGGTGAGCAAAGTGCCAAGACTTCTGATTCCAGTTCTGCAACTGGACGTAACGAAGATTGGCATGCCTGCCAACAATCAGCTCTACGCAGCCAACATGCAGGCCACTGAGATCGTCAGTGGCCGAAGTTGTTTCTTCCAGCAATGTCGCTCGCGCTTCATCTTCCACGACAATCAGCGTGTGGCCGAATTCAGCAACATCGTCTTTGCTGTGAGCGATCAGACTGTGCAACGGCAATTTGACTTCAACCCCCCGCGGTACATAAAGCAGAGTACCACTCGTCCAAAACGCAGCGTGCCATGCAGCAAAGCGGTCCGCAGTTGGATTGACGGCCTGCTTAAGAAAGTATGGTTCCAGTAGTTCGCGGTTTTCAGTAAGCAGCGTTTCCAGATCACCAAACAACACACCTTGAGCCGTGATTTTTTCGGTCACACTGGCCTGAGTCGTATGGCCGTCAACATGAACAATCTGCCCACCGTACTCAGTTTTATCGGCGAGCAGTGTGGAGACTGCGGAAGTATCATAAGGCTCCCTGGCCGGACGGAATCGGCCCGCATTGAAGACTCGCAGATCAACTCGTTTGAATTCTTCAGGATCGAGCTCTTGCTGCAGAAGCTCTTCGTACTTCGCATAAGCAGCGCGGCGTGCATCAGTGATCCATGATGGCTCATTGCGAGTCACCAGGAACTGCTCGAAGGTTTCAGAATCAAAACCAGTACGGGAAATGTCGGTCGTCATCGCAGACATGTTTTGACAGCCATTGTTTGTTGGACTGAACCAACTGAAATGAAAGTAAAGTAGGGCTCCAAAGAACGTCTGGAGCGCATCCACAATAAGTGCAGGAGCACTTGAGGGTATACACTGGTTTCACACAACCCCCGCCGTTACAGCAGAGACCGACCTGGTCTAGCCAACTGAACCTTCCATCTGCAACTCAATCAACCGGTTCATTTCGACGGCATATTCCATCGGCAACTCTTTAACCAGCGGTTCGATGAATCCCGTTACAATCATGGCACTGGCTTCGGCTTCCGTCAGCCCGCGACTCATCAGATAAAACAACTGCTCTTCGGCAATCTTGCTGACACTGGCTTCGTGCTCGATTGCCACTTCCTGCTCTTCGACTTCGATGTACGGATACGTATCGCTTTTGCTGTCAGGGTCCAGAATCAGAGCGTCACAAACCACATTGCTTTTGCACTGGCTGGCACCATCTTCAACTTTGACCAAACCTCGATAGCTACTGCGACCACCGTCTTTGCTGATGCTCTTACTGATGATGCGACTGCTGGTGTTTGGGGCACAGTGAACCATTTTAGCACCGGCATCCTGATGCTGGCTGTCTCCTGCGAAGGCGATCGACAGCGTTTCACCGCGGGCACCAGGTTCCATGAGCCAGATTGCGGGGTACTTCATTGTCAGCCGGCTGCCCAGGTTTCCATCGACCCATTCCATGAGCGAATCCTGATAGGCCATCGCTCGTTTGGTCACCAGGTTGTAGACGTTATTCGACCAGTTCTGGATCGTCGTGTAGCGGAATCGACCGCCCTTCTTAACGACAATTTCCACAACCGCACTATGCAGACTATCACTGCTGTAAGTAGGAGCCGTACAGCCTTCGACATAGTGAGCTGATGCGCCCTCGTCGACAATAATCAAGGTCCGTTCGAACTGACCCATGTTCTCGCTATTGATGCGGAAATACGCTTGCAGTGGAAATTCAATATTAACACCAGGGGGAACATAAATGAACGACCCACCAGACCAAACTGCACTGTTCAAGGCTGCAAACTTGTTGTCTTCCGGAGGAATGATCGTTGCAAAGTGCTCGCGAAAGATCTCCGGATGATCACGAAGGGCAGAATCCGTATCGGTAAACAACACGCCTTGCTTGGCGAGGTCTTCCTGCAGGCTGCCGTATACAACTTCTGATTCGTACTGGGCCTTCACACCTGCGAGATACTTCTTTTCGGCTTCGGGAATACCGAGTCGGTCGTACGTCTTCCGGATATCGTCGGGAACTTCATCCCAGCTGCGACCCTGTTCTTTAGCTGCCTTCATGTAATAGAAGATGTTATTGAAATCGAGATCCGACATATCACCGCCCCAATCGGGCATTGGCCGTGATTCGAATATCTCCAAAGACTTCAGACGAAAATCTCGCATCCATGCCGGCTCTTTTTTCATCTCTGAAATCTGGCCAACAATTTCTGCGTCAAGGCCCTTGCGGCTTTTGAACTCGTAATTGTCTGTGGAATCATGAAAGCCGTACTGGTAGTCACCAATTTCGACTTCCGCTCTAACAGGGGCATCGGTACTCATGATTGATTCTCTATGTTCGAGTCAGGCTGTACCTGACAATTGATCTAAACCTAAACGGCCGCCGCCTCTTTTTCGGCTTTGGCATTGTCGGCAGCAGCGTCCGGATGCCGTTCACGAATCGCAGCATACCCTTTGGCATGCAAATCCTGAGCAAGTGCGGCATCACCAGTTTCAACAATACGTCCGCCCAACATGACATGCGTGTACTGCGGAGGATTGAATTCCAACAGTCGTTCGTGATGAGTGATAATCAGCACGCCCATTTCCGGCCCTGCCAGTTTGGCCAGCCCTTCACTGACAACTCGAACAGCATCGCTGTCCAGACCGCTGTCGGTTTCGTCCAGAATGGCAAACTTCGGCTGCAGCATTGCCATCTGCAAAATTTCCATGCGTTTCTTTTCACCACCGGAAAAGCCGTCGTTGAGATACCGGCGAGCGAACTCAGGATCCATATCCAGTTCACCCATTTTGGCGCGAATCTCTTTGCGGTATTCCCGCATAGGTACGAGGCCTTCACCTTCCTTGCGATCGGGATTGCGAACGTTACTGATTGCATGGCGAATGAAATCGGCAACCTTCACGCCGGGGATCACAACCGGATACTGGAATGCCAAAAACATTCCTTTCCGCGCCCGTTCATCAGCCGCCAGTTCAGTGATGTTAACACCATCAATTTCGATGGTACCGGATGTCACCGAGTAATTGGGATGGCCAGCGAGTGCGTAGGCCAGCGTGCTTTTTCCGGATCCGTTGGGCCCCATCAGTGCGTGGATTTCACCCTGGCGAATCTCCATGTTCACCCCACGCAAAATTTGCGTATTGGCGACAGAGACATGCAAATCGGTAATCTTGAGCAGACTGCTCATGACGTTTAATGTTCCTTGAATGAACCTAGAAACTGAGCACGGTACATCTCACCATCACTGCTGGCCAAAGCTGTCGACTATTGTTCAGCGCAAACGGCGACCCGCTTACTAAAATTTGTTCGACCGCCATGTCGGGTTTAATAAATCAACATCAGAATCAAACGCCGACGCGAAACTAACAAACCTCAAACATTCAGTGCAGAATAACCGCTGTGGTGAGGCACCGGCAGTTGAGTTTCGCCACGTGTGACTTTGCGAGCCTTAATCTTATCCTGAATTCTCATTAGACCTTCGAGCAACGCTTCCGGACGCGGAGGACACCCAGGGACATATACGTCCACAGGAACCACCAGGTCAACACCTTTCACAACGTGATAACCATGTTTGAAATAAGGGCCACCACCGACGGTGCAGGCTCCCATGGCAATCACATACTTTGGATCCGGCATCTGTTCGTAGAGTCGGCGGACTCGGCTGGCCATCTTAAAAGTCACTGTTCCGGCAACGATCATCAAATCCGCCTGGCGAGGTGTGGCACGGAAGGCGCCTGCTCCAAAGCGATCGATGTCGTATTTGCTGGCACCTGCAGCCATCATCTCAATAGCGCAACATGCCAGCCCGAATGTCATGGGCCAGATACTGGATTGCTGTCCCCAGTTCATGGCCTCTTCGACAGTTGTAGTGATGACGTTTTCTTCGAATCGTCCTTCGATCCAGGTCATCGTCTTCAGGTCCTTAAAGGGCTAGTTCGTCTTTGACTTTGTTTTTGCCTGCCGTTGCAGACATAGATGAATGCAGACTCTACCAGCACCGGATGCTGATTCAATCACAGTCGAGGCCTTCCGGAATTTGAGGAAGGACCGTTACTGCTCAATTTTACACACTTGAGAAATCAGGTTTGAATTTGAAACTCGCAGCAATGATGCCCGTCTCGACATCGATTGACGAATTCGACTTCCGTACCCAAAACCTGTTCCAGCACCTCTTTTTCAACTTCACAAATTGTCTCATCAACATCTGCCAGCATTGGAAACGGACAATTGGTTTCACGAAGAATTGGCAAATCTGCAGAATAGTCAGACTCAATATTAAAACCGCTTGATCGCATTTCACCGACAAGTTGATCAAGCCTTTGTTCGGTTGTGCCGGCCTCTAAAAACTGGCGGCGAAAACGTCCCGCCAGCCGGTCCCGAATGCTCGCAAACAGCAAATTCCTCTGTGTTTCGTCCTCAACTGCCGTAATCACCTGCCAGAACACAACCGCAAGCTCACGATAATCTTCACCCAAAGCATGCAGACCATTGGCATTCGCCTGGTAAATCTGCCGAGGTCGGCCGCGACCAGACGATTCCGTCTCCGCTGACAATAACCCCTCAGACTGCAGGCGTTCGACTCTCGATCGCACTGCTGTGCGTGTGATATGCAGCACATCACACAACGTCTGAATATCTGCTCCCCCAGTGCGGTTTAGATATTCCAGCAATTCGCGATCTCGTTCGTCGAGTCCGGCCATGCGATTCACTTTGCCTGGTGACTGCTGATACTGAAGGAGAAGACTCAGTCAGAAATCAACGGGGATTTAGTCCGGAACAACTTCGTTAATATTGTACCGCTATCATTAATTTCGACAATTACTACTGTCATAATTAACTTAAATGAGACTCCATCTCAGTCTTTAGACCGCCAGAGCCTGCGCTGCCACTATGCCAGTTCAGCCGAACGCTCTGCAGATGCTCGCACTGCATTCATCAAAGCAACGCGTAAACCACCAGATTCCAAAGCGTGAACTCCGGCAATCGTGGTGCCGCCAGGACTTGTAACAGCATCCTTGAGCTGGCCTGGATGCTCCGCGGTTTCCAACACCATGCGAGCGGAGCCCAAGAGTGTTTGAGCGGCCAAACGCGTGGCGGTTTGTCGAGGCAAACCCATCTGTACTCCACCGTCACTCAACGCTTCAATCATCTGAAAAACGTAGGCAGGACCACTGCCGGAAAGCCCCGTTAATGCATCCATCAGCTTTTCCGGGATGGCTTCCACGATCCCCACTGATTCCAGCAAAGCGGTGACCAGATCCAGATCTTCCTCAGTTGCATGACTTCCCCCGCTAATCCCACTAGCGCCGGCTCCAACCAGACATGGGGTATTGGGCATCACGCGAATCACACGCGTGCCCACTGCCAATCCGCCTTCTAACTGGCTCAGGCCAATTCCTGCTGCGATGGAAACAATCAATTGTTCAGGGCGAAGCTGCCGGCTTAACGCGGCCAACGCCTGGGGCAGCACCTGAGGTTTAACAGCGAGGAACAAGACATTTGACTGCAAAAAAGCGGCATTTGGCTCGCTGTGAACAACAACATGCTCTCCTACAGATTGTGCAAAGTCTTTGCAGGCCTGAGAATAAGGATCGACGGCAATGATGCGGCTGGCGGAAATCCCGCCCTGACAAAATCCTCGTGCCAGTGCTGTCGCCATGCGGCCAGCGCCTAAAAAACCAACTGACACGGTACTAATGTCCATTTACTGCTCCCACAATCATTGAATTCAGGCATAACCATTGTTCCACCATGCTTCCAAATTGATCCCCGAAATGCTTTTTCAAGCTGTGTTTTTCAAAGAAATTCGCCATCTGAGTCGATCCGGTGGTTTTTGAAGGTCAAATTTTCCTCCCACCCTCCCCGGTTGGCACAATTGACAGTGCCCCTGTCGTGCTCAATCCATTAGAAATGGGAAAGATTCGCAGGCTTCTGCAAATGCCAAGAGGGCTGCCAGATCTGAAAGCGAAAGACGATGGATACCGCGTCTGCAAATTGAACCCTGGTGACAACGTAGAAGCCAGCAATGTCCCCTCAGTCAATCCTCTGCTTCACATGAACACTTTGCAGCCCCACCGACGAAGCTTTCTGCACACTGCCGGCCATGGTTTTGCAGGGCTGGCTGCATCAATGATGCTGGCCGAAGAATCCAGCGCCGCAGGATCGGGCGGAGTCGTCAAAGTTCTTCATCATCCGCCGCGGGCGAAACGAGTCATCCAGTTGTTCATGGGGGGAGCTGCCAGCCACCTGGATCTCTGGGATCACAAGCCTTTTCTTGACAAACACCATGGCGAGCCATCCGACTTCGGTGAACACATCGAAGCATTTCAGAACGGACTCGGCCCATGGATGAAATCACCATTCCGGTTCGCCCCGTACGGTGATTCCGGCAAGATGCTGAGCGAAGTAGTCCAGCCGTTAGGCGACTGCGTCGACGACATGGCGTTCGTCCACAACGTCATTGGTAAAACCGGAGTCCATAGTCAGGCCACATATTTGCAGGCGACCGGATTTCAACGTCCTGGTTTTCCCGGAATGGGATCATGGATCAGTTACGCTCTGGGAACGCTCAACCAAAACCTGCCCACATTTGTCGTGCTGCCCGATCATCGAGGATTTGCCAGCAATGGGCCTAAGAACTGGGGTTCGGCATTCCTGCCTGCCAGCAGTCAGGGTACTGCTGTATTTCCTCAACGGCCCGACCCGATTGCTGATCTCACCGCCAAGTCCACTTTCGTAAACGCTCAAAGTGAGATCGACGGACGAGAGGTGCTACAGGCACTGAATCGAAGCTACAACGAACAGCGACCGGGCGATTCACGACTGGATGCGCGCCTCAAGTCATACGAATTGGCCGCAGCGATGCAGTTGAGCGCTCCGGAAGTGTTTGACCTTTCCGGGGAGTCAGAAACCACGCTCAAGATGTACGGACTGGACCGCACAGGTTCTGCGTGGCCGTCTAAGATTAATGCTCCGGAAGAAATCGAGTATTTTGGTCGTAAATGCCTCGTCGCACGCCGCATGCTGGAACGAGGTGTTCGCTTCATTCAGATCTGGTCCGGCAATGACAACAGCTTCCCAAGACGAAACTGGGACAGTCACGAAAACATCAAACAGGACCACGGCCCGCTGGCTACCGGCATGGCCGTGGGCTCTGCCGCACTCCTGAAAGATCTCAAACAACGCGGGCTACTCGAAGACACTATCGTGCTTTGGACAACCGAATTCGGGCGATTGCCTTCGAGTCAGGGAGGAGCCGGTCGCGATCATAATCCATTCGTATTTACGAACTGGTTGTGTGGCGGCGGTATCAAGGGTGGCATTTCACATGGTGCATCCGACGAATGGGGATACAAACCACTGGACCGTGACCACCCAACGGAAGTCTACGACATCCACGCCACGATTCTGCATCTGCTGGGCATTGACCACAAACGCCTCACCGTTCGCCATGATGGCATCGACCGCCGGCTGACCGATGTGCATGGTCACGTGATCAATGAACTACTGGGCTAGAACTGCAGCAGGTTTTCCCGGAGCGCGATCCGCGGAAAATCACTGATGTGTAACCAAGTACTACCCTCGAGAACAGCATTCACCGAAACTCATCTCGTTCTGAGGTGACACTTGCAAAAAACGGCCTCAGTGAAAGCGTCGTTGACCAGCAAAAACGCAGAGCCACCGGTCGGATTTGAACCGACGACCTATGCTTTACGAAAGCATCGCTCTGCCAACTGAGCTACGGCGGCTGCGGGTGGCCGTTCTGACACAGCCAACGCGGCGAAGTATCATCATCTGCACCGTTGAATGCAAGAGTTCCCGCGTGGCAGAACGAAAGTCAAAGGCGGAAAGGTGGCTGCTGGCTGCCTGAGTGAGTGTTGACTGTCGATCAGGGGCGCAGGCCGGAAATTCTGATTTTGCGTCCGTAAGCATCCGCCAATTGCGCGGGTGTCATTTCGTAGTGCCTCATCAGACTTTCGTGCCAGACATAGCCGTTCTTAATGTCTTTGAAAAACCGGCGAAATTGATCGTTGTCGATGGCGACCAGCAGATCAATCATCGAACTCGCCAGACCGTATTGCCACGCTTCAATTTGTTCCAGTTCGAAAAACCCGCCGAGTGTACGAGTGAGCCGGATTCGTCTTGCTGCTGCCTGCTGTCTTTCTCGCACAGTGTTTGACAAACGGACTGCCCTTCCGGCCACCCAGTCGGCAATTCCTTCGTTAATCCAGGAGGGAATGCGAGCAGTTGAGCGATACCGATGGATGTAGCCATGAGCCGTTTCATGGACCAGAACCACTCCAAAAAACGACGCCGAATTACCTCGGTAACACCCAACCACAACTCGACCATTTGCGTAGGAATGACAAACCCCCTGGGCACCGGCCACATCTTCATTTGACAGAGTATCACGCTCAAATTCGTGAAAAGCGGCTTCCTGCAAAAAGGCAACGATGACGGCTTTGCCACGCCAGACATTATGACCTTCTTCGAAGCCGAAGGACCTGCCAAGCGCTTCATTCATCTGATCGAGCTGAACCAAGTATGGTTTCACCTGGTTCGGTGGAATATCGGTCAGAAACAGGAAGTACTCAGTCTCGTACAACTGCATATCCAGACCACTGAATTGTTCTTGAACTTTCTTTAAAAATTCGCGTTCCTCTGCAACAAACTCCTGCATTTCTTCCGGAGTGGAGACTTGCCAAAAACGATTACGAGACTTCTGAAGTCGCTGTTTTGCGGCCGCGTCACGTTGCTGAATGTCAATCAACAGATACTGCCGCGATTCCTTGACATATTCGGGTTCATAAACTGTATCGGCGATGGTCAGTCGAGCGAGACTCTTGATTGAGATTCTGCGAACCCGTTCACTGTCTCTCTGACGGACATCGATGCGAGCCGCAAATTGCCTGCTGCGATCCAGTTTCACATCTTCAATCAGAACATCCGCATACGTGATCCCTTTTGTGGTGACGACCGTTGCCGTCTGTTCCTTCAGGTCCGAAAACCTGTCAACCGTCAACGCGTATTCCAGCAGGACCGCGCTGAGTTCCTCTGATTTCTTCTTGCGCTGAGCATGTGCGTGGGGTGCACAAACGCACAGACACAGCAGGAAGAAAAACCAGCCCGCAAGCCGGCAGGAATGATTATTGGGTGCATTCAGCATTCAATGACTTCGTCGATTCCGTGTCCCTGCGATAAAATCGGTATCAGCAGAACGATGTTAACGTTAAGTTCCTGATCTCGTTAGAACGAAGCATTCGCAAATACCCGGCAACATCATTAAATATCTGCCGTTTTAACATCCTTCGTGTGACCGATAGAGTCGTCAATGAGCTTTTTTCAGCCGGAACAGGTTAGCGCCCGTACGTTTATTGAATATGTGGAATATCATCCTGCTTTGGAATCGACGAATTCTCTGGCGGTTGAGTTACGCGATGAGCTTTACCACGTGGCTCCGGCATTGGTCCTGACAGATGAGCAATCGGCCGGGCGAGGACGAGGAATTCATACATGGTGGTCGGCTACCGGAGCCATCACGTGCTCTGTTGTACTCGATGCGCATCGGCATGGTCCTGCGATTGAATCTCGCCCCCTGATTGCTTTGGCGGCCGGATTGGCGGCTCGAGCTTTGGTCGCAGAGCTTTTGCCCAACCATACGGTGCAGACCAAGTGGCCTAATGATGTCCTGGTCGGTGATCAAAAAATCTGCGGGATCCTCAGCGAACAGCATTCCACTGATTCCGGCAGCATCCTGATCATCGGGATTGGTCTGAATGTCAATAATTCCCTGGCAACGGCTCCTGACGAGGTTCGGCAGCGTGCAACATCTGTCTTTGAGCTTACAGGACAAAGTGTTGATCTCACCGAGGTTCTGATTCGGTTGCTGAATCACTTGAGTCACGCACTCGACCAGGTTTGCAGGAATCCTGTTGAGACAGCTCAGGAATCCGCAAAATGCGATCGACTGACCGGCCACGAAGTTAAGATTCAGACTCCGACCGAGCTGCTGGCGGGAAAATGCCAGGGGATCGCAAATGACGGTGCCCTGCTGTTGAAGGTCGGAGACGCGGTGAGAGAAATCCGAGCGGGCCACGTACTTGAGTTTTCGTAGATGCCATACCGGACGAGCTTCACTGCAATTTCTGATCCCACGCGTTGCTACTCAGCACTGTCCGATGAAATGGTTTTTGGCATCACGTCACCGGCGGCAACGAAATTCATCGAGACAGAATTGACGCAGTGACGCGTATTTTTCTCTGTCATTTGCTCACCAACAAAGACGTGGCCAAGGTGTCCGCCGCAATTGGTGCAGATGATCTCGGTTCGATATCCGTCGGCATCCGGGAGATGAGTGACAGCTCCTTCGATTTCATCATCGAACGCCGGCCAGCCGCAGTTGCTGTGGAACTTATGATCTGACAAATATAACGCCGCATTGCAACGACGGCATACGTACGTTCCTTTGTCTTCGAGATCAGTGTATTCGCCGGTGAACGCTCGTTCGGTCCCTTTATTCAGCAGCACATACATTTCAAAATCAGTGAGCTCGTTGTATTGTGGTGGAGTCGATTTTTCGGTCATAGGAGCGTCCTTCGCAGCTGCGGTCTCAATGGGGTTGAGTTGCGTGGCGGGTGTGTCATCGAAACTATCTTCGTTTGCGATAGCTGTCGATGATTCGACGATGTCGGCTCTGTCAACGATCGAATCAACACATCCAACGATCACCAGACAGGCTATCAGCATGAGTGAGGATAATCGCATCGAACTACTTTCATTCACAATGTCAGGTTGAGCTGCCACCATTACGATTACCTGTTGTATCTCATCTGCAGTCTGGATTCGAGAGCGATTTGCAGAGACCTGTTATCGTACAGTCCACGCTTCGTGAAATGAAACGTCACTTATGAAGGAGATTGAGTGATTTGTTGTTCGTTCACAATGTCCTGCAGGACTTGACTGAGAATCGGCCCGGTGACATCCATCGAGAATTTGCGGCGAACGGACTGCTGCAGTTGTTCTGACATCCGCGACGTTGTTGCTGTGGAGGCAGTGCGTATTGCCTGACACAGTGCATCCTGAGAATCAGCGGGATAGGTCCATCCCTGTGCCAGATCACTGATGCGTTCAGGAAACGCACCGTGAGCGGGTACCAGAGAAGGAACGCCGACCAGAGCGGCCTCCAACATAAACAGCCCCTTCGGTTCATGATAGTTGGCAGGTACACAGAGCACATCGAACGACTTGAGAATTTGGAATTTCTCGGTTCGTGTCCGGGAACTTCTTAACCACTGAAGACGGTTTGGACCGATGGCACCCTGCACTTCAGTCAACCTCTTGTGGAACCAGACGCGATGCAGTGCAGGCAAAAATCCGGCAATTCGGAATTGCAGCGCATCAGTGGTGTCCGCCAGTTGCTCTATGGCGTTCAGAAAATTACCGATGCCTTTTTCCGGACAGATACGTGCAAAGTAACCGATGGTCTTTGATGGTGAGTTGCAGTGATCGTCGGCCGCGAAGTCCGGGATCTCGCAGTCGATGCTCAACGGGATTTGTTCAACACGTTCTCGTGGCAAGCCCATCGACTGCGAGATGTGATCAGCGTACCAGCAACTGTGAGTCAACAGGCGATCAAAGTGCTGGCTATTTTTGCTGATGAGATCGATTGATGCATTCTTCCACCTTGGAGAAAGCGCGTCCAGGAAAACATCATCCCCTTGGAGCAGACAGACGATCTTGCCGCCGAAACGTTGTCGCAAAGTCGGAACGACTCCTGACAGCAGTGCGTTGCTGAACAGAATGAGATTGGGTTTCAGGTCATCCACCAGCCAGGTCACCAACTGCTGAATTTCATCGCGCTGTGGTCCAAGGTTCCCCTTCAGCATATCAATCGTGAGCCCCCCGAGTTGCGAGGCATCAGTGGCACTGCTGCGTCGAGTGAGTTGCCTGAGGATTTTTGGGCGGTCAAGCCAGCCTTTGAGAAGCCTGGGTAGACGTGACCAGCCTGGTACAGTGGAATCGAGATAGACGTTGACTCCCCCAAGGAATACTCGATCGACGCTGACGTTTTCTTCGTCAACAGTGATTGGCGTATAGGTAGGAATCAGCGTGACATCGTGTCCGACATTGCGCAGAGTTCGAGCCAGTGTGTTGTCCTGCATGCAGGATCCACAAAACATGCCGGCTCCCCCGGCGGTGATGATCGCGATCTTCATAGATGGATCCTATTTGGAATCCATGTGAATCACACCAGACCATCCCGGGGGGACGGCTGATCGTGATCGATGGATTCGCATCGAAATGCGAAGGCAATCGTGTCGAAATGCAGATAAAATTCCGGCTGAAACAAGGGAGATAGTGGTGATCTTCCGCTTAAGTCTTCTCTCGGCTTCGCATCACGCAATGATTTCTTCGATCGGGTGTCCGAAGTCCTGTTCGAGACGTTTTTGCCCGGGGATTTCCAGACGGTGAGCGTTCAGGCCCAATTGCTTCAAAATCGTTGCGTGGATGTCTGTAACGTAGTGAGGATCTTCTACCGAATGGAATCCAATACCGTCGGTGACTCCATGAGCGATTCCACCCTTCAGTCCCCCACCGGCCATCCAGACGCTGAATGCGTGAGGATGATGATCGCGGCCGTCGGCCCCCTGAGAACCTGGTGTGCGTCCGAATTCCGTTGCGAAGACCAATAACGTTTCCTCAAAGAGGCCCCGTTGTTTGAGGTCATTGATCAATCCGGCAATCGGACGATCAACCTGCATGGCCAGTTTGGAATGCCCGGCTTTGAGAGCGGAATGCTGATCCCACGCTCCGGCCGCTCCTTCACCGTGCTGAATCTGAATAAAACGCACACCCTTTTCCACAAAACGTCGAGCGGCTAGAAGTTGTTCGCCGAATGGACGGGTTTCTTTTTGGTCAAACCCGTAGAGATTTCTCGTGGCTTCGGTTTCGGCACCAAAATCGATCACATTGGGAACGGCTGTCTGCATTCGAAACGCAAGCTCGTACGACTTGATTCGGGCATCCAGTGCCGCATCCCCGGGGTGCTGTTTGAGCGTCAGTCTGTTAAGTCGGTTGACCAGGTCAAAGCTCAGGCGTTGTTCTGCTGCAGTAATCTCGCCTTCAGGTTTGGCATAGTCCAGCGGATTATCCGGATCGACTTTTAATTCTACGGCATCATACGCCGGACCGAGGTAATGTCCGTCTCGACGATCGAAGAACCGAGGTCCCATGGCGATGAACTGGGGCAGGTTTTCATTGAGCGTTCCCAGCCCCCACGTGACCCACGCACCAACCGTGGGAACTCGAGGATCCAGCATGTGCCGGCCGGAATGAAACTGGACCTGTGCTCCGTGATTGTCGTCTGTCGTCCACATCGAGCGAATGATAGAGATGTCGTCGACGACGGACCCGATGTGTGGAAACCAATCGCTGATTTCGATGCCGCTCTGGCCGCATTTTCTGAAGCCAATTTGCAACGGATAGATCTTGTTTCGTTGTTGTCCATTCGCGTCGTTCACAACGACGACTCGAACCTTTTTCAGCCGTTCGGGATTCTGTACGCCGGCGAATGGTGTTTCAGAGATCGACTTGCCGGCGTACTTGGTCAGCAGCGGTTTGGGATCGAAACTTTCCATGTGACTGACGCCGCCGCGCATGAACATCCAAATGACATTCTTTGCTTTTGGAGCGAAGTCGGAGATCCCTCCGGGCACCACCGGGCCACCAGCCAATGATTCTTCGGCAACGGTTTCGGAATGCAGCATCGATTGCAGAGCGATCGTGCTGAAGGCGAGTGCAGACTGACTGCCAAATTGTCTTCTATGCATAACTGACTACCGAATCGAGATGAAATCATTGTGGTTCAGCAAGCTGTGAATTAATCGAGTCTGAATTCGCATGTTGATGTCAGCGACCGGGATATCAGTCCTGA
>Ga0315315_10002199_pt1 | contig 17882 bp, 8 predicted proteins | sample M140m3416metaG_FD_203699 | JGI IMG/M metagenome (GOLD analysis project Ga0315315, IMG submission 203699) | Ammonia-oxidizing marine archaeal communities from Monterey Bay, California, United States - M1 40m 3416 | ecosystem: Environmental > Aquatic > Marine > Intertidal zone | place: USA... | reverse complement strand
GAAGTGAATCTGCGGACTTCAGAGCGGACTCGAAATCGTATTGTTGTTCAGATGCTGTGCGGAGGCTGAGTGTGAAACACCTTGATGTGAGTTTGTGAAACTGGTGTTTGCATCTGCCGTGCAACTTCATTGCGTTGAAACGGGACGTCGGGGGGCAGTTCTCAGTGATAAGATCTGTCGATTAGGTGATAAATGCTAACGATGAGGGTTGTAGGGTCACGATAGACTCGAATGGTGTGGTCCGGCACCGCTGCGCGGAGATTCCGGATTTTAGCGTGGTTCTACCCACTTCACGAGACACACACATGCGTCGGATTCTAGCGAAGCCTCATCTGATCATTGTCACTGCTTTAATGACGATCGTCTTGGGTGGTTACGCTTACACGCGTATTCCAGCAGATCTATTGCCGCAATTTGACACTCCTGCAGTGCAGATTGTCTGTTTCTATCCTGGGATGCCGCCGGAGGTGATGGAAAAAGACATCATGAGTCGTTTGCAGCGCTGGACTGCCCAGTCTGTTGGCATTGAGCATCAGGAAGCCAAGGCGATGCAAGGTGTCTGTGTGGTGAAGGACTTCTTCACTGAGGGCATCAGTAATGCGGAAGCGATGGCGCAAGTGTCATCGTATGCGATGAGTGACATGTTCTATCTGCCACCGGGGACAATTCCACCGATGGTGATGCCGTTTGATCCAACGGCTAGTGTGCCGCTCTGTCTGGTGGTGGTCAGCAACCCAGAGATGGATGAGCAGGAACTCTACGACATTGCCTACTATGAACTGCGAAACAAATTGCAGTCGATCAGTGGCGTGATTGCACCAGCTGTGTATGGGGGAAAACTGAGACGAATTCTCGCCTATGTGGATGCCGAAAAGCTTGAGGCATACGGGCTGACGCTCATGGATGTGCAGGAGTCGTTGCGGAAACAGAATGTGTTGATACCGGCGGGCAGTATAAAAATTGGGAAACAGGATCTTCAGATCTTTACCAATGCGATACCGGAAAAGATTGACGAGCTCAACAGCACACCTATTCGTGTCGTGAATGGCGTCCCCGTGTTGATGAGTGATGTGGGCGAGGTTAAGAATGCTTCGCAAATCCAATCGAACATCGTTCGCATCAATGGTTCGAGGCAAGTTTATATCCCGATTTATCGCCAGCCAGGTGCTAACACGATCGAGATTGTTGATCGTATTAACACTCAGCTTTCGACGATTCTCGTTCGATTGAAAAATGAGCGATCAGAAGATCCCAAGATGAAGTCATTGGTGCTCAGCGTTGCCATGGATCAGTCAGTGGGTGTTCGATCTTCGATTGCAAGTTTGCAGTTGGCTGGTGCTTTGGGAGCCTTGTTGGCTGGTCTGGTTGTGTTGGTGTTCCTGCGCAACTTCCGCCTGACTGCCATTGTGTTGGTGGCTATCCCAATCGCCATCATCGCCTCCTTTTTGGTCATGTTTTTCACGGGTGACTCGATCAACGCCATGACGCTTGGTGGCTTAGCATTGGCGATTGGGATTTTGGTCGACCAATCCATTGTGGTGATCGAAAATATTGTTCGACACGCGCAAATGGGCAAGAAGCCATTCGACGCAGCGGCTGATGGGACCTCGGAGGTGCTGGGGCCGATTCTTGTCTCTACCCTGACCTTCGCTGTGGTATTCCTGCCGGTTGTTTTTCTTTCGGGGCTGACGCGATTTCTATTTGCACCTTTGGCGATTTCTGCTGTGGTCGCCATTTTTGCCTCGTTCCTGTTGTCCATCACACTTGTTCCCGCCTATTGCGCTTATTTTCTGCCCCGTCAGGAAGTCGTTGACGGGAACCAGGACGAGCAAAATGCCAACTGGTTTAGTGATCTGTTGCGAAGGGCAATCGCGGCACGATGGCTGGTGGTCGGAGCCTCCGTCGCTGCGTTTGTTGTTTCCGTTTTGTTGAGCATGCGGCAGGGGCAGGAATTGTTCCCCGCGGTCGATAGTGGGCAAATCACGATGTATGTGAGGCTGCCATCAGGAACACGGATCGAAGAAACCGAAAAAGTAATGAAGGAGATCGAAGCGACGATTATCGATCAAATTGGCGAGCCTGACCCCGGCTTTGCGATTGATCCGAACCGTCAGGAACATCCCGATTCGGCGTTGCAGTTGTTGATTTCGAATATCGGAGTTTTGATGGATTGGCCGGCCGCCTACACGCCAAACACTGGACCCATGGACGCTTTCATGTTGGTTCAGTTGAAAGATCGCACAGAAACGCGGGACGCAGACAGCTATGTCGTTGAGCTTCGCAAACTGCTGGCAAAGAAGTTCCCGGATGTCGAGATTTCCTTTGATACAGGCGGGATGCTGACTGCGGCATTGAATATGGGCGAACCTGCGCCAATTCACTTTCAGGTGCAGTGCAGTGATCTGGAAAAAGCTCAGAAGATTGCAACCATCATCCGTGACACCGCTGGCAAAGTACCGGGGGCTACTGATGTTCGGATCGCTCAACGCATCGACTATCCAGCACTGGAAGTCGAGATGAACCGTGAACTTGCCGCCCGTATGCAAATCACGCCCAAGGATGTGATGACCAACTTGGTGGCAGCTACAAACAGTACGATCAACTTTGAACCCACTTTCTGGATCGATAAGAACAAGGGGAATCATTACTTCTTTGGTGTTCAATATCGAGAGGAAGATCTTAATAGCGAAAAAACGATCCGTGATATCCCAGTGATGGGAGGTGATCATGCAATGAGACGCCTCGGTAGTGTCGCTGAAATTAAGCACACAGAGGGACCAGCAGTTGTTCACCACCGAAATATTTCACGCGTCACGGATGTCTACGCGGGTGTCCTACCCGGTTATGACGTCGGACGTGTAGTCACAGAGATTGAACGTCGCCTTGAGGCGGATGCTCAGTTAGGTGTAACGCTAGGTGTTGACGACCGCGGTCCGATTGCCAATTTGAACGCAGATGAGTTTGCGGGGACAAGTTACCGCATGATGGGTGAAGTCAAATTGATGCGTGACTCGTTTTCTCAATTGAGCATTGGGTTGGTCATTGCGACTCTGTTGGTTTATTTGGTGATGGTCGTTCAGTTTCGGAGTTTCACCGATCCCCTGATTGTTTTGCTGACAGTTCCGCTGGGGTATGTGGGTGTTGTGATGTTGTTGTTCGCAACCAATACTCATCTTTCTGTTCCAGCTTTGATGGGGATCGTGATGATGATCGGAATCGTGGTGGAGTATTCCATCGTTTTGGTGGACTTCGCGAATCGAAGGATGGAAGATGGGAAAACACCAACCGATGCCGTCATCGATGCCGCGCGTATCCGCTTACGCCCGATCTTGATGACCTCGCTGACAACATGGCTTGCCTTGTTACCCATGGCGATTGGTTTGGGTGGCAGCGGTACCAATGCACCGTTAGCAAGAGCAATCATTGGTGGTGTGATCGGTGCCACTGTTCTTTCTCTGGTCGTGGTGCCATGTCTGTATGTCTTGATGAAAAGAAAAACTGTTGTTTCGACGGATGAATCTTCCGCTGCGACCGCGATCTGAAATGCCCATTAGGAAGAGAGTTGAGATGAATTCTATCATTCGAACTTCGTGCGTCACTCTGGTCAGTATGCTATGGCTTTACCCGCTTGCAAATGCAGTGACTGCGCAAGAGACGGAAATGAAAACCGTGAGGCTTCCAGTTACCCTTGAGGGTGATTTGAGAACTGAATTGCGTGCTCGTATCGAAGGCTATGTTGCGATCGTGCATGGTGACATCGGTGAACGAGTGACCAAGGGAAAGGTACTCGTGACGTTGGACGCGCCCGAGTTGGAAGCAACTGTTCAGCGGAGGCAGCGAATGTTGTCCCAAGCAGAAGCAAATCTTAGCGTCAGCAAAGGAAAGATTGAGATTGCCAAAGCAAAGCTCAGTCAAACGCAGTCTGCACGTCAAGAACAGCAAGCACTGCTAAATCTGAAAGTCAGTATTCGTGACCGATACAATGTGCTTGTGGACGGTGGTGCTGTGCAAAGGGAGATGCTTGATGAAGCAATCTTTGCTGTCAGTGCTGTTACCGCTGCAATCGGTAAGGCTGATGCGGATATTGCAGCAGCTAAGGCGGACGTCGGTGCGGCGATCAATGAGGCAGAGTACGCGGAGTCGGGCATTCAGGTTGCCAAGGCAGAGCTTAGTCATGCTGTCGCGCAGGAACAATTTCGTCAGATCAAAGCTCCCTTTGATGGAATCATTACCGAACGTTCAGTTGACCCGGGGCAACTGGTGAGTCCCGGGAATATCAATGGCAAATCACTGCTTGTGATTGAGCGAGTGGATGTGCTGCGAGGCGTGTTGACCGTGCCGGCGGAGGATGCAGCCTTGGTACGGCAGGGCGATTCAGTGAAGCTGATCGGTTTTCCTGGAGCAGACAAAATCACGGCACCGGGAGGGGGGCCGCTGAAGGTCAGTCGCGTTAGTCAAACCCTCGATATGAAGACGCGGACGATGAGAGTCGAAATCGATCTGCAAAATGTGTTTGATGAAAAGACGGCTCGTTATCGCTTTTTGAGCGGGCAGTACGGGTCAGCAAGCGTCACTACACGATAAATAATTGATCGTCGAACAAGTCGTCGAACAAGTCGTCGCATACGGCAATACACGGAAGTGCAAGGAGGCATCTGTGCCTGGAAAATATCGAGCGAAGCGTGGTCGTCATTGGCGTCGCCGGCAGTTGCTCTTGCTGTGCATTTTGCCAACAGTGGGATGTGCCGTCTCATCAAGTTCTGCGGATAAGCAATCGTGGTTTTCTAGGTGGGTTCCGGCAACTAACGTATCGCAAACGGAACCTGATTCCGCGAAAACACAGTTAGCGGTATTCAAAGATCGGTCCAAGAGTGACTTGTTGGCTCTCAATGCTGCTGCGCTGACGCAATTGCGGCAAGTCAACGCAGAGATCACACAGGACATCGTGCCTATGCCAACGCTACAGGATGGTGCTGGTTCGCAGGATGGTGCTGGGTCGCAGGATGGGGCTGGGTCGCAGGATGGGGCTGGGTCGCAGGATGGGGCTGGGGCATCGAGTGATGTGATGGAATTGTTGCCTGAGGGTGATTCCTCAATTCACGCGACCATCAGCGACAAGACCATTGGAAACGGGGCTAGCGGAAACACAGCGATCCAAGCGTCAATTGAACCGGCGATCATCGACACAGTTGATGGTGTAGAGGTCATTGGCTCGATCGATACTGCTCAGGGAATCGACTTGTCATCTGCGTTGGGGATGGCTGGGGGCAATGCGTGGACGATCCAACTGGCGCGGCAGAAAACCGTTGAAGCTCATGCCAATCTACAGCAGGCTGAAGCATTGTGGTTGCCCACGCTTCAGTTTGGCGTGGGCTGGAATAATCACAGTGGTCGGATTCAAGCGACTGATGGAAATGTCATCGAAGCCTCGCGAGACTCCCTGTTTGTCGGGGGTGGTGCGACGCTCGGGACAGCTCCGGTGGCTGGTGGCAGTGGTGGACCGCTTCGGTTGATTGCCGATTTAGCATTGGTAGATGCGTACTTCGATCCGAAAATTGCCACGCGTCGGTGGTCAGCTAGTCGGGCTGGCGTGTCGGTTGCTAAAAACGACGCTTTGCTGAATGCTGGGTTAGCTTATGTTGACCTGGTGCAGGCCGCAGGGCAAATCGCAGACACTGAGGCTGCCATTGCTGCGGTACAGCAGTTATTGAATCTGACAGAAACGTTTGCAGCAGCAGGTGCAGGTGCTCAGGCAGATGTCGATCGAGCTGCGACTGCCAAAGCACGCATGGAGCAGAAGCTGCACAATGCACAGCGTCTGTTCCGCACACGATCGGCGTCCCTTGCTCGTCGGCTGCGGCTTGATCCGCGGTTTGAGTTGTATCCTGCCGATCAAGTGATCGTTCCGCTTGAATTGTTGGCTGATTCCAGTGATCAGGAGGTGCTGATACAGGCAGCGTTCTCACAGCGTCCAGAAGTCTCTGAACTGGGATATGAAATTGCCGGCTTGTGCCTCGAAGTGAAGAAAGAGCAGGTGGCACCGTGGATTCCTCTTGTTGCAGTTACGAGTAGTGGTGGAAGCTTCGGTGGAGGAACGGGGTCCCAAATCAACAATCAAGCTGGACGAGCCGATGTCGATGTGCAGGCCTTGTGGCAAATCGACAGCCTTGGAATGGGCGTTGTTGCCAAACGCAAGCGTGCTAACAGTCGCTTGAGTCAGAGTCGGACGGAGCTGGCGGATCTTCGAGATGAAATTACCGCGGAGGTGATATCTCAGCAGGAGAACGTGCTTAACTATCGCATGCAGATTGATTCAGCCGATGAATCGTTGGCAATGGCTGAGTCAAGTTACGATCGGAATCTTCTCCGTGTTCGTGCTGACGAGGGGCTTCCGATTGAGTTGTTGCAGGCCATTCAGGCACGTGCGTCTTGTCTCGAAGATCGAACTACTGCGGTCGCAGGTTACAACCGATCGCAGTTGCATTTGCTCTATGCGACTGGACAGATTGGGCGTTGAGTAACCACGTGGACTCACCCGTTCGGTTAGGACTTCAGGATCTCTGTCAAGTCGTTGGTGCTGTCAGAAAAGGACTCCTGCTCCGTGCCCACACAGTGCAGCATGGTCAACAGCAGATTTGACATGGGGATCTTCTCATCGAATCGTCGATACTGTCCGTGGTCGAGTCCAAGTTCTCCACCACCGGCCAACACAAGAGGGTAATTCCGGTTGTTGTGTGTGGTGCTGTTGCTGCTACCGTAAAGCACAACCGAATTATCCAGCAGCGAGGTTTCGTCTTCCTTTGATTCGGACATGCGGTCCAGAAAATAGGAGAATTGCTCGGCCATGAATCGATCCCAGCGGCTAAGGGCTTCGGCACCATCGGGTTTATTCCAGTCGTGGGCCAGCGTATGGAGCGAAGCCTTGAATCCCTCTAGTTGCGGGAACTTGGCAGCTTTCGATGAGCAGTCTGCCATGTTTGTGATTTGGTACGTTGCCACTCGGGTTGAGTCTGTTCGAAATGCCAGATAGATCAGGTCGTACATGGTACGAATGAAATTCTTAGGAGCCTCGTCGTCAGCTTCCAAATGTAGCATCTCGCGATCTTGATCGTTCAGTTCAGGGCGAGGTACTTCGAGCCATTGCTGGGAACGCTGGACGTCCTTTTCAATCTTCTCGACTGATGCAAGGTATTCATCAAGCTTGTTTCGGTCTTGACTGCCCAGGCGTCGTCGCAGTGATTTAGAATCTTCCAGAACACGGTCCAGCATGCCGGCTGCACTACGAAGTCGCCGTTGTTTGCGTAGCACGTCCGCGTCTCCGGTACCAAAAAAGCGATCAAATATTTGCTGCGGTTGGTTCAGGGCAGGGAGTGGGCGACCTTTGTGATCATACGACATCGTGCTGGAACGAGTTGGTTCTCCCACTCCGCCATCAGTTGAGAGCACCAATGACGAAAACCGGGTTTGTTCCGCCAAAGTTGCTGCCGCGACTTGGTCAACCGAAACAGTGTTTTCCAACATCTTGTTGTTGAGGAAAGCGCCAGTCAGAAAAGTGTCTCCCGTGTCATGCGCCCCCATTCTACGACCGTTGGGATGTGATAAGCCACCAAGGATGCTAAGGCTATCGCGATGCTTCTCCAAAGGCTGGAGCGTCTCGGTGAACTGGAAGTCTTTGCCTTCTCCCTGCGGAAACCATCGCCACTTGGCTTGATCGCTATCTTCCTTGGGAAGGCTGACACCAAAGCCAAAGTAGAATGCACACAATCGTTTTGCCTTGGACTTTGTCATGCCAGCGGCGTGCGTCGAACCACTCATGCACTCAAGCCATGGCAGTCCCAGCGAGACTCCGGTTCCTCGAAGAAATGTGCGTCGACTCAGATGCCAAGATTTAGATGCCATGATTAATTATCCCCTCAAGCGTCTGATGAAGATGCCAATGGTGAAATTGCTATTTTGTTCGAAATGGTGGGCTGAGAACCAATTGGGTAATGAAGCTCCGAAGTCGATAGTTGTCAGCCTTGAGCGATGAGGTCAACTTATGGACTGCGTTTTGATCGGTTAGTTGGATCGGCCGTCCAAGTGCATAGGTCAGCAGATGAATTACGAATGAACGTGAAAAATCGTCGCTACGTGCTGCCAGTAAATGACGTTTCAGGCTCTGCACGTTCGCTAATTCTATTCCATCGGGCAAGCTATTCGTGGTTGTGGATAGTATTTCATCTTCACTTTCCTGCGCCGTGCTGGGGTCACGATGCAATCCCACGGCATCGAAGTTTTCCAATGCAATGCCCCATGGGTCAAGGCTCTGGTGGCAATTGTTGCAGGCAGCCTTTTTGCGGTGAATTGCCAGTTGTTCCCGAATCGACCGTTCCCTGAACTTGGGATCCCCGTCTTCCAAGGTTGGCACGTCGGGTGGCGGAGGGGCGGGCGGATCATTGAGCAGACGGTCTCGAATCCAAACAGCCCGGCGAATCGGGTGTGATTCCGCCCCCGTAGAATTCGCCAACAGAATACTACCCTGTGTCAGTAGTCCACCGCGATGATGTTCCGGCAAGTGTTTGACCGGTCGCATGCCGGAACCAATCACGCCTGGTATCCCGTAATGACGGGCTAAACGTTCGTTCAGCATGACAAAGTCTGTGTCGATGAACTGCAAAACGCTCTCGTTTTCCTGCAGGATTCTGCCCAGCAAAGCATGGGTTTGCTGACGGAATGCTTTCTTTAGTGAATCGTCAAAGTCGGGATACCGTTTGGCATCCACGGCAATGCTCTCCATTCGGTCCAATTGCAGCCACTGATCCGTGAATTGCTGGATGAACCGTGAGGCACGTTGATCCGACAGCATCCGTTCAACTTCTGATGAAAGTACATCATCTTTCAGCAGCGTGCCGTTGGCTGCCAATTCCAGCAGTCGCGTGTCTGGCATCGTGCTCCATAGAAAATAGGAGAGACGTGATGCAAGTTCCCAGCCATTGACTGCTCGCTTTGTATCGTTGGCAGGTTCGACGAGATAAAGAAATTCAGGTTGGATTAGCACTAAAGCCAGAGTTTCTCGCAACGCTTCAACTTGCGTTGGAAAATCAGGACGGATGAAATCGTAGTGATTGGCAAAACGCTGGATTTCATCGTTGCTGGCTGGGCGACGGAAGGCCCTTGTTATGAACTTCGACAGAAGTTCCCGCACATATGCCGAGTCGTCGACATTTTGCAAGGGCGATTCAAAAAGAATCTTCCGATGACTTGCAGGTGGCCATTGTTCAAACACCGGACCGTCAAACTGAACGGATTGAATAAGCAGCTTGGGCAAGTGGGGCTCATCAGGATAGAACTTCTTTTTCTGCTCATCCTTTTGTTCCTTCGGTAATTCGCTGCCATCGTCATAGACATTGCGGACGCGGACAACCAATCCTGGATACTTGCCTTGTCCGCGTACTGGTAATGGAAAGTCTTCCAGTTGTCCGCGGAATTCAAATACTTGCTCGCTTGATTGCGACACTTCGACCGGTTCAAATTCTCGGACTAGGATTTGGGTGTCAGGGCAATATCCGACCGAGACTTCGAGCAGCGGAAGTCCCCCATCAGGTACCAATTCAGCAGTGATCTTCACCGTCACAACAAATTCGCCCTCGTCTGGATACTCTATCATTTTGGCGAGGAATTCCTGCTGACGTCCGAGTCGATTCGATTTCACCGCTGTGCTGATCCACTTGTTGTTTTTGCTCTCCGCGAATTCGTGGCGAAATACTTTCGGAGCCTCACCTGATCTCAGTACACGGTCCATCGCTCGTCGCGATGTCTCGAGATAACATTCCAGTTGGAACGCTGACATACGAAGTGATTGGCCATCATTGGTGAATCCGTCAGACGAAACAGCGTCGGGGGGCAGGTCCCGTGCATAGTCCATTTCCACACCCAGCAAATCAGTCATCGTGTTGTGGTATTCCTGACGATTCATTTTTCGCAGGATCACGCGTCCGTCGGTTTGTTGCCGAGACTCAATTGCCTGCTCGATCTTACTTGAGACCCACTGTGTCAGCGTGCGTGTCTCGGTTGCTGTCATGACGGATGCGTCTTCGGGTGGCATCTCACCTGCCGAAACGACGTTCAGGACCTCATGCCAGGTCTCGGCTGCTTGGCGATCTGTAATGAGATCCTGAGATAGACCTTCTAAACGCACCCCGCCTTTTTCATCGCTCGCTCCGTGGCAATCAAAGCAGTGTTTCTTTAACACGGGCAGGACATCACGTTTGAATTCTGACTTGGAATCCGAGGTGTTCAGTGATGTTGCGTCTGCAGCGTGTGCGAGGGGAAAGCCTGTAATCGCGATGCAGGCTAGCACAACGCATTGGAAGATTGCTTCGAACCGAAGGTAGGAAAAAAACAAAGCAGATTTTCGGCGTGTTAGGGATGACTGCAGCGGGTTGAATCATTCGATGGAAATGCAGCCAAGGGCAGGCCTTGCAGTATACAGCAAGCTGGCAGTTGGACACATATGAAAGCCATGGGGTGCCTGCTGGAATTGTTGGGAGTGTCAGCAGTTCGCGGTGCCGTGCTAACGCCATGCCAGCGTTGCTGGGTAGCCTAGAGAGTACGTCACTGGGCAAACGGTCTGTGGTTCGGGCTGTGGTTGCGTCTGGGATCAGTCGTCAAGTGATCCGTGCGGTTGCGACTATGGTTTGATCTGAGCCGACTGGATGCAGTACAGGTGTTTTTCACCACGAATCAACACGTTGCCCTGCTCGGGTACTGGTGATCCGATCACTGGTTCATCCAGCTCATTTTCCGAGATCAATTTGAATTGATCGTCTTTGACGCTTGCAATGAACAGTGCCCCATCTTCGCGGGGTGCGTAAAGGATGCCATTGGCGATCATTGGCGAGGCATAGTAGGAACTGCGCCCTTTGGGAAGCGAATCGCTCCAGATAGTTTGTCCCGTGGCTGGGTTGATGCACTCGACTTCGCCACGGTCGCGAACCATGTAGACACGCCCTTGGTAGGCAACAGGACTTGGAACAAACGTTGAAATGTCGTCTCGTTGCCAGATATGATTGCTTGCAGTCACGTCACCGCTGCCGTCGAGTCGAACGCCGAACATTAACGGTAACTTGCGGTCGTTTCTACCAAAGGCAATCACTGCAACATCATCAACGATGACGGGCATCGCGATTGCCGGCCACAGCTTTTTGGAGTCCGGGTTGAAGCCGCCACAAGACCAAAGAGTACTGCCATCGGTAGCATCATGAATGGTCACATGCTCGGCGCCCCATACCAGTAATGCCTGTTTGCCTTCATGTTGGATCACCAAGGGGGACGTGTAGCCATGGTCACACTCCACGGGTGTTTCGTAGTTGCGAGCGACTTTCCATGCAAGTTCGCCAGTCTTTTTGTCAAAGCCAGCCAACCACGATTCACCGTGGTGCATTCGAGCCAGAACCGCGTGCTGATCCGTTAAAACCGGCGAGGTTCCGTGATCCCAAAACAGGGTGTCTTTGCCAAAGCGTTCAACGATATTGGTTTGCCAGCGGATTTTACCATCGGTTTCCAATGCTGCGAATGTTCCGCTTTTGAAGTAGACATAAATAGCGTCACCGTCACTGACTGGCGATGCATTGCTTCCCGAACCATTTCGGTGCTTGCCTTTGACCTCGGAACCAAAGGAGGTGGTCCACTTTATTTTGCCATCCCAGTCAATTGCCAGCAGGGAATCGTTTCCATCTTTTGGAGCAGTCAGGTAGATGGTTTCGTTTACCACGATTGGTGTTGAGCATCCCTTGCCGGGCAAGGGGGTTTTCCACCTGATCGTCTGGTCACTGATTTCGCCTGGGTAGTCGCCTTCAGTGATGCTGCCAGAATCATCCGCTCCACGCCAACTGGGCCAGTCCGCATGGCTCACCGATGTGAATTGGGTCGGTGCAAGGCCAAGTAGTATCAGGCAGGTGAGGCTTTTGAATGGGGGCATGGCAATGGCTGTGACGGCTAAGGAATAATGTAAAGTGTGCTGGTGCTGGTGCTGGGGTGTTAGGGCACTGCCTTAACGCAGCCATGGATGCACAATTTCAAACTGCGTTAAAGATCGAGTTTTCCAGAACTCCAGTGCTGTCAGCAAAGGAATCCGTCTGAATGCCCATTGAGCGAAGGATACTAAGATACAAGTTGGACATGCGGGTTTCACCCTGTCGCCAGTATTGACCGTGTCTCAGGCCCATGTTGGATCCCCCTGCGACCAAGGTGGGTAAGTTTTTTGACCAGTGCGTGGTGCTTGCACCACTACCGTAAAGCACCACGGTATTGTCCAGTAGCGTGCCGTCGATATCTTTGTAGTGTTGCAGGCGACGCAAGAATTCAGCGATTTGCTCACTAAGGAATAGATCGTATTTTGCAAAATCCATTTGTCCGGCTTTGTCACCAGCATGAGAGAGCTGGTGATGGGTCTTGCTCAACCCGAGCTTTAGTGGGAACGTGTCACTGATGCCCATTCCGTCTTCACGATTCAGCATGAAGGCAACGCTGCGAGTGATGTCAGCGTCGAAAGCAAGTGCGATCAAGTCGAACATGTTTCGGTAATACTCGCGAGGGTCATCTTCTTTCTTGACGTCAAGATTCAGGTGCGAGTGATCCTGAGTCTTTATAGGGACATCGATCCACTTTTCAGACGCGATCAGACGCGATTCGATTTCATTCAGTGAGGCGAGGTACTGGTCCATCTTTCGACGGTCCGCAGCTCCAAGTTGCTGATTGAATTGTTTTGAACTTTCAAGCACAGCGTCCACGAGTTTGATTTTCGCCCGCAATTTTTCACGCTGTGCCTGCATTGAATTCTGATCAACTCGGAACAATCGATCAAAAACCCGACGCGGATTGTTCTCTGCTGGAATAGGGCGTCCTTGCAGGTCGTAGGAGATTGTGCCTGTACGCGACAAAAACCCGACGCCTGCGTCAATCGACAGTACCAGCGAAGGTTGGCGGCAATGTTGCTTAGTGTGCTGCGCAATGACTTGATCAAGTCCGACGGTATTGTAGGTCTCTCGAGTTGAGTCATGCAGTGGTGCGCCTGTTAGCCACATGTCCGAGCAAGTATGGGGATCGGCCTTGACTCCGTTTTCGTGGTAAAGGCCACCGACAAAACTGACGTGTTTACGGAATGCCTTGAGAGGAAGCGTTGACTCACCGAAAACAAATTCGCCAGATTCTTCTTTTGTTGGGAACCAGCTCCATTGATCAATGCCATGATCTGTTTTGGGCAATGACATGCCATTGGCAGTGTAGACTGCACAAAAACGTTTTGGCGGGTTGTCGGTAATGTCGCTGCCCATTGCTTCCAAAGGAGGAAGTGCCAACGCGGCTCCCGCAATTCCCTGTAGGACCGAACGTCGCTTGATTTTAGCTGGGTGGAACATTGCGTTGCTTTCAGAGGTGGGGCGAGTTGCAGGCTTCGGAGGGAAAAATCACTTCTTGAGAAACAAATCACTCGCGACGACGAACTGGATGATGTCAAGCATTCGGTAGTCTTTTGCTTTTAATTCTAGACACTGTTGCTTCAGGACGCGATCCTCATTGTAGGTCAAGCTTCGGCCTATCGCATAGATTGATAGGTGTCGAGCAAGACTATAGGCAACGTTGTCCATTCGATTGTTCACCAGATGGTCGCGTAAATCGTTCAGGTCATGAATGGTTTTTCCATCGGGCAGTGTTGACGTGGCATCGACACCATCATTCAGAAACAGACCGCCTGCATCGTATTGCTCAAATGCGAGTCCCCATGGATCGATTCCCTCGTGGCATTTCGCGCAGCCTTTGACGTTGCGATGTTGCTCCAAGCGTTCCCTTAGACTGAGCCCACTTTCGTCTTTCAGTTCTGGAACGTTGGGTGGTGGATCAGCTGGCGGGTTGGCAATGATCTTTCTTGCAAACCACGCACCGCGTTTGACAGGGTTGGGTTCTTGGCCATCGGATAATCCTGCCAAGATTGCAGCCTGAGAAAGAATGCCGCCCAGGTGCTGCTGCTGGTGTTTAATCGGCGAAAACTTGAATCCACTCTCTGACTGTTCACCAAGTCCGTAGTAAGTTGCGGTGATCTCATTGGCGATCACAAAGTCGGACCGTATCAGATTGCTAGCCGGGAGGTTTCTTTGAAATAGGTATTCAAGAAATTTCGCCGGTTCCTGACGAATCTGACGCTTGACCGTTGGTGTGAGTCGCGGGTAACGCTTGCGATTGGTTTGCACCACATCAAACTTGTCGATGCTAAGCCACTGTTCGGCAAACTGTTTCACAAAATCTCCGAAACGCTTATCCTCGACCATCCGAGCGACTTGGTCGTTAAGGTTATGTTGCAGGCTACCTGAGCGGGCTGACTGCATGAGGTGTTCATCAGGCGGGCCATTCCAAAGAAAAAAAGAAAGCTTTGACGCGAGTTCAAGTGCATTCAGCGTTTCTGGTTGTGGCCCATTGCTCTGTTCAACCATGAAGAGGAACGCTGGTGAGGTCAGAATGACGACCAGTGTTTCCCTGACACTGTGTTGGAAGTCGTGGTTGACTTCGTAAAACGTTTTCCAAGTCTTTTTCAGGCGTTGCAGCTCATCACTCGTCACTGGTCGTCGGAAAGCGCGGCTGGCGAATGTCTTAATGATCTCAGTTGCATAGACATCAGGGTTTGCCTGATTTTCACTTGGTCTGAAAATCTGTTCGTGTGATGCTGGTGGCCAGGACTCGTACAGCGGACCTTCAAATTCGACGGATGCCAAAAGCAGTCGCGGCATGTCTCTTCCATCGGTGTACTCGTTCCGGACGGTGATTTCACGTACACCCGCTAAATAATTGTCATTGCCTTTTTCTACAAATGGTCTTGGATAGTTGTTGATTGATCCCTCGAACACATAGGCTTGTAAATCGGTGTTGGCAACGGGCTGAGGGTCTTGCACTTGAAGGCAAGTGTGACCACAGTCCCGCCTTAGCCCCATGTAGACGCCAAGGTTCGGGTTCCGATTTTCGAATGTGACAAACTCCTGAGCCAATCGGTTTTCTTCAGCCAGTCGGGTAAGAACAATTCGGTCCAGTTGTGCAGTGTCCTTCCCAGCATTGACTTTGAGTTGATGTTCTCCGGCTGGAATTCGAACTGCCAAGAATGCAGATTCACCCGTTTTCAGCTTTGAGGCGAATATTCGATCGTCCAGCGTTAGTTCAAGTTGTTGAGGTCCTTGGAGGGGGGGGGGCTTTGTAAATCGTCGGCCTGGTTCCACCAACGCCTGTAATTCTGCAGGTTCCAGTGCACGTCGGTAGATCCGTACTTCATCGATTTGTCCTTTGAATAGTTGGGCATCTTGGATACGTCCAAGGTGCAGGTCCACCGAAGGGTTGTCCAGATTGGTCGCAGCGACGGTACCCGATGCCACCAGATAACCATTCACGTAAAGGCGTGTTTGATTCTCTCCACGTCGCACCACGGCTGCGACGTGCTGCCATTGATTGACTCGGATGACGCCGGGGCGAGAGGCAACGGTTCCGTTGCTTTTGTTGTCGGGCGAAACCGTTTCGATACGGAGTACGCCTTGGTTGTTGGGCATGTCGAAATACCACCCATGTGTCCAGCTATAACGACCTAGGCAGACGATACCGCCCTGTCTCAGTTGCGTGGGCCTGATCCATGCCGACACCGTAAAGTTTCCTTTGCCAACATTCATCGAATCATCTCGTGCCACAATGACTGAATCATCTGTGCCGTCCAAGCTGATCGCCTTGCTGTGTTTGCCGATTGGTGAATTCGCAGTTTGGGTGTTGCCTGTCAGTTTGCCTATGAGCTTGCCTGCTGTAGACGTCCCCGGGGATTCACTGTCGAAAGCCCAGTGCCCAATCAGGCCGTCGGAAAGTCTAGTGTTATCAGGTTCAGCATCAATTTTTTTTCCGTGTGACTTTGGGTGCACATCGACTTGGTAGACGCCTGACTCATCGATTTTAAGAATCGAGTCTTTTTTGTTCGGGGTGTACTCGATTTGGCTAAGGTGCAACGAGTCTTCTTTTGTTGTCACGGCCGGTTGATACCCGCGTCCGCTGAGCAACAAGCCGTCCTCGTATTTTGCCGCTTTGATGCGGATTCTAAATCTGCCATGCTCGGGTAGTTCTCGCAACGCGATTTTGAAGTTGGCTTTTGGCCCATACGTGCTTGATTCGCGAAAAATTTCGGTGGTTGGAATCGCTGGTCTTAGCAGCAGTCCGTTTTTGACTGTGCGATAGGCATTGCCTTTGGGGTAGCCACCATCACCTCTCATGCACGCGAAAACCGCATGGTAGATGCTGTCGTAATCTCGCCAACCACGCACCGTACTGTTGCCTTTGTAGCCCTCGTTGAAGCGATATTTCGTTTGCATGCGAAACGGGCTGAATGAAAATGGTTTGTCAGCATCCAGTTCGGTGATTCTGAAATCCTGATTAGGCAACAAGCGGCTGTTGGCTCCCAAGATCAAAGATTCTCCAAAGGGCTCTGGGTTGATCGACTTCCCTAGGTCCATTCTGAAGTTCTGGATCGACGGTTGGGAGGATTCGTCGACCAAGCAGGCGTCGACAGCTTTTTCAGCGATGTCAAACCATGCTTCCACCTGTAAAGGTGAAGTCAGCAGGGTGTCCGCGTCGTTGGTGAATCCATCCCGAGATACGCCGTCAGCAGGTAATGTCGCAGCAAAATCTTCTTCCAGTCCAAGCAGTTCTTGCAAAGCGTTTTTGTACTGTTGAACTGTCAGGCGTCGCACCGATCCATTCACAGGTCTTGTTCTTGAACGAGCCTCATGTAACGCGTTGCTGATCCAACGTGTCATCACTTTGCGTTGTTTAGTAGTGGGCTGTATTTCCTCCGCGGGCGGCATGGCGGCAATCTCAATCTGCTCTGAAATTTCCTCCCAAAGTTTCAATGAGGCTTCGGAAAGCTTGCCATCAAGTTGGTCCACACGAATGCCGGATTCACGTTCCAGTTCGTTGTGGCAGCGATAGCAGTGAGTTTGGAGATAGGGCAACGCCACCTTTACGAAGGACTGTTCAGACGTTGCATCAACGGACTGCACGCTGTCCGTGGTGGGAGACTGTTGAGCCGAAAGCCGATTCGCAGCTGAAAACAGAACCAAACATACGGTGCTGGTGATCCATACGCAGCGTTTGGCAACGCGGGGGAGTGATCCGTGCATCTTGCTTTGATCTGTGAGGAAAGGTCATGGTGGGACTTGCGTTTCTTGGAATCGGCTTGATTCCGTTTGCACAGGGGGAAACCGTATTGTAACTGAAACGAGATTGAATCTGCGTTGGTAAATTGACTAAGGTAATGAGCTTTTCTGAAGTCGTAGAAAACCGAGTTTGAAACGCCGTATGCTTTGCCCCGGCCGGCCATAGGGAAAGGTAAACTGGCGTGTGTGTGATGATTGGCTGTCAGTTGCTCTGAAGCATTGTGGTCCAATGTTTCAATCTTTTCGACTCTGTTGGGATGATTTCGATGATGTCAGTTTCCAGAAGAAACATGCTTGCTTGTCTCGGTGCCGGGTTTCTTAGCTGCGGTAAGCGAATTGAGGCGATCGAACCTCCGAATGAGACGGCGGGGAATCGCGCGGTTGATGGCGATGATCGTGCAGTGTGGGCCGAGAAGTTGACCATCACAGTGGGGCAGGAAAAGGGAGATGTCGTCGGTCAGAATGACAAGGCTATCCAAGCTGCTGTGGATTATGTCGCGCGATTGGGAAGCGGAACCGTAAAAATAGGTCCCGGAATTTATCGGCTCCGAAATTCAATCCATCTGCCTTCGGGAATTCGTTTGAAAGGATCCGGAGCAGGCACTGTGCTGACGAAAATCTCATCCCAAAAGATAGCACTGGCTGCAGATTCTGATTGGTACGATCAGGAAATAA